>JGI12631J13338_1000262_pt1 | contig 16736 bp, 9 predicted proteins | sample BlaSpr_A8_Ref_O1_FD_13338 | JGI IMG/M metagenome (IMG submission 13338) | reverse complement strand
CCAGCATGGCACACCGATTTTATGGCAGGGGCTGCCGGTGCTTGTCGTCGTCCTTGCCGGCGGCTTCACAACAAACTTCATCTGGTGCCTCATCCTCAACCTTCGCAACCGTACTGGTTACCAATACTTCGAGCCCGGAATCCGCCGCCAAGTTCCCGCCCGGAATGAGCAACACATTCTGGAAGCTGTCACCGATGCTCCAGCAGAAGAGATGGCCGTCGCTGTGGCCGTCGCGCCCGACGCGACTCTCAAGACCCCGATGCTTCGCAACTATCTGTTCTCGGCTCTTGCGGGCACGACCTGGTACATGCAGTTTTTCTTCTACAGCATGGGTGAGAGCCAGATGGGAAGATACAGGTTCTCCAGTTGGACTCTGCATATGGCCAGCATCATTATCTTCAGCACTTTGTGGGGAGTCGCGCTCAAAGAGTGGGCCGGCTCCGGGACTAGAACCAAACTGCTGGTTGTATTCAGTCTTCTGGTGCTTGTAAGTTCGACGGCCATTGTCGGATACGGAAATTATGTTGGCAGGGCCAGGGTTCCCTGACATAACGGCCATGGCCCCGGCAAACGGTTCGGCGTCAGCCAAGTTTTGGGAACGGATTGTATTGAAAAAAGGGACGGGGAGTTCGACTCGCAATTTAAATCAGGGACGGGACTGAGCGGCGATTAAAGCTGGCAGAAACAGTGAGGCGAAACACAGTCGCACGAAGCATGTCCTTCGCCGCTTCTTGGCGGCTAAGTATTGAAAATATCGATTGAAAATATACTTGACAGGCTCGCGAAGAGAGAATATTTCTTCTCGCAACTTGTTGCCGCACTTTTCCATATCTTGATGACATTGGGACATTTTTGTTGGCGGTTCAAGATCGACGCTGGGGCCGCGGTTTTGCTCGAAGTCCCGATCGTTGCCCAGTCGAAATCAGACCGAGACCACTCCGCCATATCGTTCCGCAAAAGGAGCAATCCATGATTCGTCCACTTGAGGCGCGGAAGGTTTGTGTATACCTAAGCCTGCTTCTAACAACCGCGTCCGTGACTTTTGGGCAGACCGGCACGACTTCAGTTCGAGGAGTCGTGGTCGATGCAAGCGCCGCCGTCATCGGCGGTGCCCGGATCACACTTCTGAACACCGCTCAGGGCTTGCAGCGCACAACCCATTCCAATAGTTCTGGAGAATATGAGTTCCTCGCTCTTCCTCCAGGCACCTACACTCTCACCGCTGAAAAAGAGGGTTTCAAAAAGTACGAACAAACTCACCTTGAGCTTCTCGTAAACATTGCGAGTTCGGTCACGGTAAAGCTCCAGGTCGGTTCGGTCAACAGTCAGATCGAAGTCTCGGCTGCGGGGGAAACCATCAACACTACGGACGCATCTCTTGGCAACGCATTCGACGAAAATCAGGTCAAGCAGCTTCCTCTCGAAAGCCGCAACGTGGGGAATCTTCTCAGCCTTCAGGCGGGCGTGCTTTTTACCGGCGACTATACAGACGTCAATACCCTGGTCGATACGCGAAACGGGGCGGTCAACGGCGCACGCAGCGATCAAAGCAACATCACGGTCGATGGCATTCCGGCGAATCAGAAGGGGGCCTATGCCTTCCAGTCAGTGCTTCCGGTCACGCTCGATTCGGTACAGGAGTTTCGCGTAACAACCACGAATTACGGCGCAGACGAAGGTACCTCATCCGCGGCACAAGTTGCGCTTGTGACCAAGAGCGGCACGAACAGCTTCCACGGCTCGGTCTACGAATACAACCGGAATTCTTTCGTCAGCGCCAACGATTATTTCATCAAGTCCTCTCAACTGGCGAGTGGCGATCCGAACAGTCCGCCATTTCTCAACCGCAACATCTTTGGAGCCTCTCTGGGCGGGCCAATCATTAAGAATCGGCTTTTCTTCTTTCTGAATTACGAGGGTTATCGCGATGCTGAAGATATTAGCGCGGTGCGCACCGTTCCTACCGCCGCCATGCGCGATGGCGTAATTCAATATCTCTGCCTTACGACCACGAGTCCTCCCTGCACAGGTAACAGTGTCCAAGGGATCAGTGGCGCCTTTTACACGGCTCCTGCCGGCGATATGGCCGTCGCCCCGGCGACGATCACGAACTGGGACAGCACGAGCCTTGCTCTACAACCCGGGCCCGACGCCGCGGTGCTGCAGTACATGAGTCAATATCCGCTGCCGAACGACCAGACGACAGGAGATCTCCTGAACACCGCTGGCTTTCGGTTCCGAGACCCTACCACGACGCATAGGAACTGGTATATTGCCAAACTTGACTACGACATTACCTCCGACGGCAAGCATCGCCTCTCGCTTACCGGAGCCCTGGCCAACGAAAATAGCGATTACGGTACGAGCTACGCGCCGTTCCTGCCCGGTACTCCTCCGCAAGTGAACCAGATTACTTTCAACAAGGGCTTGGTCGCTGGCTATACCGCAGTCCTGTCGCCTACTCTGATTAACAATTTTCGCTATGGCTTCGTCCGCCAAAGTGTCGGTATGAATGGGAATTCCGATCAACCTTGGAACTACCTGCAGGCCTTCAGTCAGGGTATTACGTATTCCTCAGCCTTTCAGCGGCCGATCAATAATTTCACCGACGACGTCTCCTGGAACCGCGGCAAGCACACTTGGCAGTTCGGCTTTCAGTTCGCGTTCCTCCGCGATTCTGAAAACAACCTGAATAACTCCTTTGACGTCGGGCAGGCCAATCCGGATTGGCTTTATGATTCAGGCCTCTCCGGCGCAAGTAACCCGTCTCCTCTTAATCCTGCGAACAATGGCTATGCTTTGGTGGATCCCAGTTTCCAGAGCAACTACGACTACGCCATGACCAGCCTGCTCGGAATGATTACTTTCGGCGATGCCATTTATAACTACAATCGTGCCGGCACTACATTAACGGAAGGCACTCCGGTGGCTCGTCACTTCGCCGAAGATTCCTATGAAATGTATGCGCAAGATACCTGGAAGGTAAAACCGAATCTCACATTGACGCTCGGCCTGCGCTACTCGTTATTTTCTCCTCCCTGGGAGACCAATGGCCTGCAAGTTGGCACGACTTTCAATTTGGGCACATGGTTTAACGAACGTGGCGCTGGCATGGAACAGGGCATTCCTTCGAATGCGGCGCCTTTGATCACCTACAACTGGGCTGGCCCGGCGAATGGTAAACCGGGTTATTACAACTGGGACACTCACAATTTCGGTCCACGTGTTGCTTTTGCGTGGTCCCCGGATTTTTCCGATGGCTGGCTGGGCAAAGTGTTCGGCGGTCCGAGCAAGAGCAGCATCCGCGGGGGTTTCAGCATTGTTTATGACCGCGTGGGCGAAAGTCTGGTTGACACCTTCGATCAGAACGGTTCTTTCGGACTAGCCAGTACGCTGAATAACCCCTCCGATGTTGAGACGTCCATAATCGCGCCGCGGCTCACCAGCATGAACGTGATTCCCGCCTCCGATTATCAAGGCAATCCAATCCTGCCCCCCGCGCCAGCGAACGGCAGTGGCTTGGGGCAACCTTATCCCGTCGGCTCTGGTGCCATCCAGTGGGGCATCGACAGTAGTCTTAAGACTCCATACTCTTACACGATCGATTTTGCGGTCAGCCGCGAACTGTCCTCAGGCTTTTCGCTGGATGTCGCCTATGTCGGCCGGCTCTCGCATCGCCTGCTTGCTCAGGATGATCTCGCGATGCCTCTCGACATCCATGACAAGCAAGCTGGCATCGACTACTTCACCGCTGAAAAAACCCTGGCCAAGGTTTTCCGGCCTGAGCTCAACGCTGGCGTGACCAACCCAACGAATTCTTTTAACCCGAACCAAGTTCCCGCCAATGTCCAACAGTTTTGGCAAGATCAGATTCAGCCTCTGGCTACCGGTTACCAATATCCTCTGACGGGCTGCACGGGGGGGAACCTTTCCTACACACCGAGTCCGGTTGTCTTCGCCTTCGATACTTTCTGCGCTACCGGCACCAACGACTCTCTCGCTCTCTATAACCTGGATTACCAAGGCGTCCCGGATCCCAATTCGAACCAGGTTTACTTCACTTCAGGCGGTCAATATTCCTACTATGCTCCGCAATTCAGCTCTTTGTATGCCTGGCGTTCCATGGCGTGGTCGAACTACAACGCGCTGCAGGCGAGCCTCCGCCATCGTCTGTCGCATGGCTTGCAATTTGACCTGAACTACACGTTCTCCAAGGCGCTCGACATTTCCTCGGATGCCGAACGCGTCGGACCGGCCAGCAATGGCAGCCTGCTCGGTTTGAACAACAACATCATTAACGCCTGGAATCCAAACGCACAGAAAGGCGTTGCCTCGTTCGATGCTACGCATCAGCTGAATGCCAACTGGATCTGGGAGCTCCCCATTGGGCGCGGGCGGCGGTTTGGCCATGACTCTGGGCGTGTGCTCGATGCGGCCATCGGCAGCTGGCAACTTTCCGGCGTTTTCCGTGTCACCAGCGGTTTCCCGGTCACGGTGGACAACGGTTTCTCCAGTTTCCCCACCAACTTTGAGATGGAAGGCAATGCCGACAAGATCGCTCCTGTAAAAACCGGGGCCTACCTAATTAACGGCGTCCCCAACATCTTTGCCAACGGTCCGGCCGCGATCAGTTCGTTCGCGCCGGCTTATGCTGGAGAGTCGGGCGAGCGCAACAACATTCGCGGCGCGGGATACTTTGGCATTGATCTCGGTCTCAGCAAGCGCTGGATCCTGCCCTGGTCTGAGAAACAGAGCCTGCAACTCCGATGGGAAGTCTTCAATGTTACGAACTCGGCAAGCTTCGACGTGCAGTCCAGTTTGTTGTCGAACTCGCTCGGGTTGGGCAGTGGCGGAAGTTTCGGCAACTATTCGGGATTGCTCAATCAACCGCGTGTTATGGAGTTCGCGCTGCGGTATGAATTCTAACGATGTTGGGGTCGCGAAACCATGCTGAAGCGAACTCCAAACGGATGCGCGAAGGCGCCCTACCAATCGTTGTTCTCTATTTTCGACTGCTCGCGCCCGTCCGCATCTAGCCACCTCAGAATGATGTGCCCCTCTTCAATCCGAAATCTGAAAGTGTAGTGCCGGGTAAAGCCATCTTTGGAGATATGGTGCAACAGCAGATACTCACCGGTTTCCGTTCCAGGGTTAGCGTTCCCTCCAACTGAAAGAAGGTAAGGAGCGCTGCCCGCTCATCTACACTTATGCGATATTCACCTTGCGGAGCGTCGCATACCTCGACAGCAAGCACCATGCTTTTGTTAGGCATACTCGGAATCTCTGTAACTTCGCCGTAACGTGAAGTTGGAATACGCTTTCCTCGTGCTTGCCGACCAGCCGTCTGCCCAAGAGCATCTGTGAGGGTAATCTGAACAGCAGGCAGGGCATCTCGCTCGGGTGTACTTGCTGAGACGCTAACGAACGGCGCCGTTGGGCACGAGTACCGTAGTGGTTTGTTGGGTTGCTCGGACGCGCCATGCGCCACCGACGAGACGCACGTCGCCGCCAAGATGATTGGTATCGCGAGTAAACGAAACATCTCCTAACACCTTCGGTATTCGGGCGCAATGCTTTCGACGATGGCGTTAAGTTTAATACGACGCATTTCGTGTCCTTCTCTCGTAGCGAGTTTTGTGAGACCTTCGTTTCTCCACGGGCGATAAAACAATAGCAGGTTTCTGTGCTCGCTACATGCACCTCAGAGTCCGTTTTGAGTTCTATGGCAAGGTCGTTGTCAACGCGTGGACCTTCTTCCGAACTTTGGTCTCGTCGTGAGAAAGTGTCCTTCGGCAGTCGTCCCTTCGTTTAGCTCGGTGCTAAAAGCATTTACGGATGACTGGCAGTTGTGCGAATCTTCTCACACGAGAGGGCACGACTCGCTTTCGAGGTTCTTCACGATGCATCGACCCGTAGCGTTTCTATTCGACGGCGAACAAATCATACCGACGCTGATAGCCACGTCGTTGGTGACCCTTTTCGTCATGACCGCGCTGGCCTATTTGCTGGTTCGGTTGTTTCGACACAGACTCGGTAAACGTTCGCTCTTTCTTGCGCCACTGCCGTTCGTCATCGCCGTAATCGGGGTACCGCTTTGGATCCGCTCACAGGCTCCAAACTCCGGCTCACCCAGGGCGCTGCCTGGGGCTGCCTTCAATGGCATTGTGCGTCGTCTACCCGATTATGCTTCGTTCTCGCTAACCGGCGCTGCATACTTCGATAATCGCTTGTACATAGGCAGCAATGTTGGTTTGTTGGAGATCGAAAATGGCTCTGTCGCGAGGTTATTCCAGATGCAGAAGAGCGATTCCGTTGTTTCAGGTCCATGGTTTGACCGTTCTGATCATCTACTTTGGGTCATGGACGAGCACACGCACGAACTCCTGAACTTCAACGGTTCTATCTGGCAGCGCGTTGCCATGCCTCAGCCGCCGAAAGGATATTACTCCCGAGGGGAGGTACTGGAGGGCATTAAGCCTGTCGGCACTAACGCCGGTTTTTGGGTTGCGGCCGCTGGCGGGGCCTGGCGATGGAGTGCTACGACTCGCAACTGGATGGTTGAGCCAGAGCCTCCACCGATGAGCGTCGACGATAGCGTTCTCGGCGCGCTACCGATCCAAGGCGGAATCGCTTACATCGTCAGGCATGAACTACTGCCGTTTCTCCTTCGGCCGGGCCAACCGTTCAAGTCCGACACCATTACTCTGGTCAATGGTTCCGGACCGCACGAGCTAAGCGTACGGGAGGGAGTCTCCTTTCTCGCGGAAATGTGGACAGTTGCGAACGCTTCAGCTTACATCTGTGATAGGGACGGCAGAATGTTGATCGTGTCCCCAAGCGAGGTTACGCCGATACCGACGCCCGGCGGATGTGAAGCAGTCGCAGTCGATGAACAGGGCAACCTCGTCGCCAGCTTTCGCGGGCACGGTATCTTCCGATTCACGGGCAGTGAATGGCGGTTGTTGTCTTCCCCGATGCCCGGTAGCGGTCAAGGCGAATATTGGGCTTACGTCGCCATCAACAATGATGAGATAGCCTACGTCACCGATGCAAAGCCCGTGGTGGATGAACAGACGTCACATGGCAGGAACATGCACTGGAAAAGAAACGCTGAAACCGCTGCTTGGATCCTTTGGGGCGAGCGGGCCTCGAAAGTAAAACTCAATTGACCGATTTACGGGTAGCCTGACTGTTGGCCAAGTGTTCAAACTTTGGAGATTCGGGGACGCCATTTTAGAACCAAGAATTTCCAGCGGTTCGACCAAAAACTCGTAGGCACAATAGATGGAATACGTCGCTTGATCGTGCTTTTCGGGCAAGTGCTGCTGGCCCGCATTCACCGACGCTCCAAGAGGACTTTTCCGGTGGAGCGTTCTGGTACCGCTTTCCTGCGGCGATAGTGTTCTATTGGTGGTTTGCCGAGTTGGGAATCAGGGCGTGTAAGAATCGCGACTGAGCACGCCTTGCGCCGTCCTATGGCGCTCATCTCTGTACCTACCAGGGTTTGCGGCGCGGTTTCACCACCAGGCACGCGGATGGAGTCAACGCCGACGTGCTGGATTTGTTGAGGTCGGTTCAAAAAGGATCGCAAAAGAGGAAGGTAAGGTCTTGGCTGAGGGGGCAGGAGCGATTCGTTAGCCTAGTTAAGGATGGAGGAATTTCGAAACGCAAGACGGCTCGGGGGAGCTTTGATGTAGGGCTATACGCAAACATGGAATTGTGGCTGCGTATAGTTTGATTTTTTAGTTGCGCATAGGACTTGATTGTTGCGTATACCCATGGTTTAATTGCGTATAGAAGTTGTAAACGCAACAACGAGACACAGCCATGCCTGCCCGCATTCCGGAAGAATCTCTAGCCGCCATCGAACAAGCGGTCGCGCAGCACCCCGACGGGGCGAGCTTTGGCGACGTGGCCGCCGCCGTGCCGGAGCGGGTTGCGGATCGCACCCTGCAGTACAGGCTCAGATACCTCGTCGACAAAGGGCGTCTGATCAAGGACGGCGAGGGGCGGCGATGGACGCGGTATCGGGTGCCGGCGCCGGCGGCGGAGCCAAGGGCGGCGGCCGAAAAGCTAGCGGCAGTTCATGCAGCAGCCGAGAAGGCGGAGGAGGCGGCGGTGCCGCTGTCCGCGGCGAGTCAAGAAATGCGCGCCTATCTGCGCCAGCCCCTCAATGCGCGCAAGCCGGTTGGCTACAACCGTGAATTCCTCGACTCATACCGGCCCAACGAGACGTTCTATCTTTCGGAAGAACAGCGCGCCCATCTCGCGCAGGTCGGCAAGCCCAACTTTGACGATCGGACAGCGGGCACTTATGCAAAGCAGATGTTGAACCGGCTGCTCATCGATCTGTCGTGGAACTCCAGCCGCCTTGAAGGCAACACCTATTCGCTGCTGGATACGACGCGGCTGATCGAACTCGGCGAAGCGGCGGAAGGCCGGAACCGTCTGGAAGCGCAGATGATCGTCAACCACAAGGATGCGATCGAATTCTTGGTAAATGACGCGGACACCATCGGTTTCAACCGTTACACGATCCTCAACCTGCATGGCATTCTGGCGCAGAACCTTCTGCCCGACCCCGGCGCGCCGGGGAGGCTGCGCCGCATGGGCGTCGGCATCGGCAAGTCAACGTTCCATCCCCTGGAATTACCGCAACTGATCGAGGAGTGCTTCAACCAGTTGCTGAACACGGCGGCGGCGATTCAAGACCCGATCGAGCAGGCGCTGTTTGCGATGGTGCAGTTGCCATATCTGCAGCCGTTCGACGATGTGAACAAGCGCGTGTCGCGCTTGTCTGCGAACATTCCGTTCATCAAGCGTAATCTCTCTCCCTTGTCCTTCATCGACGTGCCGCGCGCGATCTACATGGATGCCATCCTGGGCGTTTATGAACTGAACAAGGTCGATCTGCTGAGGGATGTGTTCATCTGGGCGTATGAGCGGTCGGCGGCGCGTTATGCCGCCGTGCGCCAGTCGTTGGGCGAGCCCGATCCGTTCAGGTTCGCGCACAAGGCCGCGCTGCGGCAGATCGTCGGTGAGGTGGTGCGTGGGCGGATGGACAGAAAGGGGGCCGCAGCCTATATCACGGCCTGGGTGGAGAAAAACGGCATCCCGGAAGCCGAGCGGCAGAAGTTCAGGGACATGGCCGAGAGCGAGCTTGTCAGCCTGCACGAAGGAAACTTCGCACGCTACCAGATCAGGCCTAGTGAATTCGAGGCATGGCAAAAAGTCTGGGGCGAACGCAAGAAACAATGAGCGACAGACGGCTGCAAGACTTCAGCCGCTTCTGTACGATTCTGAAGCAACATCCGCGCCCTTTCACGGCGTAAACACGGGTTCAAATCCCGTCGACGACGCCAACCACCTGATCGCACGTCCGTGGTCCACCTTCAAGAAGAAACTGCACAGAATGATACGATGCTTGAGCCGCAACTCAGCTTTCACACCCGTGTTCCGGCAAACCAAAAAATAAGTGGGGAAACCATGATGAATCGGCTTGGCTGCCGGCGTGTGCTGGTCTCGACATTTTGGAGCTTGTGTCTCGGAGTTTGTTTTGTGGCTATCACGGCGTTGCTTCTAGCCCTCGGCGCAATTTCTGGGAACGCACAGAGTGACCCTCCGAACAATCCCTCGTCAAACGACGACGGCTACACCAAGAAAATTCGCGAATACACCACCGAGCCATTCTTCCTGACCGACCTGGTCGATCACCTTCCCGCCTCAGCGACGGTGCCGACGCCCGAGAAAATTCTCGGACACATCGTCGGGGCGCCTGACATCCTCACCTACTCGAAGGATATTTACCGTTACTACGATGAACTCGCCAAGGCTTCCCCGCGCGTGAAGGTCTTCCGCGTCGGCAAATCCGAAGAGGGTCGCGATTTCATGCTGGTAGCGGTTAGCGATGAAGCTAATATCGCTCAACTCGACCACCTCAAGGAAATCACCGCCAAACTCGCCGATCCGCGCAAGATCACCGACGCCGAATCGCAGCAGCTCATTTCCTCGGGCAAACCCTTCTACTGGGCTTCCGGCTCGATTCACTCGCCCGAATCCGGCTCGCCTGAAATGCTCATGGAATTAGCCTATCGTCTGGCAGTCGAAGACACGCCACTGATTCAAAACATCCGCAAGAATTCCGTTTTTCTCATCACCCCCATCGTCGAAGTGGACGGCCACGATCGCATGGTGGATTGGGCCAACTATCGCAAGACGTACCCCGACAAGCCGCAGCCCGACCTGGTTTATTGGGGGCACTATGTCCAGCACGACAACAATCGCGACTCCATTGCCATGGGCCTTAAGCTGTCGCAAGTCATGATGAAGGAGTTTCTCGAGTGGCATCCGCAGGTGCTTCACGATCTGCATGAGTCCATTCCTTATCTTTACATCTCCACCGGCACGGGTCCCTACAACGCCTGGCTCGATCCCATCGTCGTCAGCGAATGGCAGAAGATGGCGTACTACGAGGTCGAGCAACTTACCGAACGCGGAGTCGTAGGAGTGTGGACCCACGGTTTTTATGATGGCTGGGCGCCGAACTACATGTTTTACGTTGCCAACGGCCACAATTCCATCGGCCGCTTCTATGAAACCTTCGGCAACTTGTACCCCCAAACCGAGGAGCGCACGTTGACTGCCTCGCAAACCTCGCGCGCATGGTATCGCCCGAATCCGCCGCTTCCCAAGGTGAAGTGGTCTCTGCGCAACAACACAAATCTTGAGGAAAGCGGAGTACTGCTCGCGCTCGACTACATGTCCCAGCATCCGCAGGAGTTCCTCAGCAATTTCTATCTCAAAAGCAAGCGCTCCGTCGCCAAGGCCACCGCGGAGGGCCCCGCCGCCTGGGCCATTTTGAATGACGGACGTCGGCCTGCGCTCGCCGCGCAACTCGCCAATCTGCTGCAAAGGCAGGGTGCAGAAGTGCAAAAGCTCGACCACGACACGGAGGTAAAGCTACCCGTCGCGCCGCCGAAGCCCGCCGACAGCGAATCCAAGACGGACACGAAATCTGAAGACAAGCCCGCAGCCGAAAAGTCCGACGCCGCCGCCAAAACAAAAGATGATGCCGCGAAGAAAGAAGAAAATAAGACGGTCAAGGTTCCGCAGGGCAGCTACATCATCCGCATGGATCAGCCCTACAGCCGCATCGCCGATATGCTTCTGGATACTCAGTACTATTCGACCTCCGACCCGCGTCCCTACGATGACACGGGATGGACGCTCGGCGCGCTGCGCAATGTCAAGACCCTGCGCATCACCGACGAAGCGATTCTGAAGGCGCCCATGACCCTCGTCGACATCCCGGCCCGCAATGCTGACTCCGGAATCGCCGCTCCGCACGCCACCAAGGGCAAGCCTCTTGGCGTGAAGTGCTACATCATTCAAGCGAATGCCGAGCCCAATCTTGCGACCCTACGGTATCGCCTGAGAGACGCAAAGATTTTCGCCGCCGAAGAATCATTCGACGCCGCCGACAGAAAGTTCGTCGCAGGTTCTTTCCTGATTCCGCTCGAGAACAACCCGTCCGATCTGGAGGTGCGGCTGCGACAAGACGCGCGCGAGCTCGGCATCGTCGTCGTTGGCGCCGCAACGGTACCGACCGTGGCACGCCATGAACTCTCCGTGCCGCGCATCGCTGTCCTCCACACCTGGACCAGCACGCAGAACGAAGGCTGGTTTCGCCTCGCGCTCGAAGAAACCGGCGTGCCATACACGTACATTTCGGACACGGTCGTGCGCACGACTCCGAACCTGCGCGAAAAATTCGACGTGATTCTGTTTCCCCCAACTTTTTCCGATGTCCGCGAACTTCTCGCCGGATTTCCCAAACGTATTTTGCCCGACGGCAGCGACGCCGGCCCCATTCCATGGCAAAAATCCGAAGTCACTCCGAACTGGGGGGGCATCGACGAATCTCCCGACATCCGCGGCGGCCTGGGTTTTGAAGGCGTCGCGCATTTGAAACAATTCGTCGAAGAGGGCGGCCTCTTCATTCCGGTTGCTTCAAGCACGCGCTTACCCGTGGAACTGGGCTTGGCCGATTCCATCACCATCACCCAAACCAAACAGCTGCAGGCGCGCGGATCCATCTTCCGCGCCAAGGTAGAAGATTCCAAGAGCCCGATCACCTACGGCTATGATGACACCGTCGGCGTGTACTTCAACCAATCGCCGGTCTTCAATGTCTCCCTGTCCCGCGATAACAGCTCCGACGAGGAGGCCACGCGTCCGAGCGGACGCGGTTCCGCCACCGATCCCGACATCCCGCAAGGCCGCGCGTGGACGACCCCGGACCCGCCGCCCGATCGCAGCCGCTCCGAAAAAGAGCTTTACGTTGATCCGCAATTCCGCACCTTCTACAGCAGCGCGCTGCCGCCGCCCGCGCTTTATCCACGCGTCGTTCTGCGCTTCGCTGACGAAAAGAATCTGTGGATCAGCGGCATGTTGGCCGGTGGCTCGGAACTGGCCGGCGCTCCCGCCATCATCGATGTGCCTCTCGGCCGCGGTCACGTTGTGCTCTTTGCCAACAATCCCATGTGGCGTCAGGAGACGCAAGGCAGCTTCATGCTCCTGCTCAACGCCGCGCTCAACTACGATCATCTGGATGCAGGCAGAAAGACGCCTGCGCTTCCAGCGCAGAAATGAGCAGGAGCACACCAATATTGAGAGCTGAGGGTCAGGTCATTCCAAACCCGCGCCCATTGCAGCCGGGATTGTGGTCCGCGAACCCATAGGCGCTCTGGCGCATCTGCAACTTGCGAGTGCCTACGTACTTGCTGGCGACAAGCGCAAGGCGCGCACCGCCCACCAAGCCTTCCTTACTCTATCGAAGGATGCCGAGGCCGACATCCACAGTCTGAAAGTAGCCAGGGAGGAATATGCGGAATTGCAGGTCAAATCGCGCGACTGCCGATTTCTTGAGCCGCAGGGGCAGTTGCGACGCGTACAACGGGAAGAATCGCAGTCACTCGGGTTCCGCGGTCATTTGACTGTATGTGCAGGGTGCCCCCCAACAGACGCAGGCGTTCTCGCATTCCGCGAAGACCGACGCCAGTGTGAGCCGATGCCGTGAACGTCGACCGCTTCTCAGGCGGAATCCCCTTACCGGCATCTTCGATCTCAACTCTTAAACAGGCTTCGTCTTGAGCGATACGAATTGCGGCTGTGGGACTGCCGGCATGACGATGAATATTGGTGAGACACTCCTGAACAACCCGGAAGATGGAAAGCTCCATTTCTTTGGACAGATCCGCGAAATTCGGCGGAATGTCGAGCTTGGCATCAATTTTACTGCGTTCGGAGAATCCCTCGACATACCAGCGAAGGGCAGAAGCGAGCCCCGCTTCATCCAGCAAAGGAGGATGCAGCAGATAGGAAATGGTACGAATCTGCTTACTTGCCTCCTCGACCAGGGCAGCGTTTTCGGCGACCCGTTTGGACGCATCCGAGCTCAGCTTATGAGACTCCGCGTCCACTACAAAACTGTTCATGGCGATCGCCGCAAGCAGTTGCCCAACGCTGTCATGCAACTCGCGCGCAATGCGCCTCCGTTCTTCGTCCTGCAACCTGGTCATCTGTGCGTTGAGCACTTCGAGTTGCTGTGTTTTGCGATGCAACTCCACAAACACCTTCACTTTTGCGCGAAGCAACTCCGGAACAACGGGAACGGACACGTAATCGACCGCCCCGTGTTGATATCCTTTCAGCCGGTCGAGGTCCGTCATATGAATTCCGGAGATGAAGATAATCGGCGTGTCCTGAAAGCGCGGGTGATCGTGGATCATCTGCGCTGTTTCGAAACCGTCCATTCCCGGCATGCTCACATCCATGAGCACGAGCGCAATGTCGGTTTTCAGCAACCGCTCCAGGGCTTCCATTCCCGAATGGGCCTTGATCAGGTTCTCGCTTAATTCGTCGAGCATGGCTTCATAGGTGAGCAGTTTGCCCGGCTGGTCGTCGACCATCAGGATGTTGATCTTTTCACCCACAACGTTTCTCCGACCGATGCACTTGCACCGATTCCTAGAAGAAGATCCCTGCGACTAGGACTGAAATTGCGAGTATTTTACGCCAGATACTGGTCTACGCGACGAAATAGTAAGGACCGTTGTAACCCAATCTTGACAGGCTCACATAGTGAAACCCAGCACGGTGGAGGAAGTTGTGAGCTCAGGGCAGCGGCAAACTTTACCCTGTGCAATCTCGTTCAGCAATCCAACCGATGTGCGCCAAGTGCCTTCTGCAGGACGACTTTGGGGCGGGCAGTCATTTTGGCGGCACAATTGCTTTCTAGTTACACCAGTCTTTCCCTGTTGACCAAGCGGCCATAGGTGCCGTTTATAGGCACCAGTTCGTGACCAACTGCCGAATTTGGAGGTGACATGCTTGCGAGGTGAAACCGAAGAACGTTGGCGACAACTTTGCGAACGGGCGGTTATTGAGCAGGACCCAGAAAGGTTTGTCTCCTTAATCCAAGAGTTACTCCAGGAATTGGAGAACGAGGAGCAAGAACGGCGGCGCAACTCGGCAGAGCTAGGACCGCCGCCTACTGAAGGCCGCAAGTTAAATTGTCCGTCGGGCTTAAGGAGCTACGTCGGTCGAACTGTTTGCTTTCGCCGCGCCTTGCCGGTCTGGTTCGTTCGGCGGTGAAAGGTCGTTTCGGACACGCCTTTCCATTCCGAACGGATCGAAGCCACACCGCCCATGGCGATTTTTCTTAGCGCGAGCCTGCTCTTCATGTTCATGCCTAACCCGCTAGCTATAGCTCGAGGTTATTGTGATCGGGCTTTGTTTGGGGCGTTCCGGTCGTCGCGCTGGCTATTTCCGTCGTGTTTGCGGAGGTTGGTCCGTCCGAGGCATTTTGCGGAGTGGTAAATCTGGCGGGGGAACCTGATGTCGTGCCCGCCGTTCGAGCACGAAGGGGTACACGCGAAGGCGGCCGCGAAGGCGTTCGATGTGCTGATGTAAGGCGCCCCGGAGCTCGTCCAGAAGCGGTCCGAGTTCCTCGTCATCGCTGGCGTCTAGAACCTTGGTACACAAACTGCGAATTTTATCTTCGAGACGAGGCATGGCGCTGCATCGGACGCAGCGGCGCAACGGTAGGATATGCTATACGCGCTATCGGCAGCATACAGTGGATACGGTAGGAACGCCGATTCGTCCCCGTCCTCGCCGAAGAGTTCGATGTGTACCAATCCGTAACTACAGCGTTTGCCCGATAGGAAACGACGGGAAATGTACGGTATCGTACACTGAAGGGTCTTTTCGCGCATGTTGTGAAGGCTGGCCATAAACGACCTTCCTGCACATGCGATTCACCGGGCCGGATCGTCCGAAATTCGAAGAAGCAAATTTCGAGCTTCGAAAACGCCCTGAGCCAGCACTTTGGACGCATCCGGCCGGTGTCTAACGAAATCGTGTGCAATGAATCATATTGGACAGCCCGCAGAGCCGAACCGAGAGCTCGTAGAATGGGCCATCGTTGAAGTGTTGGAGATCGCCCAGCGCGAAGGCATCACCGCGGCCGATTTCCTTCAAATGCTGGACTCCGGCATGCGCGTATCGGACTTTTTGACCGCGATGGGCATTCCTACAGATGCCGAAGATAGTTTCGATTGCGATAGTTAACTCAGGCGCTCGCCTTGGACAATCCAGTTTTAGCGAGCCGCGGCAATGTTCCTTCAATTGGAAATGAGTGCTCCTTTCGCGGAGGTTCCCTCGATAACAGGGAAGGAACATGATTAGCAGGCTTCCGAGAAGGGAAGGGACATGATTAGCAGGCTTCCGAGAATGGTAACGACTGGATATTCACGAAAAGAATATTGAACTTATCCGCATGATGCACAAAGCCTGCGTCGAAATCATGGCTGGTTGAGATTTTTTGGATTGGGCCTGGGCGCCAGGCGTCGACCTGCATAACGAGTTGGCGCTTCTGGTCACTTGTCCCCCAATTGCTTTCTGCTCTTGGCGTAGTCGCTGTAGGCGGAGACGAAAACGGTCTGCCATCCCTGGTTGTAGCTATCGCGGGTCTTCTGCGCATTGGCGCTTAGCTTCTCCCAGCCACTGTGTAGCAGCACGACTTTCGTGCCTTCTGGCACGGGAGAGAATGTGACCTCCACCGTTTGCGCTTCCTTATCATCGCGGCCGGGATGGAAGCTGAACTCCACGCGCACTGGCGGATCCCAAGCCAGTATTGTTCCCCAGACGTGCTCTTCGCCGGAACGCGCTCGCTCAAAAATTCGACCGCCGACGCGCGGCTCGAAGATGACCGTCGCGGGCTTGTCCTTGAACTCGCTCGCATAAGCGACCACGGATTGAGTAGCGGCGGGCCACCAAATGTTGAAATCGGCGCTAAAGTAGCGGAAAGCCTCTTCTGCTGTACAGGCCACCGTGACGGTCTTCACGACTGGCTCGATCGAGACGGATCTGTTTGTCATGCGCTATCGTTCCTTCCTTTCTTGTCTTTGACGGACCGGTGTGGGGCTCGGGATTTTGCCCTACCCCTGGTTTGCTCCGCTACGTGGGCAGCGAAGGCGCTGAGCGCCTCCTGCCACATCGAATCCGCATACTGCCGCAGTCCCGCGAAGCCCGCTGGATTGAGGCCGAAATAGTGCCGCGTGCCGTGCCGGTGTTCACGGACCAGTTGGGCATTCTTCAGGATCTTTAAGTGCTGCGACACAGCGGGACGGCTCACTGGCATCTGGCGAGCCACTTCGCCTACTGGCAAGGGC
>JGI12631J13338_1000258_pt1 | contig 17005 bp, 13 predicted proteins | sample BlaSpr_A8_Ref_O1_FD_13338 | JGI IMG/M metagenome (IMG submission 13338) | reverse complement strand
CCAGGTCATTTATGCCTGTTGGTGCGACGAGGACGGGAAGGTCATCGACGACGGAACCATTACGCGTCTCGAAGAGGACAAGTATCGCTGGACCGCCGCCGATCCGAGCTTGCGCTGGTTTCGGCAAAACGGCCTGAATATGGACGTTCGGATCGAAGACATCTCCGAGCAAACCGCGGCTCTGGCGCTACAGGGGCCGACTTCCGCGAAACTCTTGAAGACGGTCGCGGATGCCGACATCACGAATCTGAAGTATTTCCGAAAAACGAGCGGCAAGATTGCGGGTGTGCCGGTAGATATTTCGCGTACCGGATACACCGGCGACCTAGGATACGAAATATGGATTCCGCTCAATGAGCGTAATGACGCCATTAGAGTTTGGGACGCGTTGATGGACAAAGGCAAGCAGTTCGATATCCACGCGGCAGGAATGCTGGCGCTCGATGTATCGCGCGTCGAAGCCGGACTACTGCTGATCGAGGTCGATTACACGAGCTCCAAGAGGGCGCTGATTCCATCGCAGAAATACTCACCATATGAGTTAGGTTTCGGCAAAATGGTGCATCTCGACAAAGAGAATTTCATTGGCAAGCGCTTGCTGGGACGAGATAACAAACAGGGCGTACCGCGGCAGTTAGTCGGACTCGAGGTGGATTGGGTCGAAGTGGAGGAGCAATTTGACAAGTTCGGACTCTCACCCGCCGCCCCCAGTCAGGCGTCGCGTGTCGCAGTGCCGGTTTATGCCGATTCCGCCGACAAGCACGTCGGCAAGGCCACGACTACGGCGTTCTCTCCGCTGTTGAAGAAGTTAATCGCGCTCGCCAGCGTGGCCACCGAGTATTCCAAGCCGGGTACGAAGCTGCAAATGGAGTTGACCATCGAAGCGCAACGGAAGAAGACGACCGCGACCGTGGTGTCACTACCATTCTTTAATCCGAAGCGGAAGACGGCCGTGCCGGTGTAAGGTTTTTCACACGCAGAGGTCGGCGTTACGGAGTGGAGGCGTCCTACACCCGAAGAAACTGCTTCGGATCATAGTTAAAAATTTCGGCGATCAGCAAGCGGTCCCGGACAACAATCGTCAGACGTGGTGCCGATCCCATAAACTTTGTCAACGCGAAAAACCCCAAATCCCCTGTGCTCGCCGTCTCCCCGTCCAATATAGCCCGACGCCAATTAGAACCAACGCTCCGCAGCCGCCGATGATTTTGAAGACGGCCAGCGATTTATTCGGTTCATCCGGCGGGGGCAGAACGGAGAGCGCGATGGTGAACAGGGTCGTCGCGAATCCAAGAATCGACAGCACATAGGCAGCAGGCCTTCCGCCCGGTACTCGAATTATTTCTTCCCCGGCCGGTTCGCTTTGCAACTTGAACATCGACGCGAATAAATATAAGTACGGGATGAAGTAGGTAATTACGCCCATGCTGACCAGCACGTCATAAGCGCCTTTGACCGAGGTGCCAGCCTGTCCAAGGAAAATAAATATCGCGCCAATCACTGCCTGGGTCAGCAGTGCGACCCACGGTGTACCCCAGCGCGGATGCAGTGTTCCAAAAGCTGGAGGTAGATAGCGGTCGATCCCGGCTACAAACGGCAAGCGCGCGACAGCGGCGAGATATGCGCCTGAAGCGCCAATGTTACTGAGTGCGATGAGAAGTGCCGCCACCGGAAGAAAAAAGGGAAGTCCGACGCGATTGGACGTCTTGGCGATCGCCTGTACCAGTCCTTGCAGTCCGCTGACTTCCGACGATGACAGCGCCAGCAACACGCAGACGGTTCCGATGATGTAGCAGAATGCGACCGTGAGCCCTCCCGCGAACAGAGCCAACGGAATGGTGCGTCGCGCGTTCTTGATTTCTTCCGCCATGAACGACGCAGTTTCACATCCACCGAAAGCAAAAGTGAGCACCGACCAGAAAATGATCTCATTCAGGCGCAGGCTGGGCGTCATGGTGTGAACCGAAAACGTCGTTGCCGATCCGAAGCGGTGATAGGCGAGCAATCCCAGGCCAACCACGATCAGAACGGGGATCCACATGGCGAGCGCGCCGACGTTATGCAGCCACTTGCCCACGTCGAGTCCGACGATGTTCAACAACGTGGCCACGGCCAGCGTTACCAGCGCGAAGACGACGAAAAAAGTGGGGTTTGCGGAAAGATGCGACCACTGCGCCTGTCGCACAAAAAGCACGTTACTAGCCGCAAAATAAAGCACGGCAGGGAAGTATGGAAGGTTCGAAGTCCAGTAAGTCCAGGCGGCCATGAATCCGGAGAAATCGCCAAAGGCGCGTTTCGACCAAACATAGAGCCCGCCTTCGTTTGGATAGCGAGAAGAAAGTTCGATCACAGAGAGTGCAAGCGGCATGTAAAAGACAAGCCAGGCCCCGATCCATATGACGATTGAACTGGGCCCAGCCGCTGCCGCCGCGGCAATCCACCGCAGACTGACGCCTGTGACTACATAGAAGAGCAGCAGGTCACGAAATCCCATGACCCGTTTCGGGCGATTGCGATCGACGGTCTGGGCTATCGAGACATGGGTTCCGCCTGAAGGAAGTGGCCCCTGGTCCGGTCGGTTGTCTGGTCGTGTTTCGGGCCCTGGGTTACTCACGCGAGAGTGTCTATTCACCAAGGAGCAGGTGAGCGCTAAGGATTACAGAGAGTTGCGGGATGGGCAAGGCGAAATTCAGGCGGCGGGTTTGGCGCGGCCTGTGCGCTTCCAGAACAGATAACCCGGCACTCCGATCAGAACAATCAAAGCACCCCAGAATGCCTCGGTCGGTCTCTGGATAATGGTGTTGAGTGTCCAGGCGGCGCCGACCAGAATATAGATCGCGGGTAGCCAGGGGTATCCTGTACAGCGATAGGGTCGAGGAACGTCGGGTTTCTTCCATCGCAAAACGAATAGGCCGATGACGGTCAGTGTGTAGGAGAGTACCATGCCAAAAATGACGTAGGTATAGAGCTGGTCGTAGCGTCCGCTTATCGTGAGCACTGCGGCCCAGGTGCCTTGACCGATCAGGCTGAAGGCTGGCGTGCGCCATTTGGGATGGATGACAGCCATGCGCCGGAAGAATACGCCGTCCTGTGCCATGGCGAGATAAACGCGCGAGCCCGACAGCGTGCAGGCCGCCGCGGCACTGAAACACGAGATCGCAATCATTGCCGAAAGCCAGCCCGCCGCAGCCGGCGAGAAAAGCCTGGTTGCGGCGGCGTGAGCGATGGTTTCGTATCTTGCAATCTCGTCCAGTGGCAGGGCATAAACATAAGTCATGTTCATGGCCAGATAAATCACGCCCACCACCAGTACGCCCAGCACCATCGCGAGCGGCACATTGCGTCGCGGATTTTTGACTTCGCCAGCGACCCAGGTCACGTAAACCCAGCCGTCATAAGCCCAGAACACCGCTATCAAGCCGATGCCGAAAGCGGAGATCAATTCTCCTGGACTCAATCCCATCGCCAGGCCCTGGCTCATTCCTCCCGACGAACGCGCGCTAAAATTCGACCAATGCCCCTTGCCAATCGCGAATCCGAGAGTAACGAACAATGACATGGCGACGAATTTCGTCCAGGTAGAAATATTTTGCAGAAACGCGCCCCAGCGAAGTCCAAAAACGTTGACCCACGTGAGTATGGCGATAAGCACCACGCCAACCGCGTGCGCACGCGTGAAAACGATTATGAATATCGCCCAAACGAAATGACCATTCGCGAACGCGGGATACGGCAGATTGATTTTGGCCATTACGTGCTGCTGCGACATCCAGGGAACAATGTTCCCCATGTAGGCCGCGGCAGCAACGGAGAGCGCTGCGATCGAACCACCATTTGCCACCGCGAACAGCATCCATCCATAGAGAAACGCAACCAGGTCGCCATAGGCCTCGCGGAGGTAAAGGTACTGCCCGCCAGAGTCAGGGTACATTGAGCCAAGTTCGGCGAACGCGACACATGCGCACAGGGATATCATTCCTCCAAGAATCCACACCAGAAAAAACAACGTCGGATTGGGCAAAGGCCCGGCGATATCTTTGGCAGTGAGAAAAATCGAAGATCCGATGATGCCGCTCACCAGCAGCAGCACGGAATCAAGCAGACTAAGACCACGCACGAGACTCGGTTGTTGATCAGAAGATTCAGCTGGGATAGCCATGGGAGCCGGAGCAGTATTCATCGGGATGTCCGGATCAAGATATCGGCTGGCTCTTCATCCCATGGCCAATTCATCGGAAGATTCGAGTGGGGTTCCGCAGCGTCGGCAGATTACAGAGGAGCAATCGCCGCAGGTCAGCGGATCATTGACTTCCGCCGCGCATACCGGGCAGTAGAGCACCACTGCGGATCGGCCGGCCTCGGGCGCAGCTTTCGGAGCAGTTTCCATAGGCATCAACAACTTTAAGCAGGAAACTGTAGCATAGTTTTCTGCGAGCTCGATCTTCAATTAATCGGGCGGCTTCCGCAAGATCAGGTCGCCTTCGGTCGGCGGAAGCGAGATAGGAAACTGCCAGATCTTGTCCTTCATCCAAACGCTGATAACAAAATCTTCACGCTCCTTCCATGGGCCGATCCATTTGTTTCTGGTCTCGAAAAGCACCCAACCATGATCTTCGGGATTGCCCGGGTTCAGCATCATGGTTTTTGGCTCAAGGGTCTGTGTGCTCAGAAATTCGATGAACTCGGCCGCTTCCTTTTGATACTCCCGCAACAGAGTCGTTTGTTCTTCAGAGATCTTAGGATTTTTCTTGATCTGACGCTCAGTTTCAAAGACCTTTGTGTCCACATCGTTTTGCAATTTGTTGGAGAGTTCCGTGGGATCCGCGTAAGCCTCAAACACATCGTGATGACGAACGAAGTCGATCCGCACGTCCGCCGGAAACTCAAACTTGTCCTGACCGGTGTAGGTCGCACTCACGTAAACGCCGAGGAGGTGATAGAAGCGGTGGCGGCTCTGCGCCAGTTCCTGCGAATCTACGATGAGCGTGAGAGTGAGGTCACGCCCAACCATCGTCCAGCGGTATTTTCCGTCTTCACCTCGCTCGAACGTACAGCCGGGAGCGCCCGCGACCCAGCGTACAGCTGGTAGTTGTTTCTTTCTCTCCGCTTGGCCAATCATCGGCGCCAGAATTACGCACGCCAGTAGCGCACAAAGCGGGAACGCAAGTTTCTTCCAGCAAAAAAAAGAGCGCCGCATGAAAACAAAGTTTATCGCTTTGCGCCGGGAACGTCACGGCCCATGCGACGGACACTGCGAGGATCGTCTGGTGAAGAGAATGCGCTGGAAGAAAATCAAGACCCGTGCCGAGGCGAACCTATTTTTGCAGAACGACGGCGCCGCGGGCGGCGGAGTGGAGGAAGTTTTTCATCTGGAAACCAGGCGAATCCTGGGCAACGACGGGGTAGTGCGACACGATAACCACTATTTCCAGGTGCAAGCTCAATCCCGAAACTATGCGCCGGCCAAGAGCCGAGGAGACGGTGTGCGAATGGGAAGATGGGCGCTTACAGATTCGCTATTGCGATCTGGAGGTGCGTTGGGAGCCGATTCCAGGCGCAGTCCCGGCTCTAACACCCCGGGAGGCCAAGGCCGGAAAAGTAAAAAAAGGGACACTTCTATTGTCGTAAGGAGGGGAACATTTCTAATGGCGCGTGACACCACGATCCGCGGAGATTGACAGTGAGGTCTAGTTAGAGGAGAATTACCGGCATTCGCTGCCCTGAACTCTCGCCCTGTATCACTCTACGAACAACGGCAGCTCCGGCTTTGAGGGCAGTTCAGGTTTGCTGACGCAGACTGTGAATTGACAATAGGAGTGCTCCAGTTTGAGCGAAACGAATCCGATGCCAAGAAAATTACACGCTGAAAGACGGCGAGAAAACTTCAACGCCGTTCCGTGGGCGGCAATTGCTGCTATGGCCGGTTTAGCGCTCGCCGCAACGTTCTCTTGCATTCACTATCTCATGCGAATGCGGTGAATCCCGCGAACCCCAAGAGGTGAAGCGCCGCGTATAGAGTCTGCGAGGCTTCGCCGCTCAGTGTTTTTATCTGCTGTAGAAGTCCACCTCAATCTTTGATTCAACAGCCTTCGGGCTTATTAATGAAAACTTATTGCTGAACACGATGTAGTACGTCCCGACGTCCGCGGGCAGCGTGACGTTGAGGGTGTCCTGTGTAACCTTGCCACTGTTATAGAAAGTCTGCGTGGGCGGATGCCCATTCTGCCAGTTGACGAACTCGTCTTCATTCGCTACGAATACTTCAATGTCGTTACCGCTTCCGCCCGCGGCAGCGAAGTGTCCCTTCATGGTTACATTGGTTGCGCCTGACGGCACCACGAAGCGAAACGAATGTGCATTTTGCTGCCGGACAGTGAACGCTGCTTCGGGCATGGTCAGCTTGTGTTGCTGCATAGGAGTTTGTAAAGCAGCAAGGGATGCTTTGGAAGCATTTTGATTCTCCTGCCATAGAATCCAGCAAAGAATGAACAGCAGCGGCAAGCCACACAGAACCTTCAGCAGAGTGTTGCTATTTTTCTGTCGCAAGGGTGCTGCTACAGGAATGCGTGCGGGTGCGACCGCTGCCGCTGCACCGCCGCTTGTGGACGCTACGCTCGCAGAAGCCACACTCTGCGCTGCTCCGCATCTACGACAGAACTGAGCATCGCTCTGCTGCTCCGTTCCGCACCTGGGACAATACATAAGACGCACCTCGACAGCAGTCTGTATGTCCATCTGTTGGCGGGGCAAGATTACGGGAGTAATTGCCGCAACCTCTTGACGTTATCATTTCAGTAGGGCGTTTCGAGCGATTCATGCGCCAAGCTTGCCGTAATCGGCGCTCGCAGACAAGATGTGGCTTGGATATCGCTCACGAAAAGTCTTGGAGGTTTGGCATTCGCAGTAAAAAGTACTCGTTGAAACATTACGATTGCACGCATTGACTGCAAAAACAGGAATGACTTCCCCTGATCAGGTCGAGACGAATCACTGGGCAGCGCTTCGTCGACCTCAGTGCGTCACGGTTACGTTAATCGTTCCTAGTGTTCGAGTCGTATTTGTGCCTTGCGCGCTCGCCACCACCGTCACGGTGTAATTATCGGAACCGCCTCCTCCTCCTCCTCCACTACTCCCTGCACCGCTGCCGCAGGAGAGCGAAAGAAGAACCAGTGTGGGCAGGAGCAATCCGGCGAGCAGTCGTTGTTTCAGTCGGATGCTCATACCGGGAACGATCCATAGTGGAAGGACGAACGCGAGCAGGTAGAATGCGCTACGGGTGCGAACTTTAGGGGGGACAATCATTGCGCTATTCCCGGCGGTAACCGTCACCGTGGTGGTTGCTGAACTGCTTCCGGTCGGCTGCACCGTTGCAGGCGAAAAGTTACATGTCAACTCAGTGGTTCCAGAACACGCGAACGACACCGTCCCTACAAAACCGGCGGTTGCATTAACGGTAGCGGTGAGCGTGCCAGTGGCCCCGCGGCCCATGGTCAATGTCGAAATGCTGAGTGAACCGCTGTAGTCTGCGACATTGAATGGGAAAGAAATGCTGTGGCTCAACGGTGTGTCGGTGGCCACCACAGTCAGCGAATCAATGCCCAATACCGCTCCGGTCGGAACTGTAACTGAAACGTCGATCGGGTTGGGCCCATTGCCGCCGATGGGGAAAGATCCTCCGCTACAACCGGCATTAACATTGAGGCTGCAAGTCACGGTGAGGGCGGTGACAAGACCGTTGAGGGGCGACGCGGTGAGGGCTACATTTACCGTGCTTCCTGGAAGCGCCCATGCGCTGCCGCCGTTTGGCGGCTGCAAGGTGAAATCCTGCACGGCCAGAGTGAAGGCTAGTTGAACCATCTCTGGACCACTCACGACCGTAACGGTGAATGGGTAAGTAGCAACCGCTACGCCGGAAGGCACGTTCACAGCAACATTCCAGGTTGAGTCCGGAACCTGGTTGCCAGAGAACGTGCAGGTCACTCCGGCCGGCAGGCCTGAGCACGAGGTCGTGAACGGCGGAATGCCCACAATCTGGATTTGGCCGTTACCAGTGCCCGGGGAAGTTGATTGCGGTGCATTATTGTAAGGGTTGACGACCAAAGGAGTCACTGTGAGGTTGAATGATTGTCGCGTCGTTACATTGCCGTCCGAGGCGACGATCGTAACTGCTCCAGTGCCTGCGGTCCCCGCAACCGTATTGATCACGACTGTGGTGCTGGCAACCACGGATGGTGAAACCGTCAGGGAGTTCGATCCAAACACGCATGTTTCACCCGACAGTAATCCTTGGCAACTAAGCTGAACGGTCGAGGAGTATCCCTGAGATGATGTCAGACTCACCGTGATCGGAGCCGTGCTCTGCGTAGGGTAAATGGTCTGATCCGTGCTCGGGGAAATAGCTTCGCTGAAACCGAAGACGTAGCTCTGCCAAGCATAAGTAACCGCGGTATAGGTGCCAAGCTGTGCTCGAACGTCGAACACTTGACGCCAGTTGTAGGAGGGGGACAATGTAAAACAAAATTGCTGGCTCAAGGATCCGGCGGGAACCGTCACGGCAGAAGGAAGTATTACGCCCGATATGCTTGAGGAGAGCGTAATGTTCGTATCCGAGCCGCTCGGAACATTGAGAAACACGACTCCGCAGCCAGACGTGCCAACGACCTCCTCTTGCTCAAGCACAAGCTGAAACGGGGGCGCAGCGCTTCCCTTAAACACGTGCATCGAGGAAGTCGCGCCGTCGACCTCCAGCAGATCGGAGACGGTCGTTCCGTCCAGAATATGGGCATAACCTGGAACCCCGTAGAGTTTCTGGAAGTCGAACACATCGTAGGTTGGCGTAAAGGTGCCATCGCCATTGCCCATAAGAACCTGTGCATAAATATCACCGAAATCAGGAGCATTCTGAAAAGCGACTTCATCGGGCTTGCCATCTCCGTTCAGGTCCGCGACATTGGAGGATGTAAGAGGATCGCCGAATTGTAAGTAAGGTCCCGCCTGCAACGGTGTCCCAGCGTAGGGAGCATACGAACTGCTCTGGGCGAATGCGCCCGAGGGCTGATCGAGGTAGGTTGTAAACGTTGGCGGTCCGTACGTTTCAGTAGTTCCGTTAGGCCACATGAAGTTGTAGCGCACAATGTCGAGCCAGGAATCCCCATTTACGTCGGCCATCGTCATCGGCTGAAAGGCAGTGAACAATTGCTTTCCTGATTGGAAAGTCCCGTCGCCGTTGCCCAGAAATTCCCAAACAAAGGACGACGTTGTGAAGTATCCGTTGCCCGTATCGTAGACGAGAATGTCCAGTTTGCCGTCCCGATTGAAATCGCCGATGAAGACGCGGGAAATTTCTTCCGCGGAATCGCCGAATGCAATGCTTTCGCCGCTGCGGAATGTCCCGTCGCCGTTGCCGAGAAATATATTAACGAGCCATCCGGTCAGATTGGCGTTGGCGCCGACGGCAACAAAATCGAGGTTGCCGTCGCGGTTGAAATCGCCGATCCCCATTTCTCCGCTCGCTCCCTGGGTCGGAACAAAAGTGGCTTTACCAAAAGTGCCGTCTCCATTCCCCGGAGCAAACACGATGTATTGCGCGCCAGTCGTGTAACTTAATCCCAGCCCGATTCCCACGAAATCCCCGTGGCCGGTGTTGCGGAAATTCCCCAGGCGGTAATCACCCATCCAATTCGATGTGATACTGACACCCGCGTCAGACGGTACCGGCCCCGCGAATCGCCCCGTGCCGTCGTTCAACATCGTCGTGATGAAATACTCGCCGTTGTAACCTTCATCGAGCAGCACTAGATCCGGATTTCCGTCTCCGTTTACGTCTACAAATGAGGGAGAAGATATGGGAGCATTTAGCACGCCCACGCCGGGTAAGCCGATCCATTCGCCCTGCGGAAATCCAAATCCGCCCGAACCGTCGTTGATGTAAACCGTAGCCGTGTCGGTGTCCGGACTCGCGGACACCACATCCGGATGCCCGTCACCATTAAAATCGGCAATCGCCAACGAATACGACATCCCAGTGCCGACGTAGTCGCGGCCGGATGTGAAATTCCCCTTTCCGTCGCCAAACGCAACGGTGATCATATTGCCCGCGACGTCGCCGTACTCGGGATCAACCGCCGGAATCGTCGTGGTGACAATATCGAGATGACCATCCCCGTTCATATCAGCGACGCTGACAAATGAGTTGCTGTCTCCCATCGGCACATAGCTCGGCGCGGCGAAATTTCCGCTGCAATCGCCGGCGGCAATCCAAACATAGTTGTTGAGATCCGCAATCACAGCATCCAGGCAGCCATCGCCATTTACATCCGCCAACAACCCAGCAAATACCGTATTGAAGGGACCGTTTCCAATCACCGTAGCTCCGGGGGTAAACGTTCCGTCGCCTGCATTCAGGTAAATCTGCGAATTCTCCGATCCTGGTCCTGTGATGAGCACGTCGGGAAGACCGTCACCATTCACATCACCCGAAGCAATGCTCGTCGCCGAACTGTAAAAGCCTGGGTTCAGAGTAATCACCGGCGCACCGAAGGAACCGTTGCCGCTTCCGAGCAGCGTTGCGAGATATTGCACTCCCAATTGGTCGCTGCTGAGCGTCACCATCACCGAAGCAATGTCCAGCCTGCCGTCATGATTGAAATCGTCGATGACCAGCGCTCCCGGGGGTTGGGGTAGCACATACTCCTGCTCATAACCAAAAGTTCCATCGCCATTACCGAGCAACACGCCGACCGTCGAAGTATCGAACTCAGCCACCACTAAATCGAGGATTCCAACCCCGCGCAAGTCAGCCGTCGCCATGTACACCGGGGTCAGCCCCTGGGTTAATGGAATGATCTGCGGGAGTTGGAACGTCCCGTCTCCGTTGCCAAAATAAATCCACAAGTCATTCGTGCCTCCATTGGCAATCACGAAGTCCATGTGGCCATCTCGATTAAAATCGCCAGTAACTACCGAAGTCGCAAGCGACCCGGCGGTCAGAGCGTCGCGGAATTGGATTCCCGGAAAAACGGTAGCTAGTTGTTTTAGAGCCCGCGAATGGGTTTGGCCTGCTGCTCGGATTCGAGATCGTAATTGTCTTGATCGCACTTCTGCCCGGCCTAGCAGATACTTGCCGGGCGTCGGCTTGCTCGGGTCCGCCGGAACCTTGGGATGTTTGGACTGCAAATGCCGCTCAATGCCGGCTTTAGAGAGCGCTTCTGGCGCGGGCTTTCCTTGCCGGAATTGCTGCCCCCATCCGGCCGCGCAGATCGAGAACGACAAAAGTAAGTAAGTCGATTTTCGCAAGTAACTCAATCGTTTCTCCTCTGAGGCTGAGCCAAGGCAGGATAGCGTGGCAGCAAGTATTACTTCCACTGAGTGAAACGTCAATAGTTCCCATCGCCTGGTACCGATCAGACTTCCACAGAATCGTAGAGTCGTGTAGCTAGCTCACATAGACGGGTCTTCAACGGAAACGAAATAGACATCTAGTTATTGAAACTCAATTCAACTCGTAACCCAACGGTTACAAGTGACGCCCGGTTAGGGCTTCGAGATAACCGGCTTGAAGCAGAGAATGAAAAATTCTTAGGAGAAAGTACTAGCGATCCGTTCAACCCCCCGAGTCTTGTGCTGATTCCACGAGGGACTCAGCGAAGGTTAGGCACGGGTATAGCGAGTATTTCCACAGTGGACGCGCTGTGTGAAAAACTCATCGAGAACCTGCGAGATCCTAGATTTCACCGCGGTTCACCAGGATATTGACAGTGCGCCAACTGTACGGTGCAACTCGGCATGATTTTCGAGAGCGCAATGGACAGAAGAGTTGTAACAGTCTTCTGACTTCGTTTTCGACAATTTGTAACGGGTTCTGGTTTTCTTCATAACAGATCATATCTCTCTGACAAAGCAGTGCTTAGCGCTTCATAACGAATTCAGCCATTCTCCGGTTGACGGAACTCGGTAGCGCTGGCACCGTGTTGGTTGGCAATTACTGTACGTTTGGCTCGTCCTTCGTCACTCAGGAAAAAATCATGTCGCTCGCAAAGTTTACACAAGCAGTTCTTCTTGCATTGGTAGGATTGGCAGCCATTCCATCCGGCTGGGCACAAACCTACACCGTGCTCTATTCGTTCACGGGCGGCACCGACGGGGCGCTTCCCGAGGGAAGCGTGGTCCTCGATTCCCATGGCAATCTCTATGGTACGACCACGGGCGCCGGTCAAGACGGCCTGGAGGGATCAGTATTCAAGCTGAGTCCAAAAGGCAAATTCACGCTGCTCTACAGCTTCGGGACAGGCGGCGCGGTCGGAGCCGAGCCCTATAACCTGGTGCGCGACCCTGCCGGCAACCTCTACGGCACCACTGTCGGTGGTGGCAGTTCGAACGCGGGAACAGTTTTCAAGTTGGATACGGAAAAAAACTTTAGGGTGCTCTACAACTTTACTTCGGAATTTCCCGGGGCCAACTATGGACCTAGCGGGCCGTTGCTCCTCGACTCGGCTGGCAATTTGTACGGTGCATGGGGCGGTGGTAGCGGAAAGTGTCAGGCTGGCCCCGACAACACCTGTGGTGTGGTCTTCAAACTGGATCCTAGCGGTAATGAGACTGTGCTCCACGCTTTTTCACGCCCGAAGTACGGCGACTACCCAGAAGAGGGCTTGGTCCTCGATGCGGCGGGCAATTTGTATGGCACGACAACGGGCGGCGGACACGGCGGAGCCGGAACGGTGTTCAAGTTGGACGCTGCTGGCGAGGAAACTGTGCTCTATACGTTCAAGGGAAAACCCGATGGCTCGGAGCCGTGGGCAGGATTGATCCAGGACTCTGCCGGCAATCTGTACGGCACAACAATCTTTGGCGGCCAAGGGAGCTGCCAGGAACGACCCTGTGGCGTGGTCTTCAAGGTGGATACGAACGGTAACGAGACCGTGCTCTACCGCTTTACTGGCGGAGCTGACGGCGGACTTCCCGCCGCGCGTTTGGCAATGGATGCGACAGGCAATTTGTACGGCACCACCACCTACCTTTTCGGGAATGTCTTCAAGTTAGATCCGGCGGGCAATCTGACAGTGATCCACACTTTCATCGGGGGAACGGACGGCAAAAACCCTGGCGGAGCGGGTCTGACCTTAGACTCGGCCGGAAACCTGTACGGCACCACGCTTACCGGCGGCAACCTCAACGATTGCGAAGGATCCGGCTGCGGCGTGGTCTTCAAGATAACGCCGTGACGGAAAAACGCATGGCATTGCTGGCGTACGATCGCTCATCGTGGCCAATAGCGCTCGTCGTGGTCAAAACGCGTTCACGCCTGCTCTAATTAGTTCAGTGGTTTTTCGGACGGCTCGCCCCAGATCGTGCGAGGTCTAGGCTGATCGCTCGCCCAGACGACCCAGCGCAACGTCGCAGCCGCAAGTACCGCGATCAAGAGCCAGCACAAAATATTCATGACCGTCCGAGTGTTCATCGCGTCGGCAATTGTAAACGGGTATCGGGGCCTCGCCGTCTTCGTCATTTGATCTGTACGCTACCGTACGCAGGGATGCTAGAATCACCATTTATTACATGGGGATAGTATAGATAATCGCTCGATCGTGATTGCATGGACCGGGAGGCTGGTAATGTTATCGGCGTCCGACAAGATCAAAGCTGAGCTGGAAAAGCTGCAAAGCGCTCTCCTCCAGTGCACCGACAGCGGCATCCGCAAAGTAATTGAGGATTGGATCGCTGAAGCAAAACAGCGATTGGCGTCTCAACAGAAAACGAAGTAGCCCATGCATACGCAGGAGTGGTTTTGCATTGTGTGCGGGCGGACTTCAGACCAAGCGAGCGAAAAAGATGCTCGGATCGAGATGAAGTTGTTCGAGTGCCGATTGCCAGCTAGGGAAGCGAAAATGGGCCGTGATTATGCCCTATCGCTGATTGGCCCCGAATTTTCATGGCCCAATTACACCGGGGACGAGTTTTGGGTCGAAGAATCAGTAAGGGAAGGCGTCGCCCAGGAAGAACGCAAGGAGCGTGACAATCTGAAACACTTGCGCGAGAAATACAAACTCGACAACAATCCCCCCTTCAACGTTGATCGGGAACAGATCGAGAGAGCCATCAGCAAGCTGATTGGCAATGCCGAGGATTCGGCGGCGCCTCAGGGAGATTCGCGGCTTTGACTCAGGCGGAATTTGGCAAGACCTTAGGTATCGTCGGCTGGGCGGTTCTGCAATGGAGAGATGAAAGTTGCGAAAACGGACGTAGACCTCAGATTAATGGTGAGTGCAAATTATCTAGCTTTCATATCGGTCTTCCATTGCTTTCAAGAACCTTCCGCTGATAGCCGGATCGATCCGATTGGCCTGCGCTAAGGTTTTGGTGCGGAGGAAAGGAAGCGTCGGGAAGCTGTTATACTGTTCCCCGCTGGTCAGGAAAAACCACTTTTGCGGTGGCTGCTGGGAGTGCTTAGCAAGTTCTTTTCTTTCCAGTAGATGTAAAAGGTGAGAGCGCGTAGCTCAGTCGGTAGAGCAACGCCCTTTTAAGGCGTGGGTCGCAGGTTCGATTCCTGCCGCGCTCACCAACATTTCGATCGAGTTAGCTGATTTCGGCAGGGTCTGTTTCGGGCACCCCCGGACACCCAGAACAGGTGAATGTACTGTTCTTATGAGGTTGCGGTAGTGCTTCTTGCTTTCCACCTCTCCGGTAATCCGGTTGGAATTACCATCCCGTACGACCTTCGTGTGAGCTTGCTTCTGTCGGTCGAAACGGCTTGAGCTGATGCAGGTTCGCGGTCTCCGGTTCCTCGTTTCCGGGGCTGCGTTTGAGGAGGTTTCAAACCACCTGCCGATGCTGCTCGAAAAGAGACGGATCCCTCGCGACGACGTCCTTGCCTCGCTATTCGAGCTGCGCGCGATTGGATGTTCTTCTGCACCTTACCCCGCTTGTTGATTGGTTCGCCACCCATCCAGTTCACGACCGAACCGGAGCGCGACCGAATTACCGGAGTGATGGGCGACAGTCATACCTCCCGAGCGGAAAGAATGCTTGACGCCGGACACCGGAGATTCCGTTTCGGATGCCCGAAGTGTGAAGCAACAAGTTTGCTGGGGTCTGGAGGCTACGTACACGGCATGGTGGTCGTCCAGAATTTGAGCCTGAGTGAGCGGGTTATTTTTGCGCGTCTTTATTGCCCAATGTGAGCCGTGTTGCTCAGACACGTGTTCACGGCAGGGAATAGTCTCGGATCATGCAAAACCCACCCGACTTTGCGGAGAAGATAGGTAAGTCGCTGGACAAATCCGCCGCGGGCGGCGGTTGTGCGCCGGGGACGGGCTATGCCCCGCAAGCTGTACCTTCCAAGTCCGACGATTATGCCAAAGAAAACATTGCAATTGTGGAAAGACACGGCTATACACAATTCCATGAAACGGACGGGGCCAGATACTACAAGCATCCGGACACAGGCACCACCACCACCCTGTATAACAACGGAAGTTGGATGCATTCTGGTGCGGGCGACACTCTTAAGGGCTCGAATGGCCGCGAACTTAGAGAGCGTCTTTTGAAGTACCACCACGAGATGGTTCCGAAGGCCAGTGATTGAGTCTTAGAGAAGGAAAAAGCCAAGCGTTTCCGAGTCCCCGATGAAGCCAATCGACGCTTGTTCCACTGAAAAAGTTCATCCGAATGCAGACCTACGTAGATGAAACGCTCTGCGGTTCTGAGCAATCCAGAGATGGCGAGCAGCACAAAGCCACTTTGGAACATTCTCTTGCTCTGGAAGAGGGATTTTCGCTCGGACTCGTCAGCTAAAAATAAAAGACATCAAAAACGTGGCCAGATGAATTCATTGAAATCCACGGGCCTTGCAGTTAACTCCCCAAAGCTGGTGCCAACTGTGCCGTAACTAAAGCTTTCACACTCCTTCCTGCCAATAGCGGCATCTCGATATACCGAAACGAAAGCCAAGCCAGCCCAATCGACAGGACAAGGGCAGCCAACGTCATCGTCCACGTAGGCTGGCAAAACTGCAAGAAGCACAAGTACACCAAACCGTGCGACAGGTACAAGGAATAACTAATCGTGCCGAGGAAGCGCAGCGGCGACCAGCGCATAAAGGACAATGGCTTGGAGCCCGAGTGCATCACGAAGAGACCCACAACGCACGCTGACATAAGCGAAAGAGCAAGCAAACCGAAGACCATGAAGAGATGATCTTCGCTGATTTCCTTGTTCATGATGTGCGGCATCGGAAGCAGCACCGCAGCCATCATCACGAACCCAACGCACCCAGCCGTGGCGAAAATCGCTTGGAGAAGCTTCCGCGCTATCTTGGACGAAACAAGCAACGCCACAAACGCCCCGTAAATGAGAGCATCAAAGCGATGGAAGAGTGAGACGCCAGTAAAAACACCAAGGAAAAAGAAACAACGGAACACGAATGCCGTAAGACAAACCGTGATCCCGGTAACGACCAGCCACTTGCGATTCAAGCAAAGCACCGCAGGTGCCCAAAGCAGGTAGAAATATTCTTCGACACTGAGCGACCACAATACACGGCTAGAATCCGAGATACCACCGATTAGCCCACGTCCTCTGGCGTTGAGAGCAGTGTGATGCCAAATCCCAAAACTGAAAGCGTGAAAAACTGGCGTAATGTAAATCGCTTGCCAGAAGAGGAGGTTTCTGACAATCTGATCCGTAGAGAAGAGGTAGTAATCGCTCATGAACGCCGACGCAAGGCCCGCAACCACAAGCATTAAAATGTACGGTGGCAGAATGCGTCGAAAGCGACGGCTATAGAAAGTGCTGAACGAATCAGCGCGTCCGCGCAGGTTCAGAAGAACCGAGGTAATGAGGAAGCCAGACAGGACGAAGAAGATGTCAACGCCAATCCAGCCAAACTTTGGCAAGCCCCAGAACTGGCGGGCAAAGACTTCGTAGTGGGAACCGATCACCATGATGATGGCTATGCCTCTGATGCCGTCCAGTTCAAGAATGCGGCGTGGCGCAACCCCACAAGCAG
>JGI12631J13338_1000245_pt1 | contig 17404 bp, 17 predicted proteins | sample BlaSpr_A8_Ref_O1_FD_13338 | JGI IMG/M metagenome (IMG submission 13338) | reverse complement strand
TCGACGCGGGCCAGGTAGGCGGGCCGGTCACCAAGCACGGCGTCGAGGTCATCGGTGCTCGGCGGGATGTTCTCAGGCCACGCCGACTCATCCCAGCCATGCCCCCACACCGGCTGACCCAGGTGGGCGGCCGCATAGTCGGCGACCATCTGGACGCAGTGCGCGCGCGAGCCGGCCTGCCGCAAATCCAGCCCGCTGAGCGTCAGGCCGGTCGCGCTCAGGTGGATGTGGCTGTCCACGAATCCCGGCGCCACGAAGCCACCGTCGAGATCCTCGACTTCGGCGTCCGGGAATTGGCTGCGGCCGACGTCGTCGCTGCCGAGCCATGCGACGACGTCACCGCGCACCGCAATGGCCGTGGCGTCGGGGTGGGTAGGGCTGTGCACCCGGCCGTTGAGCAGCAGCTTGGTGGAAATCTGCGTCACAGTTGCAAAACTACGGGGATCCAATGACGCCGGAAGTCGGCAGGTCTACTCGTGCCCGTACGGCAAGGCCGGCGGCTCGACGTCGCGGGCATCGCCGAAGTCGCCGAAGTCTCTGACATCGATGACCTCGCCGTCAATGAAGTCGCGGCGGCCGGCCGTGTCGGTAATCAGCGGTACGCGACGCTGTAAACCCCGCAGCGCAGTGGCGGCCAATACGGGGCCGGTGACCGTCCGTATCGGCGGCACCAGCAGCAACATCCCCACAGTCGTGGTGACCAGCCCGGGAACGAGGACCAGGACGGTGGCCAAGGTGACCATCGCACCGTCGCTCAGCGCGCGGCGCGGTTCCTTGAGGCCGGATCGCAACTGCTCGAGCTGGTGAATGAGATGCGACCCGGCCATCGGGACCAACAGGCCCCATCCCAGGACGAAGGTGGCCAGCAGCGCCAGCAGGGTCCAACCCCACCCGATCGTCGACACCAGCGCGATGACGACCGCGAGTTCGACAACGGCGTAGACGAGTAACAGCCGGCGCACCATGTGATGCCAACGTATGCGGGCCGCACCCGAGTTCCCCTGGTTACTCGTATTGCGGCTGCAGTTAGATGACGTTATGACGACGATTGAGATCGATACTCCCACTGGACCGATCGATGCGCTGCTGGGCCTGCCCCCGGGTGCGGGGCCGTGGCCGGGTGTGGTGGTGATCCACGACGCGTTCGGCTACGTCCCGGACAACGAGGCCGTTTCCGAGCGCATCGCGCAGGCAGGCTTTGTGGCGCTCACTCCGAATATGTACGCGCGTGGCGGCCGGGTCCGCTGCGTCGCCAGAGTCATGCGCGAGCTGCTGACAAAGCGCGGCCGCGCTCTTGATGACATCCTGGCCGCCCGCGATCACTTACAGTCGATGCCGGAATGCTCCGGGCGCGTCGGTATCGCCGGCTTCTGCATGGGTGGTGGTTTCGCATTTATTATGTCGCCCAAAGGTTTTGGCGCCTCTGCACCGTTCTACGGTACCCCACTGCCCCGCCGGCTGAGCGAGACGCTGGACGGGGCCTGCCCGATTGTGGCGAGCTTCGGCAAACGTGACCCGCTGGGCGTTGGCGCACCCAACCGGTTACGCGAAGTGACCGCGGCCAAGCACATCATCACCGACATCAAGGCCTATCCCGGTGCGGGGCATAGCTTCGCGAACAAAATTCCCGGCCAGCCTTTGCTTCGCATCACGGGTTTCGGCTATAACCGAGCAGCGGCCGACGACGCGTGGAGTCGCGTCTTCGCTTTCTTCGGCGAGCACCTGGGAGCGGAAAAGACGGCGTAGTTCAGCACCGCCCCGAGCGGCCTTTTAGCTTAAATCCTTAGGGCAACAGCACGTTTCGGTGCTGGTTCCTGCCGCCGTAGCGCTGCCACCACAGGTAGAGGCCGTTGAGGTCGGCTCCCCCGTCGACAGTGGACAAGAGCAGCTGATCATCGCGGGTCCATGCGATGTCAGCGACGTCCTCGATGCGGCCACAAGCGACCTTGCCGCCGATCTGACCAGGGTCCGAGTCGTACGTCCAGGTGCCCGGCGAGACGTTCCCATCCGGGCACGGCGAGACTGCCATGCCGTCGACGCTCGCCTGGAAATCGCCGTTCAGCGCGTCCATGTTGTCGTAAAGCGTGAATCGTGCATAGGCCGGGCTGCCCGGGGCTACGTTTTGGTTTTGAGTGCAATCCAGGCTACCGATTGCGTTGGGAAACGCGTTGCTGGCCGGCATGCAGGCGGCGGCGGTATACCCGGCGGGCAGCAACCCTACGATTCGTTGCTGAACTTCGGTGAACTCGTGGGCGGGAACGGGATGGTTCGCAACACCTCTCACGGCCGGTTGAGTCCGCCCGGGTTCGTCTCGGTCAAACAAGAGCACCGCAGCGCCCATACCGACCAGCAGTGCCAAAACCGCGAAGGCCGCAACGGCGTCGAGCCACCGAGCATGCAGTTGAATGGCCGATACGCGCATCGTCGTCTCCTTACTGGGACCCCGGCACCAGCGCGACGGCATCGTAGCCCGATCAGTTAATCATTCGACAGCGTCGGCGGCGTTGCTGGCTCCAGCATCACGATCAGAAATGTCCAACCGTGAAGAGGTGCAAGGTATTCCCCTCCCGCAGCACCTGCAAACAGCGAGCCCGGCGCTGCTGACGGATACCCGGGCGATTACTTCGGCGCCTTCAGCTTCTGCGACAGGACGGCCGCGAACGTGTGCGTATCGCCCGGCCAACGTGCCGACATGTAGTTGCCATCGTCGACAACGAATGCCGCTCGCGAGTCGGTGGCCGTGTCACGCACCAATCCGGAGCTCTTGAGCCACCACCGCGGCGTTTTGCGGGTGACGTCACAGAAATCCGCGGGGTCCTTGAGGGCGCGGGTGACTTCGGACTGCACCGACATGTAGCCGCCCGGCTGGCCGGGCTCCTCGGTATAGGTGCGGTAGTAATCGCGATCCCAGAATCGGGTGAGCCGGGTTAGGTGCCAGGCGAGGCGCTCCATGGCCCAGGTCAACGCTGTGGTCTTACGCCCGTAAAGCACCGAGCGACCGGTGGTGGGATCAACGCTGCGAGCGGCAAGCAGCACCCCGTGACAGATCGCGGCCACAATCACCCCGCGGGCAAAGGCGTCCACGACGAGTCGTTGCAGGATGTCGCTGTCGATATATGCGCGCATTCCGCGGGCGCGATGTCCACCCGGCAGCAGCAACGCGTCGATGTCGTCGAGGGTGGCTTGGGCCCAGCTGAAGGGGTGTTGGTACTCGCCTGACTGCAGCATGGCCTGGTATGCGCTGCGGCCGTTCTTGTTCGCCCGCAGCATCAGCCCGATTATCGGGATCGCGCCCAACACCGGTAACGCAGACCAGACGTCCAAACCGCGACCGGTCACCATGACGTCGTCGGCCTGCCCGGGCGTGCCGCTTTCGGTGGCAAAGATCACCCGGTGGCCGTTCTCGGTCAAGACGCGCCAACTGACCGCCACCTCGGTCGGGTCGAAGTCACGGTCCGGAATCGGGATCAACACAGTGCCCATCACGGGTCCGATCAGCTGCCAGCCACTTTGAGCTCGAGACCGACATTGTTGTCCATGCCGCCGCGCAGCTTGCTGACGAAGTTGAACACCCCGCCCAAGATGCCGTAGCGCTTGCCAATCGCGTCGTAGACGGCGCCGGTTTGCGATTTGTCGAGGACGGCCGCGGTGCCCTCAACGTCCTCGCTCGTCGGACGACCACGCATGTTGCAGGTGGCCATCGTGACCCGGGGGGTATTGCGGATCCGCTTGACCTTCCACGACTTCCCCTCGGTGATCACCAGCAAGCGGTCGCCGCGCTCTGTGTCCAAGGCGGCCCAGATCGGAGTGGGTTTGGGCCGGCCGTCCTTGGTGAAAGTGGTCAACAGGATGTATTGCGCCTTGGCGAGGTCGGCAAAAGTGGGCGTCACGGTGCCAACCTACCGGGCTCAGCCCTCCAGATCACCCTCGGTTTCCAGCAGCGCCTGGCGCAGCCCGTCAAGGGTTTCCTGTTGCGGCTCGGCCCACATGCCGCGACCGGCAGCCTCCAGCAGCCGTTCGGCCATACCGTGTAGTGCCCACGGGTTGGACTCCGACATGAACTTCCGGTTCTCCGGATCCAGCACATAGCGCTCGGTGAGTTGTTCGTACATCCAGTCGGCCATTACCCCGGCGGTGGCGTCGTAGCCGAACAGGTAGTCGACTGTTGCTGCCATCTCGAATGCGCCCTTGTAGCCGTGCCTGCGCATCGCGGCCATCCACCGCGGATTGACCACGCGGGCGCGAAATACCCGTGTGGTCTCCTCCGACAGCGTGCGAGTGCGGATCGCATCGGGTCTGGTGTTGTCGCCGATATAGGCGGCCGGTGCTTGGCCGGTCAGTGCTCGCACCGTGGCCACCATGCCGCCGTGGTATTGGAAGTAGTCGTCGGAGTCGGCGATGTCGTGTTCGCGGGTGTCGGTGTTCTTGGCGGCCACCGCGATGCGCCGGTACTGACGGTTCATATCGTCAATCGCCTCGCGGCCGTCCAGGTCACGCCCATAGGCGAATCCGCCCCAGGCCGTGTACACCTGCGCGAGGTCCGCGTCGTCGCGCCAGTTGCGGCTGTCGATCAGCTGCAACAGCCCGGCACCATATGTGCCCGGCTTGGATCCAAAAATTCGTGTGGTGGAACGCCGTTGGTCGCCATGCTGGACCAGGTCGGCCTGGGCGTGCGCGCGCACATAATTGTCGTCGGCTGGCTCGTCGAGGTCGGCGACCAACCGGACGGCGTCGTCGAGCATCGTCACGACATGCGGGAAGGCATCCCGGAAAAACCCGGAGATCCGTACAGTCACGTCGATGCGCGGGCGGCCCAGCTCGGCCAGCGGAATCAGCGTCAGGCCGACGACGCGCCGCGACGCGTCGTCCCACATCGGCCGAACGCCCAGCAATGCAAGCACTTCGGCAATGTCGTCGCCGGCTGTGCGCATCGCCGAAGTGCCCCATACCGACAGTCCAACCGACTGCGGCCACTGCCCATGGTCTTGCTGATAGCGGGCGAGTAATGAGTCTGCAAGTGCCACACCTGCTTCCCACGCCAGCCGGGACGGTATCGCTTTGGGGTCGACGGAGTAGAAGTTGCGCCCAGTGGGCAACACGTTGACTAGGCCGCGCAGCGGTGACCCCGACGGCCCGGCCGGGATGAACCGGCCGTCCAGCGCCCTTAGTACCTGGTCGATTTCGGACGCTGTGCCGGCCAGCCGGGGCACCACCTCGGTGGCCGCGAACCGCAGGACCGCCGCGACGTCCGCGTTGTCGGTGAGGCGTTCGGGGGCGTCTGGATCCCAGCCGGTGGCCTGCAGCGCGGCAACGAGTTCCCGGGCCGCGGCCTCGGCCTGGTCGACCGACGACCGCTCGTCGGTGCCGTCCTCGGCCAGCCCGAGTGCCTGTCGCAGGCCTGGAAGGGTCTGCTCGCCGCCGAACAGCTGGCGGGCCCGCAGGATAGCCAGCACCAGGTCGACTTCCGGTTCCCCCGTTGGCTTTTGGCCCAGAATGTGCAGACCGTCGCGGATCTGGACGTCCTTGATCTCGCATAGCCAGCCGTCGACGTGCAGGATCATCTCATCGAACGAGTCCTCGGCGGGCCGCTCGGTCAGCCCCAAATCGTGGTCCATCTTGGCGGCCCGGATGAGTGTCCAGATCTGTTGGCGGATGGCGGGCAGCTTACCGGGATCCAGCGCGGCGACGTTGGCGTGCTCGTCGAGCAACTGCTCCAAACGCGCGATATCGCCGTAGGTTTCGGCGCGCGCCATCGGAGGGATCAGGTGGTCGACGAGCACCGCGTGCGCCCGCCGCTTGGCCTGGGTTCCTTCACCGGGGTCGTTGACCAGGAATGGGTAGATCAACGGCAGGTTACCCAGCGCGGCGTCGGATCCGCAGGCCGCCGACATGCCCAGCGTCTTTCCCGGCAACCACTCCAGGTTGCCGTGCTTACCCAGATGGACCACGGCGTGACAACCGAATCCGGCGTCGAGCCAGTGGTAGGCGGCCAGGTAGTGATGGCTGGGCGGCAGGTCCGGGTCGTGGTAAATGGCAACAGGATTCTCCCCGAAGCCGCGGGGCGGCTGCACCATCAGCACGAGGTTTCCGGCCTGCATTGCGGCGATGACGATCTCACCGTCGGGGTCGTTGGTGCGGTCCACGAACAGCTCGCCCGGCGGCGGGCCCCAATGTGCCTGCACGGCTTCGGTGAGTTCAGCGGGCAGGGTCGCGAACCAGGCCCGATAGTCTCTGGCTGACAGCCGAATCGGATTGCCGGCCAGTTGTCCTTCGGTGAGCCAGTCGGGATCTTGTCCGCCGCGTTCGATGAGCGCGTGTATCAAGGCATCACTATCAGCGGCATCGACACCAGGCAGGTCGCCCACCTGATACCCGCGATCGCGCATCGCCCGCAGCAGCGCGACCGCGCTCGCCGGGGTATCCAGGCCGACCGCGTTGCCGATGCGGGCGTGCTTTGTGGGGTAGGCCGAGAACACCAAGGCCACCCGCTTTTCGGCCGGTGCGACATACCGCAGCTGCGCGTGCCGGACCGCCAGTCCTGCGACCCGCGCGCAGCGCTCCGCGTCGGCGACATAGGAGATCAAGCCGTCGCCGTCAATCTCTTTGAACGAGAACGGAACTGTGATGATGCGGCCGTCGAATTCGGGCACCGCCACCTGACTGGCCACGTCGAGCGGACTAAGCCCGTCATTGTTATCACACCACTGACTGCGGGAGCTGGTCAGGCACAGACCCTGCAGGATCGGGATGTCCAGGGCCGCCAGGTGTTCGACGTTCCAGCTGTCATCAAGGCCGCCAGCCCCCGCCGTCGCTGCCCTCAAACCGCCGGCGGCCAGCACAGTGACCACCATGGCGTCGGCCTCACCAAGCCTTTGCAGCAGTTCCGGTTCGGCGGTGCGCAGCGAAGCGCAGTAGACGGGCAGCGCCCGCGCACCGGCATCCTCGATCGCCTGGCACAGCGACTCGACGTACGCGGTGTTGCCGGCCAGGTGCTGCGCGCGGTAGTACAGCACGGCGATCGTCGGGCCCGTTTTTCCGGCATCCGGGCGCTCCAGCACACCCCAGGTCGGGGTCACCACCGGCGGGGTGAAGCCGAAGCCGGTCATCAGCACCGTGTCCGACAGGAAGGCGTGCAGTTGACGCAGGTTGTCCACGCCGCCGTGCGCCAGGTAGATGTGGGCCTGCACGGCGATACCGGCCGCAAGGGTGGACAGGCCGGTTAACTCAGCGTCGGCGGCCTGCTCACCGCTGACCAGCACAGTCGGGACACCGCTGGCGATCACCGTGTCGATGCCACTCTGCCAGGCGCGGTAGCCGCCGAGAATCCGGACCACCACGATCGAAGCGTCGGCCAGCAGGTCGGGCAGTTCGTCTTCGGACAGCCGCGATGGGTTGGCCCACCGATAGTTCTTGCCGCTGGAACGGGCGCTGATCAGGTCGGTGTCAGATGTCGAGAGCAGCAGGATGGTCGGCTCAGCCACCCATCATTCGTACCCCAGCAGGGCTCAGCGGCTGGCATCGGCTACCACTCCGGGGACTCCGGCCGCCCCGCTATGAGCCATCATGGGTGGGGCCTGCGGAATCGGCCTGGCTACTGCCACTGGTCTGCAACGGTTCGGCGCCAGGGTCCTCATCGGCGATATCGACCAATCCGCCGTCAAAGAGGCCGGTACCCGATTGGCATTGGAGTTTGGTAAACCGTGGCAGCGGCATCCACTTCTCGGCGATTCCGCCGACCTTGACGAAATACCGAAATGGACGAAATACCGAGATGATTGCCGGCGTCGGACGTGCGGAGGGCTTGCGCACGCCAGGCTGCCCCTTTTGCATGAGTGCGCCTTGGGATTTCGGCGTTCATCCACAGTCGGATGTTTGTGCACAGCCAATGGCTTCGGCGGCACCGAAGTCAGTCCACCCATTTATAATCGAAAGTATGTTCGACTCCGATCTGCCGGATATTGACGCGCTGGCACGCGCCGATGATGCGACCGTGATTGCGGCAATCACCGGGTGGGCACGCGCTGAGGCCGCCGCGTCGGCACGCCGGCTGGCGGCCACTGCCGAACTGGTGCACCGCCGCGCTGTTGGTCCTGCCGACCACGCCCAATGGTCGTGCGATAACTGGGATGCGATGGCCGCCGAAGTTGCCGCTGCTCAAAGTATTAGCCACGGCATGGCGTCGGGTCAGATGTATCTCGGTGTGGCATTGCGTGATCGGCTGCCCCGGGTCGCGGCACTTTTCGCCGACGGCACGATCAGCGCGCGGTTGGCCGCGAACATCGTGTGGCACGCAGATCTGATCAAAGACCCGGAGACGCTGCGGTTGGTGGATGTGACGCTGGCCGAGGATGCAGCACGATTCGGACCACTATCGGCGAACAAGACCGCACAGGCTATCGACGCGGTGGTGGATCGCTATGACCCGGGGGCGTTGCGGCGCACTCGCGCTGCCGCGCGCAGCCGCGGCGTGGTGATCGACCTGGCCGATGATGAGTCCGGTACCGCAGGCCTGTGGGGCCGCTTGTACTCGACGGATGCGGCCGTTCTGGACCGGCGACTGCTGCAGATGGCCCACGATGTCTGCGATGACGACCCGCGCACCCTGGCCCAGCGCCGCGCCGATGCGTTGGGTGCACTGGCCGCCGGCGCCGCGCGGCTTACCTGCGGCTGCGACAACCCTGACTGCCCGGCGCGCGCCGAAGGCAACGAGCGGGCAGCAGGTGTCGTCATCCATGTTGTCGCCGAGGCCTCGGTGCTCGACGGCCAACCCGACCCGCACATGTCGGGCGAGATCCCATCACGACCCATCACCTCGCGCACAACGCTGCGCGAGGCGTTGGCCCCCGACCCGGAACCCGAGCCACCCGCGGCGTCAGCCAACAGGCGTCCTGCAGCATTGATCACCAGTGGTGGCACGGTACCCGTGCCGCTGCTGGCCGAGCTGATCCGAGGTGGCGCGCAGCTGCGTCCGGTGCGTCATCCCGGCAACGACATCGCACCGGAGTCGGGTTACCGCCCGTCGGCCGCGCTGGATGCGTTCGTGCGGTGCCGCGACCTAACCTGCCGATTCCCCAACTGCGACCGCCCCGCTGAGTGCTGTGACGTCGACCATACGATTCCGCATCCGATCGGCCCGACGCATCCCTCAAATCTCAAGTGCCTGTGCCGAAAACATCACCTGCTCAAAACCTTTTGGACGGCTTGGCGCGACGAACAACGCCCCGACGGCACCGTCATTTGGACCACCCCCAGCAGCCACACCTACACCACCCGGCCGGGCAGTCGCCTGTTCTTTCCCACGCTTTGCGTGCCCACAGGCGAATTACCCGTTGCCCCAGCGATAGATCGACCACCCAATGAACGCGGGTTGATGATGCCCAAGCGGCGCCGCACACGGGAACAAGATCGTATCCACCGCATCAACGCCGAACGCGCACTCAACGCCGTTTACGTCGCCGAACGAAACCAACCACCGCCCTTTTAGGCAGCGGCACCCATATCAGGCGGAGCGCACGTCGAAGTCGGTAACTTCAGGTTGGCGCAAGAGCTCGTGGTGGGTTTCTGGTGTCCAGGGGAACAGCTCGGGCAGGCCATCCTTGCCGAGGTACCAACTGTTGCAGCCGGTAACCCAGATCGTCTGCGGCATAGCGGNTTTCATGCTCTCGTTGTATTCCTTCGTGGCTGCTTCGGTCGGAGCGGCGGCGCGCACGACACCGTCACGAAGCTGCTTGATCCACCAAATCGCATAGTCGGCCTGGTCCTCGGCGATTGGCACCAACGATTGGTTGCCGATCGGCGAATGCGGGCCCATCAGCATGAACAGATTGGGGAACCCCGGCACCGCGACCGACCGGTACGCCACGGGGCCGTCGGCCCAAGCCTCGTCGAGGGTGAGTCCGCCCTCACCGATCACCTCCATGGGGCGTACATACGCCCGCGCGTCAAACCCGGTGGCATAGACAAGGAGGTCAAGTTCATGCAAGGTGCCGTCGGCGGTCACGACGCCCCGCGGCTCGATGTGATCGATCGAGTCGGTGGTCACCTCGACTCCAGGCTGCCGGACGGAACGGTAATAGTGCCCAGCGAAGATCAACCGCTTGCACATGGGCTGATCCTTCGGAGTGAGCTTGGCCCGCAACTGTGGGTCGCGCACCGAGAGCCGCAAGTTCCATCGGCTCATGGACGTGACCAGACTGCGCTGGAAGCCTGGGCGAATCGGCGCGCGACCGAAGAAGTGCCGCACGTACAACTCCCAGAAGCGGTAGCTGAGGTCATTGAGCGTCGGCCAGCGGCGCAACGCCGCCCGAGTCAGCGCCGAGTAACGCAGGTTGGGCGTCGGGCAGATCCACTGCGCGGTGCGCTGAAAGACCTTCAACTGGCGCACCCTGCCGCCGAGCTCCGCGGTAATCTGCACGCCGGTCGAGCCCGTACCGATCACACCGATCCGCTTGTCCTGCAGGGAAACCGAATGATCCCAGCGTGACGAGTGAAACGCGGGGCCCGCGAACGTCTCCCTCCCGGGGATCGCCGGATAACGAGGTACCCGCAGGACTCCGGTAGCAGTGACGAGCACGTCGAACGTCTCCTCGCCGGCGGCGGTAGTGAGTCGCCACTTTCCATCGTCGTATCGGGCGCTGGTGACGTCGGCGCCGAATCGGATGTGAGGACGAATGCCGCGTTCGTCAGCCACCTGCCGGAAATACTCCTGAATCTCAGGACCCGGCGGCAGCAAATGCGACCAATCAGGGTTGGGCCGGAACGAGTAAGAGTAGTAGCGCGAAGGGACATCGCAGGTAAGACCGGGATACGTGTTGTCGCGCCAGGTGCCTCCGACCTCGTCGGCTTTCTCGAAAATGGAGAACGAGTGAATGCCGGCGTCCTGCAGCTTGACCGCCATGCACAGGCCTGACATGCCGGCGCCGATTATCGCGACCTTCAGTGGGCGCTGCTGTGTCATGACAACCACCGGACCTTTCGCTGGCTTGCACGCTACTATCCGGCGGCTACCCGCTTGGTCCCGAAAATTCGTTCCTGCATGGCGGTGTCCCCGAACGTATCGGCTTTGACGACCTTGTCGTTGCCGAATGTGTACACGTCGGCTTCTTGATAGGTCTCTCCTCCGACAGTGACCTCGGTCAGGACCACGACGATGTCACCGTCAGCCAGATAACGCTTCGCCTTGACCGTGGCGGACTTCTTCGCAAGCAGCATGAGCAGTTCGGTGATTTCGCCTTTACCGCGGTGCGTACCACCGATCATGCTCTCGCCGTTCACCGTCCACTCGATGGAGTCGTCGAATACACCCAATGCCGCTTCGAGGTCACCCGCGCCGAAGGCGTCGTAGCCTCGCTTCGTCACCTCGACATTCTGGTTTGACATCTGAATCCTCCTCTTTATTCACCTTTCGCCGCGCCCGGCTGGGTGGCGACTTCTGCGAGCATGACGCCAGTCTGGGGAATAACTTCATTGCACCCCGCTACCAACGTTTTGGCGAACCCCTCGTCAACGGACTGGAAGTCCGTCGGCCGGCGGCGTTTCGGCCGCATGACGCGAACCAGAATGGACGGACCCAGCAAGCGAATTGGTGAATCGACCATCGAGGTAACTCTCATGAACTGCCCGGCGACGACGGGGTTGACCTCGCAGGCGGTCATCACCCGCTCCAAGTACGCGTTGGTGATTCGCATCGAGATCGGTCGTTTCCCAACCACTTCCGGAAGATTCAAGTCGGATCCGACGGCGGTCTGCCAGGCCACCCGCACGCTCCTGGCGGAGGCGCGGAAGAAGCGTCGCGTCAGGCCGCGATTCCCGCGGCGCAGACAATCACGCAGCACCGTCGCCTCGATCGCCGCCAACGTCATGCCTTGCCCGTAAATGGGGTTGAAGCTGCAAACCGCGTCGCCGACGACCAGCAGACCGTCGGGTGTCCGGCGCATCTTGTCGTAGCGCCGCCAGCGGTTGGATGGAACGCGATGGTGAACCACCTCGCCCAGAGGCTCGGCCGTTCGAATCGCTTCCAGCACATGCGCAGGAGCGAAATCGGCTGCGAACCTGAGCATGTCAGCACGCTGGCTCGGCGGCTCGACTCCTGCCAGGGTGCCGACACCGAACATCCAGGTGTCGTTTTCGTAGGTCGTCAACCCGAACATCTTCGGCCGCCCAGGCTCGGGGAACAGCGCAATCATGTGCTCCTTTACGGCGCCCGGTGTGATGCGCAGCAGTTGACAGGCGTAGGCGAGCTGCACCGTCAACTCGTCCTCCGGGGGACGGCCGTAGCCGAGTTCCTCGAGAAAGACCGGCGTGCGAGATCCCCGGCCGGTCGCGTCGACGACGAGATCGGCCCTCAGCGCCTTCTTGCGGTCGGCGGCACGGTCTACCACCCATGCCCCGGTGACGCGGTGCCGATCGGGTGTCGCCGTCAGGCCGACCAGGTCGTGACCTTCGAGGAACATCACGTTCGTAATCGCCTTTACCCGCCGACGCACATTCCATTCAAGGGACGGCCGGCTCGGAAACCAGATCACCGGTGCATTCGGTGCCCTGCCGGAGCGCAACGGTTGATGTCCGCCAACCGAGAGCCACAGCTTCGAAAGGTCCCCGTCGTCCCAGCTCTCGACACCCATAGCCGCGAGTTCGTCGACAAATCCGGGGAAAAGTTCGTCGAGGATCTGCGTACACCGCGCGAGCGCGGCGTGGATCATCCTGCCTTGCGGGACGCCTCGCCGGTTCACCGGATCGGAGGGCAAGACGTCTCGCTCGACCACCGTCACCCGGTCATAGAAGTCGGCCAACACGCGGGCCGCCAACAGGCCGCCCATGCTGGCGCCGAGCACTACCGCGTGACCGCCAGACTTCTCCATGGCGCACCCCTCACGTCGCTGACAGATGGACTGCCTGCAGTGTCCAGCGCGGCCGGGTGCGCACCTAGAGTAGGCGACTACTCGTTTTTGCTGAAGTGCTGCGACGAAGCGCCTGAAGGGCTTTCCAGTTGACCGTTGGCATTTCCAGGCCACGCCCGTCGAGGTAGCGTCTCCCTGCATTGCGCATGTCGCGGGATAAACCCCAGAAGAGAGTTAGCTGCGATCGCGGCGGACGCCGGAAGTCGGTGCTGATGAATACCCACTGATCAGCCCGAGGCTCGAGCCGGCCCTTGATCCGCATTTGCTGGATGTTCCAAAGCTTTTCGTCGTGAGAGTGGCACTGGACGGTCACCGGTCCTTCGGCGACGGAAAGACCCGATGGCCACACGACAGTGAACTCGGCGGATGCCGGATCGCAGACTCTCGGGGACTTGCCCGTGCGACCGATGTTGGCGCAGCCGTGCACTACCGAGCATTCGCAACGGCATGGCAACAATGAAGCGATCTGTACTTCAGCAAACATCGGAGTGCCTCCCACGCGAGACCTCAGCGGAAGAATTGAGGTAGTCGGCTACGCTATCCACCCCGGCGGGGGCGGCGGGATAGTCGACTGAGCCACCACTCGGTAGCTACGAACCGTCGGAAGGTATCCGCACATGGCGCAGTTACTACGGGGATCACCCGCGACGCCCGATGTCGGGGCGGCGCCGCCCTCGGCCGTCTCTCCGCAACCCAACTCCACACTGGTTCTTGTTACGGAACAGGAAGTCGTCTTTAGCACCGCAGCGGCGCTCTCGTCACCGCCTACAACCATCCACCGTCGCTGGCTACACCCGACATTAAGCCCAAGATTGAGTGCCGCAATCCGCCGCATCGTCACTCCGCTGCCCGAGCCACGTCCGTACTACCCGCGGCGCGAGTCCAACTATTACGAGGCGGCGCGGATGGCTCGCGAGATGGAGCACCTGTGACGGAAAGACGGGCGCCGGCCCCAAGCGGGTCATAGGTCCGCAGGAGTCGCACCGTTTCGGCTCGGCGGTGCGTCCCGACTGGTGCGATCTCGCCGACCAGCTGACACCGCGGCAGCGATCCGCGTCTCCGCGTGGGAAACCTGCGACGACCAGGTGTCGCAGTACTTTCGCGGCATCGAGCAGATCGCCATCGTGGTGAGCAGGCCGCGGGCATGAGCAGCGAACGCGTCCGCCAATCGGGTTGAGCAGCGCGTGTACTGGTCCGTTTGACCTAGCCGGCGGCTACTCGCTTCTTGCCGAAGATTCGTTCCTGCATGGCTGTGTCCCCGAAGGATTGGGCTTTGATGACCTTGCCGTCGCGGAACGTGTATACATCAGCCTCCTGAGAGGTTTCTCCTGCTGCAGTGACTTCAGTCAGTGCCACGACGACATCACCGTCGGCGAGAAAGCTCTTTGTCTGTACCGAGGTGGCCTTCTCCGCTAGTTGCCTCAACAGCTCGGTGAGTTCGCCTTTGCCGTGGTAGGTCCCACTGATCATGCTTTCGCCGCCGATCGTCCACTCCACGGTGTCGGCGAAGGTGCTCAAAGCCGTTTCGAGGTCGCCCGCGTTGAAAGCGGCATAGCCTCTCTTGGTTGCTTCGGTATTCTGGTTGGACATCGGAACTCCTTCTCTACCTGGTTGTTACACTCTTCAGCGGGTGGCCGTGATTTCTGCTACTCCGCTCTCGTTGAGTTGACCAACGCATCGACTGGGCGCGTTGTAGTTCGCCGCGCGTCGCCGCGACTTCCGCTGGCATGCGGCCACTCTGGGGCACGACTTCCTTGCAACCCGCTACCAAAGTTCCGGCGAGCCCCTCATCGACGGGCTGCGCCTCCGTCCGCCGGCGGCGTTTCGACTGCAGGACGCGAAGCAGAATGGACGGACGCAGCAACCGAATTGGTGAGTCAACCATCGAGGTAACTCTCATGAACTGCCCGGCGACGACAGGGTCGGTCTCGGTGACGGTCATCACCCGCCCCAGGTACGCGTTGGTGATTCGCATCGAGATCGGTCGTGGTCCAACCACTTCCGGAAGGGTCAAGTCGGGGCCGACGGCGGTCTGCCAGGCCACTCGCACTTTCCTGGCCGAGAGGCGGAAGAAGCGTCGTGTCAGGCTGCGATCCCCGCGGCGCAGACAATCACGCAGCACCGTCGCCTCGATTGCCGCGACCGTCATGCCTCGCCCGTAGATGGGGTTGAAGCTACAGACAGCGTCGCCGACGACCAGCAGACCATCAGGTCTCCGGCGCATCTTGTCGTAACGTCGCCACCGGTTGGACGGGACCCGATGATGTAGTACTACGTCCCCCAGCCGCTCGGCCGTTCGAATCGCTTCCAGCACACGAGCCGGAACGAAATCGGCTGCGAACCTGAGCATGTCGGCGCCTCCGCTCGGTTGCTCAAGTCCGGCCATGGTACCGACACCGACCATCCAAGTGTCCTTTTCGTACCCCCTCATCGCGAACATCTTCGGCCGTCCCGGCTCGGGGGACAGGGCAATCAAGTGCTCCTCGATCGTGCCGGGCGCGATGCGCAAAAGTTGGCAGGCGCAGGCGAAGTGCCCCACCAACTCGTCCTCCGGGGGACGGCCGTAGCCGAGTTCCTCGAGGAACACCGGCGTCCGGGATCCCCGGCCGGTCGCGTCGACGACGAGATCGGCCCTCAGCGTCCTCTTGCGGTCGCTGGCGCGGTCTGTCACCCACGCCCCGGTGACACGGTCACGACCCGGTGTCGCCGTCAGGCCGACCACGTCGCGGCCTTCCAGGAACACCACGTTCGTAATCGCCTTCACCCGCCGGCGCACATTCCATTCGAGGACTGGCCGGCTCGGACACAAGATCACTGGTAGATTCGGCGCCCTGCCCGAGCGCACCGTTTGATGTCCGCCAAAGGCGAAGTGCAGCGTCGATAGGTCCCCTTCCCAGCTCTCGACGCCCATAGCGGTGAGTTCGTCCACAAATCCGGGGAACAGTTCATCGAGGATCTGTATGCCGCGAGCTTGGACGGCGTGGATCAGCCTGCTCTGCGGCACGCCTCGCCGGTCCACCGGATCGGCAGACAACCTGTCTCGCTCGACCACCGTCACCCGGTCATAGAAGTCGGCCAACACGCGGGCAGCCAGCAGGCCGCCCATACTGGCGCCGAGCACCACCGCATGATCACCGCGCTTCTCCATGGCGGATCCTTGACGTCGCCGAAAACTGACTGCCCGCAGTGTCCAGCGCGGCAAGGGCGGGCACCTAGAGTAAGCGGCTACCCGTTTTTTGTTGGAGTGCTGCGACGAAGCGCCTGGAGGGCTTTCCAGTTGACCGTTGGCATTTCCAGACCACGACGGTCGAGGTAGCGTCTCCCCGCTCTTCGCATATCGTGAGCCAGGCGCCACAAGACACCTAATTGCGAACCCGGCGGCTGCCGGAAGTCAGTGCTGGTGAATATCCACTGATCAGCCCGACGCTCGAGGCGGCCTTTGATTTGCATTTGCTTGATGTTCCACAGCTCCTCGTCGTGAGAGTGGCACAGGACGGTCGCCGGTCCTTCGGCGACAGAAAGACCCGATGGCCACGCGACAGTGAACTCGCCAGTTGCCGGGTCGTAACGCGGCGCCATTTGGCGCACGCTGACGGGATAGCCAGCGGGGTCGAGTGCGGTCAAAACCGCTTCCCGGAACTTGGCAAGCTCTTTGGCCGCTTCAGACCACACCCTGCAGCTCCTTGATGTCGATCTGCCGAGGAGGCCTGGTGAAATCGCGGGTTGGCCACCAGTAGGCGCGGCGCGCTGTCACATGGATGAGAAGGCGGATGCCGTAATAGGGAAACAGCCGCCGTCCGAGTTGGGAAATCATGAAGGAGGAGCCTGCGGGCTGGCGGGCGAATACCGTTTCGGCCAGCGCAGCAAGGTCGGGTTCTGACGAGACGTCAGCCACAATGCGATCCTCTGCAGTGGCATCACCCTGAATCAGAATGGCGCCCGGCACAGTGATGCCCGATCCGGTCGGATCAGAGAACAGCAAGCTCACCTTCGGATTGCGCCGGACATTCAACGCCTTTTGCGGAAGGCCGATATTCGTCGCAATCAGGAAACGACCGTCCTCGAGCAACAACGGACTTACCGGCCAAGTTTGCGGCGAACCATTGCTTAACGTGGTGAACTCGCATGTCCGGTAGTCGCGGACAATCTGAACAACGTCAGAGGGCATACGCGGACGCTACTTCTATGCGCCCGACCCACGGCATTACCAGGCGAGCGAGCTGGTCACGGCTTTGGATGTCGAGCTTGGCAAAGATGCGGTAGAGATGTCCGTCCACGGTCCGCACCGAGATAGACAGGCGATCGGCAATCTCACGATTGGACAATCCAGCCGAAACCATCGCCGCGATCTCGCGTTCGCGGTCGGTGATGGGCAAGGGCTCCGTGGCGGCATCGATCGCAGGCGAGCGCAGCCCGAACTTGGCCGCCAGCCAATGCGCCCGTGCCGACGATTCCAATTCCTTGGCCCGCGCACCCGCCCGGGCATGCTCGCGCGCGGCCTGAGC
>JGI12631J13338_1000244_pt1 | contig 17453 bp, 18 predicted proteins | sample BlaSpr_A8_Ref_O1_FD_13338 | JGI IMG/M metagenome (IMG submission 13338) | reverse complement strand
GCCGCCATCGCCGCCGTCATGGCCGCCGTGCCCGACCGCCTCGACGGGGTCTTCCACGCGGCCGGCGTTGCCGGCGGCGGCCCGGTCCATCTGCTCGACCGGGCCGAATGGGACAGGGTGCTCGGGATCAACCTCACCGGCACGTTCCTGGTGGCCAAGGCGGCGCTGGCCAGGATGATCGAGCAACCGCGGGTCGACGGCGAACGGGGCTCGATCGTGACCGTCGCCAGCGTCGAGGGCCTGGAGGGCACCGCGGGCGGCAGTTCGTACAACGCCGCCAAGGGTGGCGTGGTGCTGCTCACTAAGAATATTGCGCTCGACTACGGACCGAGCGGGATCCGGGCAAACGCCATCTGCCCCGGTTTCATCGAAACGCCAATGGCTCAGAGTGTCTTCGGTCTGGCGGGGATGGAAGGTCCGCTGGCCTCCATCACCAAGGAGCATGCCCTGCAACGGCTCGGCCGGCCGGAGGAGGTGGCGGCAATGGCGGCCTTCCTACTGTCTGCCGACGCCTCCTTTGTCAGCGGTCAGGCCATTGCCGTCGACGGTGGCTACACCGCCGGCCGCGATCACGGAGTGGTTGCACTCTTCGGCTTTCCCGACTGATGCCCTAGGGTTCGCACATGGCCGGTTCTGTGACACCTGACGAAGCGATCGAGGCGATCCGAGGTGCCGGCGGTGCGCAGCCCGGCTATCGGGCGTTACATGCGAAAGGCACCCTGTACCGCGGCAGGTTTACCGCGACCGCTAACGCGGCCGGGCTTTCGCGCGCAAAGCACCTCGACGGTTCGCCGGTCCCGGCGCTCTTCCGCTTCTCCAACGGATCAGGTAACCCAGCGCAGCGTGACGGCTCGCCAGGGGTGCGCGGCCTGGCGATTAAGTTAACGCTGCCCGACGGGTCCACCACCGACGTGTCGACGCAGACCGCCCGCCTGTTCGTCTCCAGCACACCGGACGGATTCATCGATCTGCTCAAGGCGATGCGGCCGGGGCCGACCAAGCCGCTGCGCATGGCCAAATACCTGGTCACACATCCCGGCCTGCTCGGCGCGCTGCCCGTACTGCGCGACGCCAACAGGGTCCCGGCAAGCTACGCCACGGTCGAGTACCACGGGCTGCACGCCTTCCGCTGGGTCGCCGCCGACGGCAGCGCCAGATTCGTGCGATACCACCTGAGCCCGGTTGCGGGTGAAGAATTCCTGTCGGGGCCGGCTGTGAAGGACAAGGGTTCTGATTTTCTCCTGCACGAGCTGAACACTCGCCTCACGCGCGGCCCGGTGCTCTTTGACTTCGGCGTCCAGATCGCCGGGCCGAACGACTCGACCGTCGATCCGTCGGCGCCCTGGCGTAGCACCGAGAGAGTCAGCGTCGGAAGCCTCGAGATCACCGGCCTGGACACCACGCGCGAGCACGGTGACGACATCGTCGTCTTCGACCCGATGCGCGTGACCGACGGCATCGAACCCTCAGACGATCCTGTGCTTCGGTTCCGCACGGTTGCGTATTCGGCGTCGGTCAAGCTGCGCACCGGTGTCGATCGCGGTCCCGAAGCGCCTCCCGTCTAGTGGAAGCCGCTTAGCTGCGCGGTTGTTGGTGCAGCCCGACACCGGATTAAGGTTCCTTCAGTGCTGGTTTCCCAGATGGCTGTGATCGGCCTGGCCGGGTTCGCTGCCGGCGTGATCAATGCGCTCGTCGGATCTGGCACCCTGATAACGTTTCCCACCCTCGTCGCCCTCGGCTATCCACCGGTCACGTCGACGATGTCGAACGCGGTCGGACTGGTGGCCGGAAATGCATCGAGCACCTGGGGATATCGCGCCGACCTCAGCGGTCAATGGGATCGGTTGCGGTGGCAGATCCCGGCATCGCTGGCAGGTGCCGTGCTGGGGGCCTACCTGCTCCTGCATCTGCCCGAGAACGTGTTCCTCAAGGTCGTGCCGGTGCTGTTGGTGTTGGCGCTGGTGCTGGTGGTGGCTGGGCCGGGGATTCAATCGTGGGCGCGCCGGCGTGCCGAGGCACAGGGCCGGTCGCCCGAACACGTCACGCCGGCGCGGATGGTTGTGCTGGTGCTCGGTACGTTTGCTGTCGGCGTTTACGGCGGCTACTTCACTGCCGCGCAGGGCATTCTGCTGGTAGGCGTGATGGGTGCATTGCTGCCCGAGTCGGTGCAGCGTATGAACGCGGCGAAGAACCTGATGACGCTGGTGGTGAATGTTGTTGCAGCGGTTGCTTATACGCTGGTGGCCTTCGATCGGATCAGCTGGCCGGTTGCCGGGATTATCGCGGCGGGATCGCTGGTCGGGGGAATGGTCGGGGCGCGCTATGGGCGTCGGCTGTCTCCGAATGCATTGCGCGGCACGATCGTGGTGGTCGGCCTGATCGGGCTTTATCGGCTTTTATCGGTGTAGCCGCTTGGATCGAGATCGACGTTAGCGCGTCGGTCACTCGGACTTTCCCGCGCTGCCGTCGACTCCGGTGACGGCGTCAGCCGGCGGCTGCGTCAATGCCCAATGTGGGGCAGTGTGAGGGGGTTTCCCGGCGCGGCCGGAGCCGCTGGTGCGCCGGGGGCGGTGGGTGCCTTAGGCAGTGGCAACTGAAGCGCCGGTAGTTGCAGCGCTGGTGCGGGCGCGGCCGGCATCGGTGGCTTCGGCGCCTGAACCTGCGGTGCCGGTAGTTGCACGGGTGCTTTGGGCGCCGCCGGCAGCGGCATCTGCGGCTTTGGGAGCTGGACCTGCGGTGCAGGTAGTTGCACGGGTGCTTTGGGCGCCGCCGGCAGCGGCACCTGGGGCTTTGGGAGCTGGACCTGCGGTGCCGGTAGTTGCACGGGTGCTTTGGGCGCCGCCGGCAGCGGCACCTGGACCGTAGCCGCGGGCGCCGGCACCTGGACCGCGGCCGCGGGCGCCGGTACTTGTGCCGGCGGGGTCGCAGTCAGTAGCAGGTTCGGGAAAAACTCAGCCGAAACAGGCGGCGCGACAACGGGCGGCGGAGCCGCCGGAATAGCGCCGACGGCAGAGAACGGAAACAGAACGGGCAATGGATCCGCGGGCGCAGGCAACGGTGCCGGCACGGCGGCTGGAACGGGTGCCGCCGGCGCTGGTATGGCCGGCCTGGCTGCTGGAACGGGCGCTGGTATGGCCGGCGCCGCAACAACACGATTGGGCACGCTGGGCGCGCGCTGGGCAGCCGGGATAGCCGCCCGCACCGTTGGCGCAGGTGCCGGCGCCTCGGTCGGGACGATGAGATTCTGTTGCGGACCGGGTTGCAACGCGACGGTGGTGCGGATATTGACCGCCAGCGCGAGCTCCAGTGCTACCAGCGCGATGACGATCAGTGCGGCCAGCGTGCTGCCGACGAGCAATAGGGGACTGCGGGGCCGCCGGGTCTTGTCTGGACCACCGTCAACTGCTGAGTCCATCAGGACGATTTCGGTATGGGCATCGGTTTCGGTGTCCGACTCGGTAACGGTGTCCGGGTCGAGAACAAGGCTGTATGCGACCGGCTCGGACTCGACGTCTGAGACGTCGGGGATGATGAGATATCGGTCCACCCTGTCGGTACCAGGGTCTTGCGAGTAAGCCAATGCGGCAATGGTTGAGGTGAACAATGGCGCCTTCGCTGACGCCAGCGCCGCCCCTCGGGCCAGCGCCGTCTCCGGGTCCTCAGGTGTGCTCACCCTAAGCGGAGTCATGGCCTCCAGCGCCGGCTTGAGCCGGGCAATGTCGATGCCGTGGCCGACGACGAAGAGGCTCTCGGGACGCGTCTGAACCGTGTCACAGCTCGTGACCATGTCAGCCAAGTGGGCAACAGTGTCGGCGTCAAGGCCGGCTGCAAGCTCGCCGGCGAGCCGGGAAAAGTCCAGTAGTTCCGTGGACACCACAGTGACGGACTCGTCGTCGGAGTCGACGATGCCCAAGGTCGCGCTGTCCGGCTCAACGAGCAGCATCGCGATGCGGCCGCAACCAGTTTCGTGCCCGACAGCTTGGGCCAACGCGGCCGCCGCGACAAACGCCGACACCAGCATGACGTTCTCGACCTTGTGGGCGGCCAGCGCGTCGCGCAGCGCGGCGGCCTCGGTGGGGTCGCTCCACACCACCCCGGTCGATGCCAGCGCGTACCCACCCTCGGCAGCGCCTTCTCGGGTGCCCAGGATGGCCGACAGCACCTGACTGCCGGTGCCAGAGGTGGCCGGGTTGTCCGGGTCAGGGGTGTTGGTGTGGAAGTTGTCTTCGTCGACTGTGGCCCCGTCGGCGTTTTCGCCTTCAACCAGCACCATACGGATTTTTGTGGAATCCATCGATACCCCGAGTAGGACGTCCACTGCGCCTCCCAAAGCATCATGGCGGACCAGAAGTGCGCCCCCCGACAAGCGCCCCCACCATCGTACGGCTCATGGCATAGGTCCGTTGGTGTTCTCGCCGATCCGGGAGGGAGTAGGGGGATTCGCCGGCGATCACCGGAAACGCCTCTTGCTTGACGAGCGGGCAACTCCTACAACGAAATCGAGGATGAAGACCACGGCGTAATTCAGCTCAGCGTGGCCACGGCGGCCTCCTCGATGACATCCATCACCTCGCCGCGTCTTCGCCATGCACCCAGCTGCCGTGTCGCCCCATTACCCAGCGCTGCGATGCGGTTGAGTTCGTCAACCACAGAGTCGTATTCACCCAGCGCATCCAACGCCGGGCGCACCCGTTGCACCAGGGCGCCCAACTGCTCGCGCTCCGGAACCGCCCCGTGGCCGTGGATCAAATCGAGCAGTATCGGGCCGCAGCCAGTGCGGCCCCCGGGGTGGGGTAGATGGGCAGCACGGCGCTGAGGCCACAAGCTTTGATGATTCGGTCGACGATCGGCTGGTAACTCACCAGACGCAGTTCGACGCCGCGGCGGCGACACCTTTCGGCTTCCTCGGCAAGCACTGCGAACGCGCAGCAGGCCATGAAATCAAGCCCGGTGACGTCAACGACGAATGGTCCGGGCGGGATGACGGAGTGGGCCGTTTCGCTCACCAGCTGGCGCCAGGTCTCCTCGTTCGAAGCGTCGATCTCACCGCCCGCGTGGATGAGCATCGCCGACCCGTCGCGGTCGGTGGTTGCCCTCAGCGTGCTGTGCTCGTTGCCAAGGTCGGAGACCAATCGGGTGCTGAGCATCAGATGGGGGCGGGATATAGGTGAAAAGGTTTCCGCGATAACCGGGCTCATAGTGGACTCCCTGATCGACTGGCGTCGGTGACGCTGCGATGGATGCCCGTCCTGGTATCTGAAGACAGACGTTGTGCCGAGATGAATCTCTTTTGTATAACAAGACAGGGCGGTCTGTCTACACAAGAGGGGTTATGAGTATCGTGAGGATCGCTATGGCTAGCCCTGATGTCGCGACGCCTTCGGTCTCGGCGCGTGAGCGGATCTTGGCCGCGGCGTACCAGCTGTTCAGCCACCGCGGGGTCCGTGCGGTAGGTACCGACGAGGTGATCGAGCGCGCCGGTGTGGCCAAGGCAACGCTCTACCGGCACTTCGCGACCAAAAACGACCTGGTCTTGGCCGTGCTGAACCGTCGTGAAGAGCTTTGGACTCACGGTTTGATTGAGGCGAAGTCGCGGCAGCGCGGCAGCACCCCCGAGGAACAGTTGCTGGCGATCTTCGACGTCATGCACGACTGGTTCCAAAGCCGCGACGGTTATGAAGGCTGCTCGTTTATCAACGTGCTGCTCGAGCTGGGGGCCGATCATCCTGCCGGGAAGGCCAGCGTCGCTCACATCGACCACGTCCGCGACATCGTGCGCCAACGCGCTCTGGCAGCCGGTCTCACCGACGTCGAGGACTTCGCTTCGTCCTGGCACATCCTGATGAAGGGCGCCATCATTCTCGCGGCCGTCGGTGACTTGGAGGCAGCTCACCGTGCCCAGAATATGGCCCGCACTCTCATCGACCAACANCGGCCGGCGCCCGGTTAGCCGCGCGGTGCGGACATTTCAAACGGTGTCGNCTGCGGTGCTGCCCGTCTTGCGGTAGTGCTCGGCCTCGAGCTCGGCGACCGCGCGAGATGTGCGTTCGCGCAGCAAGATTGCAGCGGTGAGGCCGGCCACGATAGCGATGATCAGCGCGACCCAGGAGAACCGCTCGAGCCAGCGTTCGGCGGCCAGCCCGGCGAAATAGACGAGCGCGGTAGTGCCGCCTGCCCAGCAGATGGCACCCGACACATTGGCGGCCAGGAAGCGCGGGTAATGCATTTTCAAGGCGCCGGCCAGCGGCCCGGCGAGTATCCGCAGCAGGGCGATGAAGCGGCCGAAGAATACCGCCCGAACTCCCCAGCGGCTGAACACTCGCTCGGCCAGCGCGACATGCCCGGGACCGAAATGTCTCGGGAACCGACGGCCAAGCCGGTCGAAGAGAGGCATGCCGAAGCGGCGGCCGACCGTGTAGCCGATCGAGTCGCCGACCACCGCGCCGATCACGGCGGCGACGCCGACCCCAATCGGGTTGACGGCCAAGTCGTGATGCGATGACATCAGCGCCGCACTGACCAGCACAATTTCTCCCGGAAGGGGAATGCCCAGGCTCTCGACCCCGACCACACCGCCGACCAACAGGTAGACCGCGAGCGGTGGGATTGATTGCAGCAGGGCCTCCACATTCATGCGCTAAGGATGCCCGACCGACGTTGGATGTGTCCCGAGAAGTCTCCGTTAGTCCCCGCGCGGGCCGGGGAAAGCTACCTCACGGGATCGAGTTGTAGCGTGGCGTTCGCTCGAACTGAAGCCATACCGACTGGTTGATCTGAACCGACTGAGACGTACGAACTGACTTAAGATGCCGGACAGCCCACGTCACACCGAGGGGACTCGTTCATGGAATCCATATCGCTGACCAGTCTGGCCGCCGAAAAGCTCACCGAAGCCCAAAAGTCGCACAGCGGGCGGGCCGCGCACACCATTCACGGTGGGCACACTCACGAACTTCGGCAGACCTTGCTTGCCGGTCGCGACCTGTCCGAGCATGACAGTCCTGGTGAGGCCACGCTGCAGGTATTGCAGGGTCATGTGCGCCTCACCACCAGCGGCGACGCCTGGGACGGCAAGACCGGCGACTACATCGCTATTCCGGCGGAACGTCACGCGCTGCACGCGGTCGAGGATTCGGTCATCATGTTGACCGTGTTGAAGGCGATCCCATCGGTGGCCGAATAGCGGGATGTTATCGACGCCCTGGTCAACGAGCTTCGGCCTGCGGGTACCCATCGTCAACGCGCCGATGGGCGGAGTTGCGGGTGGTCGGCTGGCCGCCGCCGTCACCGCAGCAGGTGGTCTGGGCATGGTCGGTATGGGGAGCGTCGCGACCAGAGAATTGCTCCAAACCCAACTGCAGCAGGTGCGCGGAGCGTTCGGAATCGGCCTGGTGGACTGGGTGATGCGCAATGAGACGGGCCTGCTGGAGGATGCGCTGGCGGCGGGGCCCATCCTGCTGTCGGTCAGCTTCGGCACCGACTGGTCGTGGGTCGCCAAGGCGCAGGACGCCGGAATCCCCACCGTCACACAGGTATACGACAGTCTGGGCGCCCGTCAGGCGGTCGACGCCGGCGTCGACATCTTGGTCGCCCGCGGATCCGAGGGTGGCGGGCACGGGGACGCGAAGCTCGGGACACTGCCGTTGCTGGACAACGTTTTGGATGCCGTGTCAGTGCCGGTGCTTGCCGGCGGCGGAATCGCTTCGCCCCGAAGCCTGGCGGCCGTGCTGGCCGCCGGCGCCAGCGGAGCATGGATTGGCACCCGTCTGGCAGCATGCCCTGAGGCCCTGACCGGCGACGGCAGCCGCCGCGCCCTGATCGCGGCCCGGGCAACCGACACCGCGATCACCCGGGTCTTCGACCTCGCGAAGGGCTTGCCCTGGCCGGCGCGGTTTCAGTCGCGCGTGCTCGCAAACGACTTCGTCGCGCGCTGGGCGGGTAAAGAGGACGCACTTGCCGCCGATCGGCCGGCCCGCGAAGAGCTGGCCGCCTCGATCTCTGCCGACGACTGCCGGATTGCCCCCGTGACCGCCGGCCAGGGCGTCGGGATGATCAGTGACGACGCGCCAGTGGGCGACGTCATCGAGAAGATGTGTGCGGGCGCGGAAGAGTTATTGGCCGGCTGGGGTTAGACCGCGCGCAGGTAGCGGTTGGCGATGACGCGCTGGGCGACCGACACCACCGGCCCACCTGCTTTGCTCCACCAGGTCGCGGGCCGGGAGAACGACGACACCTCCGCGAACACCGCCGAGGTGGTCGGGTCGCGGCGAACGACGAACCGTTCCTCGCCGCACTCTGGATGCCCTGGCAAGGTGCCGTAGGCGAATCCGCGGAGATCGGGTTCGTCGACGACGTACACCACACGGCCCGGTGCACGCAGGAAACCCAGCTTCACCAACACCACCGCGGAGACCTCAACGACATCGGAGCTGGCCTGGATGCCCAGGCCGGCGCCGCGTTGCATGCCCCAGTGCATGACGGCGTCGGCAGCTTGCTCGAAACGCTCTTGACCCGTGCCGATCTGGGCCTCCACTCGAAGGTGGCCATATCCCGGCGGCAGGTCGCCGGATGCGGTCGCGCCGATCTCCGGGTAGGTCAGCGGAAGCTCTTGTAGCGCTTCTAGGTCCACTTCCTCAGCTTGCCACGCCGGGATGCGCCATCGCCTTCGCGGCGTACGGTCGTAAACGTGACCGCACAAAAATCTGTTGCCCAAGCATCCGGAACGTTCACCCTTGGCGGCGATCTGACCGTCAACCGACTCGGCTTCGGCGCCATGCGCCTGACCGGCAAGGGCGTATGGGGCCCGCCCGCCGATCGCGACGAATGCGTCCGGGTGTTGCGGCGCGCCGTCGAACTCGGTGTGAACTTCATCGACACCGCGGACTCCTACGGCCCCTACATTTCCGAGAAGATCATCCGCGAGGCGCTGCATCCCTACGACGGGCTGGTGATCGCGACCAAAGCGGGACTGCTGCGGACCGGCCCGGACATCTGGATCCCGCTGGGCAATCCCAGCTACCTGCGCCAGGAACTGGAAATGAGCCTGCGCCGTCTGCGCGTAGAAACGATTGACCTGTTCCAGCTGCACCGCATCGACCAGAATTTCCCGCTGGCCGACCAGGTGGGTGAGCTGCTCACGTTGAAGAACGAAGGCAAGATCCGCCACATCGGTCTGTCCGAGGTCAACGTCGATCAGCTCACTGAGGCGCAGAAGATCACGCAGATCGTGTCGGTGCAGAACATGTACAACCTGTCCGCCCGAGGCTCCGAACCGCTGCTGGATGCCGCGACCAGCCAGGGTGTTGGCTTCATCCCGTGGTTCCCGCTGGCTGCTGGACCGCTGGCCGCCGCCGACGGCCCGCTGCAGCGCATCGCCGCCAACCATGACGCGACGCCGTCGCAACTGGCCCTGGCCTGGCTGCTGAAACGGTCTCCGGTGATGTTGCCGATTCCGGGCACGTCGAAGGTGGCGCACCTGGAGGAGAACGTCGCGGCCGCCGAGATCACACTCAGCGACGACGAATTCGAAACCCTGGCGGCCGCCGGGGCTCAATGAACAGACAGGCAATACGGTGTTCTGGTGGCCGGCGACCATCAGAAACACCCAGGCGGTGGATTCAATCCACCTGAACCGACGCGCAAGGGCGGCCCTGACTACGGCCGGTTCGTCGACGGGGTGCGCAAGCTGCAAGATCATGCCCGCGCGGTCGATGCTCCCGACGAGGTCATCACCGAGGCCGCGGACATGCTGGAGAAGGTGTCCGCACTGCTGAGCCCGTTCGACGCAGACGAGTGGCAGTCGCCGGCGGGGCGCAGGATGGACCTGCCGATGCGCGGCAACGTCCTGACGGTTCCCATGTCGGCCCGCAAAACCGACGACGGCCGGATCCAGGGGTGGGCGCGCTTCGCCCGGTTTCATCTCGGACGCAACGGTGCTGTGCACGGTGGGTCCCTCGGGATGTTGTTCGACACTGTGCTCGGCCTGACTTCCTCGGTACTCACCGGCGGCCCCTACCAGCGCACGGCTTACCTCAAAATCAATTACCGCCAGATCGTGCCGATCGAAAAAGAGCTGCAGTTCGACGCGGGAATCGACCAGGTGGACGGGCGCAAGATCTTCGTTTCCGGCCGGTTGAGCGACGGCGACACCCTGCTGACCGAGGCCGACGCGCTGTTTGTGCGACTCAAGCCGGGCCAGCCGTGAGGGTGTGTGGTCCACCGATAATGGCTTGGGTCCTTCGAGGTTAACCCCGATAGCATGGCAACGATTAATTCAGACACCCCCAACCATTGGAGACCAACCCGATGAGCGCCCCCGCATACCCCGCCCCAGCAGCCCCGATCCGGGTTCCTGCTGGGACTACCGCGGCCGCCGCGGTCGGGGAGGCGGGGTTGCCGAGGCGGGGCGCGCCGGATGCGATCGTGGTGGTGCGCGACGCCGACGGCAAGCTGCGCGACTTGAGTTGGGTGCCCGACATTGATGCCGAGGTCGTCCCGGTGGCGGCCGATACCGACGAGGGTCGCAGTGTCATCCGGCATTCGACCGCGCACGTGTTGGCGCAAGCCGTTCAGGACCTGTTCCCGCAAGCCAAATTAGGGATCGGGCCACCCATCACCGATGGCTTCTACTACGACTTCGACGTGGCAGAGCCGTTCACGCCGGAAGACTTGGCGGCCCTGGAAAAGCGGATGCGCCAGATCCTCAAGGACGGACAGCTGTTCAACCGGCGGGTCTATGAGTCCAGGGAACAGGCGCGCGAGGAGCTTGCCAACGAGCCCTACAAGCTTGAACTCGTCGACGACAAATCCGGAGACGCTGAAATCATGGAGGTAGGCGGCGACGAGCTCACCGCCTACGACAACCTCAATCCCCGTAGCCGGGAACGGGTCTGGGGCGACCTGTGTCGCGGGCCGCACATCCCGACGACCAAGCACATCCCGGCGTTCAAGCTCACTCGCAGTTCGGCGGCCTACTGGCGCGGCGACCAGAAAAACGCCAGCCTGCAACGCATCTACGGCACCGCCTGGGAGTCGCAGGAGGCGCTGGACCGCCACCTCGAGCTGATCGAAGAGGCGCAGCGCCGCGACCACCGCAAGCTCGGCATCGAGCTGGACCTGTTCAGCTTCCCCGACGAAATCGGTTCCGGCCTGGCGGTTTTCCACCCCAAGGGCGGCATTGTGCGTAGGGAGCTGGAGGAGTATTCGCGGCGCAAGCACATCGAGGCCGGGTATGAATTCGTCAATACCCCGCATATCACCAAGGCGCAGCTATTCCACACCTCGGGCCACTTGGACTGGTACGCCGACGGCATGTTTCCGCCGATGCACCTCGACGCCGAGTACAACGACGACGGGACGGTGCGCAAGCCGGGGCAGGACTACTACCTCAAGCCGATGAACTGCCCGATGCACACCCTGATCTTCGCCTCGCGCGGGCGGTCTTATCGGGAACTTCCGTTGCGGCTTTTCGAGTTTGGCACGGTGTACCGCTATGAGAAGTCTGGCGTGGTGCACGGGCTGACCCGGGCCCGCGGCTTCACCATGGACGACTCACACATCTTCTGCACCCACGAACAGCTGCACGGCGAACTGGCATCGCTGCTGAGGTTCGTGCTGGAGCTGCTCGGTGACTACGGGCTCGAGGACTTCTATCTGGAGCTGTCCACCAAGGACCCGGAGAAGTTCGTCGGCTCGGACGAGGTCTGGGAGACCTCGACCGCGGCACTGGCCGATGTCGCAAGGGAGTCGGGTTTGGAGCTGGTCCCCGATCCCGGTGGTGCAGCGTTCTACGGCCCGAAGATCTCGGTGCAGGCCCGCGACGCCCTGGGCCGCAGCTGGCAGATGTCGACCATCCAGGTGGACTTCAACTTCCCGGAGCGTTTCGACCTGGAGTACACCGCCGCCGATGGCACCCGGCAGCGGCCGGTGTTGATCCACCGGGCACTGTTCGGGTCTATCGAGCGGTTCTTCGGCATTCTCACCGAGCACTACGCGGGGGCGTTCCCGGTGTGGCTGGCGCCCGTTCAGGTGGTCGGCATCCCGGTCGCTGATGAACACGTCGCTTACCTGGAAGAGGTTGCCGCGCAGCTGAAGTCGCATGGGGTCAGGGTCGACGTGGATGCCAGCGACGACCGGATGGCTAAGAAGATCGTCCACCACACCAACCAGAAGGTGCCGTTTATGTTGCTGGCCGGCGATCGTGATGTGCAGGCCGGGGCGGTGAGCTTCCGTTTCGGTGACCGCACCCAGGTCAACGGCGTGGCCCGAGACGACGCGGTCGCGGCCATCGTGAAGTGGATCGCCGATCGCGAGAATGCTGCTCCCACAGCTGAACTGGTTAAAGTGGCCGGCGGTGAGTGACGGATGAGTCGGACGGATGAGTGACCTGTGAGTGAAGACGCACGAGCTGATCGCACTGACGGCACCATCTTCGACAGAGGTGTCGGCGAGAGCGACCATCTGCAGCGGTTATGGACGCCGTACCGGATGAACTACCTGGCCGGAGCACCGATGAAGCACGACGACGCCACCTCCGGGGAACCGTTCACCGACATTCCGCTGCTCCCCGACGAGGAGGGCCTGGTGGTCGCCCGCGGCGAAGTCGTTTACGCGGTGCTCAACCTCTACCCGTATAACCCCGGCCATCTGATGGTGGTGCCCTATCGGCGCGTTTCTGAGCTCGAGGACCTCACCGACCCGGAGAGCGCGGAGTTGATGGCGTTCATCCAGAAGGCGATTCGCGTCATCAAGAATGTGTCTCGGCCGCACGGCTTCAACGTCGGCCTCAACTTGGGGACATCGGCGGGCGGGTCGCTGGCCGAACACCTGCATATGCACGTTGTGCCGCGGTGGGGCGGTGACGCTAACTTCATCACCATCATCGGCGGCTCCAAGGTGATCCCGCAGTTGCTGCGCGACACCCGCCAGTTGCTGGCCACCGAGTGGGCGAAGCAGCCATGAGCCGCGCCGGCGGCGCTTATGAGTCGCGCCGGCGACGATGCAGAGCGAAGCGATGAGGAGGAGCGGCGCTTATGAGTAAGGCGCCTTTCCTGTCCCGGGCGGCGTTCGCGCGGGTCACCGCGCCGGTCGCCAGGGCCTGCCTGCGCGTCGGCTTGACGCCGGATGTCATCACCATCTTCGGCACCATCGCGACCGTGGCGTCGGCGCTGGCGCTTTTCCCGATGGGCAAGCTGTTCGTCGGCGGGTGTGCGGTCTCGTTCTTTGCGGTCTTCGACATGCTCGACGGTGCGATGGCCCGCGAACGTGGCGGCGGTACCCGCTTCGGTGGGGTGCTGGACGCCGCCTGCGATCGCATCAGCGACGGCGCGGTGTTCTGCGGATTGCTGTGGTGGGTTGCGTTCGGCATGCGCGACCGACTGTTGGTGGTGGCGACGTTGATCTGCCTGGTCACTTCGCAGGTGATCTCCTACATCAAGGCCCGGGCCGAAGCCAGTGGACTGCGCGGCGACGGCGGCATCATCGAACGGCCGGAACGGTTGATCATCGTGCTTTCCGGTGCCGGCCTGTCGGATTTTCCGGTATTTCCGTTGCCCTGGGCGCTGCCGGTGGCGATGTGGCTGCTGGCGGTGGCGAGCTTGATCACCTGCGCGCAGCGATTGCATAGGGTGCGGACCTCGCCCGGGGCGGTGGACCCGCTGCCCCCAGCCGCGGGTGATCATGCCAAGCCCGGTGGGGGAAACCTGGGAGCGGGTGAGCCGTGATCTCCGCTCCGGCGGGTCTGAAGGTGATCGGGGCGCCTCGTCGCCTCGTGACCAGTACCGCGACGGACTGGGCGTACGCGGCCGGCTGGATGGCTGTGCGGGCACTGCCAGAATTCGCCGCGCGCAGCGCATTCGACACCGGAGCGCGGTATGCGGCCCGAAACGGCGGCCCGGATCAGCTGCGCAAGAACTTGGCCCGCGTCATAGGCGTGCCGCCTGCCCAGGTGCCTGACGCGCTGATGCGCACCTCGCTGGAGTCGTATGGCCGCTACTGGCGCGAGGCGTTTCGGCTGCCGACGGTCAACCACCGCACCCTGGCTCGCCAGCTCAACGAGTCGTTCGTGGGGACTGACAACCTGGACGCGGCTTTGGGCGCCGGCCGCGGGGTTGTACTGGCGTTGCCGCATAGCGGCAACTGGGATATGGCGGGGATCTGGCTGGTGCAGACGCGAGGTAGCTTCACCACCGTCGCGGAGCGACTCAAACCCGAGTCGCTGTACAAGCGCTTCATCAACTACCGCGAGAGTCTCGGCTTCGAAGTGGTGCCGTTGTCCGGCGGCAACCGACCGCCTTTCGAATTGCTGTGCGAGCGGCTCCGCGGCGGCCGGGCGGTATGCCTGATGGCCGAGCGCGACCTCACCCGCACCGGTGTTGAAGTCGATTTCTTCGGCGCACCAACCCGGATGCCGGCGGGGCCGGCGAAGCTCGCGATCGAGACCGGAGCGGCGTTGCTGCCGGTGCACTGTTGGTTCGAGAACAACGGTTGGGGTTTCGCGATATACCCCGAGCTGGACTGCAGCGGCGGTGACGTCAATGTCATCACCCAGGCGCTGGCCGACCAGTTCGCGCAGAACATCGCTGCCCATCCCGCCGACTGGCACATGTTGCAGCCGCAGTGGCTGGCCGATCTGTCCGATGCCCGCCAGGCTCGGCTGGGGGAATCCTGATGCGCATCGGGATGGTCTGTCCTTACTCGGTCGACGTGCCGGGCGGAGTTCAGTCGCACGTCCTGCAGCTCGCCGAGGTGATGCTGGCCCGGGGCCACGACGTCAGTGTCTTGGCGCCCGCATCGCCGGACGTCGCGCTGCCCGACTATGTCGTCTCCGCCGGCAGGTCGATCCCGATTCCCTACAACGGTTCGGTGGCGCGGCTGCAGTTCAGTCCTGCGGTGCATGGCAGGGTCAGGCGTTGGCTGGCCGATGGCCACTTTGACGTGCTGCACCTGCACGAGCCCAATGCGCCCAGCCTGTCCATGTGGGCCCTGCGGGTGGCCGAAGGTCCGATCGTGGCGACCTTTCACACCTCGACCACCAAATCGCTGACGCTGTCGGTCTTCCAAGGCATGCTGCGGCCTTGGCACGAGAAGATCGTCGGCCGGATCGCGGTGTCCGACCTGGCCAGGCGCTGGCAGATGGAGGCGTTGGGATCCGACGCGGTGGAGATCCCGAACGGAGTAGACGTCAGTTCGTTGGCCTCGGCGCCGCGGCTGGACGGGTATCCGCGACCGGGCAAGACGGTGCTGTTCCTGGGGCGCTACGACGAGCCGCGCAAGGGCATGGCAGTGCTGCTCGAAGCGCTGCCGAAAGTGGTGGAGCGCTTCGCGGATCTGCAACTGCTGGTCGTCGGCCGCGGCGACGAAGATCAATTGCGTAGCCAGGCAGGTGGATTGGTAAAACACATCCGTTTTCTTGGCCAGGTGGACGACGCCGAAAAGGCCTCGGCGATGCGCAGCGCCGACGTCTACTGCGCGCCCAACATCGGCGGCGAGAGTTTCGGCGTCGTCTTGGTGGAGGCGATGGCCGCCGGCACCCCGGTAGTGGCCAGCGACCTGGACGCCTTTCGCCGCGTGCTGCGCGACGGTGAGGTTGGCTGCCTGGTGCCCGTTGGCGACGGCACCGCGCTGGCCGATGCCCTGATAACGACGTTGGAGAACGACGTGCTGCGGGAACGTTACGTGGCCGCCGGTTCCGAAGCGGTCCGCCGCTACGACTGGTCGGTGGTGGCCAGCGAGATCATGCGGGTATACGAGACGGTCGCCGGGTCGGGCGCCAAGGTCCAGGTGGCCAGCTGATGACGTCGTTGATGGTGGCGGCCATTGGGCTGGTAGTTGTGCTGGCCGCGGTGCTGGCGATGGTCGGCGCCTGGGCAATTCGGGCAGCTCAACGGCTGGACCGGTTGAACGTCCGCTACGACCTGTCCTGGCAGGCGCTGGACGCCGCGCTGGCGCGGCGTGCGGTGGTGGCGCGTGCGGTCGCTATTGATGCCTACGGCGGTGCCTCGAAAACCAGCCCCCTGGGTAGGCGGTTGGCTGCGCTGGCCGACGCCGCCGAGTGCGCGCCCCGGCAGGCGCGCGAGAACGCGGAAAACGAACTCTCGGCAGCCCTGGCGGTGGTTGATCCGGCGTCGCTGCCTGCGGGCCTGATCGCCGAGATGGCCGACGCTGAAGCTCGAGTCATGCTGGCCCGACGATTCCACAACGATGCCGTCCGCGACACCCGTGCGCTGGGCACGCGGAGGATGGTGCGTACCTTTCGGCTCGGTGGAACCGCTGCGCTGCCAAGCTATTTCGAGATCGTCGAGCGGCCGCACGCGTTGGCACACGGCGACCATGATGTGCCAGGCGTGCTCAACCACCGCACTTCGGCGCGGGTGGTGCTGCTCGACGAGACCGGTGCGGTGCTGCTGCTGTGCGGATCGGATCCCGCGAAGGCGGCATTTCCTGACGGCGCCGCGCCCCGGTGGTGGTTCACCGTCGGCGGCGAAGTGCATAAGGGCGAGCGGTTGGCCGAGGCCGCCGCGCGGGAGCTGGCCGAAGAGACCGGTCTGCGAGTCACGCCGGCTGACATGGTGGGACCCATCTGGCGACGCGACCAGGTCTTTGAGTTCAACGGCTCATTGATCGACAGTGAGGAGTTCTACCTGGTGTACCGCACCCGGCGGTTCGAGCCGTCCAGCGCGGGGCGGACCGAGTTGGAACGGCGCTACATCCACGGAGCCCGCTGGTGCGATCCGGACGACATCGCGGAGCTGGCTGCAGCCGGCGAGCAGGTGTATCCGCTGCAACTCAGTGAGCTGCTGCCCGCGGCCAACCGACTGGCGGATGCCTCCTCCAACAACGAGGCTGCTCGCAACGCCTGCGTGCCTCAGTCGATCCGCTGACATGGGTCTCAGGGAAGTCGGGGGAACGCCGGCACCGCCGGCGGCGGCAAGCCCAGATCGCCCAGTGCGTTGTTGACACCTTGCACGGCCCCTTGCTGCAGGTCGGCGGTGACTGTGGCCGGATCGATGTTCGGGAACAGTCCGAACGGGGTGGGCAGATCCTGATAAGCGGTGCGGTCGTAGCCCAGCTCGACGAGCACCCGCAAGTCCGGCTGGACCAGGTCGGCCAGTGGGTTTCCCACCAAGGGAATGGCACGCAGCGGGTCCAGCAGCGGCAGATTCTGGCTGGGAATGAGGATGTAGGTGGTCTGGGTATCTCCCGGAGACACCGGCTCGACCACACCTGACGCAATCTGGGCGGGCGTCAGAGCGTTATAGGTAGGGTGCACGAAAAAGAAGCCCGCGATCGCGTTGGCGTCGGCCAAGAGATCGATCGGGTACTGCGGGAAGTCGGCGACACCGTCGTATTGGATCGCGTAATCGNTGGTGGGGAAGGCGTTGGTGGGAGTCGCGCCGAAGGCCGTGATACCCAGAAACGGTATGGAGAAACCAGGGAGACGCGCGAAGAAGCCG
>JGI12631J13338_1000241_pt1 | contig 17664 bp, 13 predicted proteins | sample BlaSpr_A8_Ref_O1_FD_13338 | JGI IMG/M metagenome (IMG submission 13338) | reverse complement strand
TGGTGGGTGCCGCGACGGGACGCCAACTGTTTGCGCTGTCCCGCAACATCGACCACCGCCGCGTGACCACCGGCGCGCGTCGCCGGTCCGTGGGTGCGCAGCGGGCGCTGGGCAGCGTCGGCAATCGCATGTCGCCCGCCGAGATCGACGCGGTGGTGGTCAACCTGATAGACCGAATCACCGCCCGGCTGCGCGCCGCAGGGCGCACCGGGCGGACGGTGGTGTTGCGCCTGCGGTTCGACGACTTCACCCGGGCCACCCGGTCACGCACGTTGCCGTGGGCCACGTCGTCGACGCAGCCGATTCTGGCCGTCGCTCGGCGGCTGGTCGCGTCGGCCGCCCCCCTGATCACACAGCGTGGATTGACTCTGGTCGGCTTCGCGGTGTCGGGTATCGACCGCAGCGGTGCCCAGCAGCTGATGCTGCCGTTCAGCCAGCCGCAGACCCTGGCTTTTGATGGTGTCGACGCGGCAATCGACCAGGTACGTCATCGTTTCGGTAAATCCGCACTCACCCGCGCGGTATTGGTCGGCCACGACCCGGGCCCCGAAATGCCTCACCTACCCGATTGACTTAGCGTTTTAAGTTCGGGCTGTCCACTCCAGCAGCTGCTCGGCCGGCCAGGTGTTGACGATCCGGTCAACGGGGACGCCCGCATCCAACGCGCGCTGGGCGCCGTAACCAAGAAAGTCCAGCTGACCTGGCGCGTGCGCATCGGTGTCGATGCTGAACACGCAGCCGATGTCCAGTGCCAGGTTCAGCAGCCGGGTCGGTGGGTCGCGGCGCTCAGGACGGGAGTTGATTTCCACCGCGGTGCCGTGATCTCGGCAAGCCGTGAACACCGCCTCGGCGTCGAACTTCGATTCGGGCCGGATGCCGCGGTCACCGGCGACCAGCCGGCCAGTGCAGTGGCCCAGTACGTCAGCGTTGGTGTTGCAGACGGCGCGCACCATGCGGCGGGTCATCGCGGCAGAGTCCATCGAGAGCTTCGAATGCACGCTGGCCACGACGACGTCGAGGCGCTGTAGCAGTTCGGGCTCCTGGTCCAAGCTGCCGTCGTCGAGGATATCGACCTCAATCCCGGTGAGAATGCGCATCGGCGAGAACTTGTCGCGCAACCCGTCGATCACGTCGAGCTGTTTTCGCAACCGTTCCGGCGACAGACCGTTGGCGATCGTGAGCCGCGGCGAGTGGTCGGTCAGCGCACAGTACTCATGGCCGAGCGCTGACGCGGTGGCCATCATCTCCTCGATCGGGGCCGACCCGTCCGACCAGTTCGAATGCAGATGCAGATCGCCGCGCAGCACAGCGCGGACTTCCCCGCCACCAAGATCGGTTGCTGCAGAACGTAATTCGACCAGAAGGTCGGGCTCGCGACCGGACCATGCCTGGGCGATGACCTTCGCGGTTTTGGGTCCGATGCCTGGCAGGGACTGCCAGCTGTTGGCTTGGCCGTGGCGCTCGCGCGCGGCGTCGTCAAGGCCCTCAATGATGTCGGCGGCCTTGCGGTACGCCATGACGCGTCTGGGGTCTTGGCGGCTCCGGTCCTTGTAGTAGGCGATCTGCCGCAGCGCGATTACCGGATCCATGGCTTTAGTGTGCCGCGCCACACCGCAGGGTCCCCAGGACTTTGTGAATGCAGCCCACGATGAGCTATGTCTCGTGAAAACCGCGCTGGGCGGCCTCGGCAAACTTTTTGCAGGGAATGCTCTGCTCGAATCCTCCGCGGCCGAGGTCGCCAGGCTCGTCGCTGGCAACATCGAACGTGCCGCGGCGGCGTTCGCGCGCGCGCGTGGCTCAGCAAATCACCGGCTGCACACCGACCCTAGTTACATCGAGGAGCTGCTCGACGAGCACACGGCGGTAATGGAAATGGAAATGGTGATGGTTTGCTCCTGGAAGGGGCCAGCAATCCCAACACAAGCCCGTTCACACCGGAATTAGGGTGTCCAACTCCGGGGTGACCGGAAAGTCGGCAAACTCGACCGTTTTATTACCAGCGTTAAGTTAGAATGTTTGATAACAGCGTTAGGTTAGAATGCGACGGTGAATGCTGGGCCGCGACCGGGTGGGGCGACCACACGATTCGATACCGGCGAGCACCAAACGTCAGTGTCGATTCCGCAGCTGCGGGCGCGTGCGACCCACGGGGGCGTCTGGTCTCCGCCCACTGGGGTCAGCTGCTGGCGCCGAAAAAGCCTGCGCAGGTGCTGTTCTGGTCGCGGCGTCGGCGCCGCCCGGCCTATCCCGGCCCTGGCCAGGGACTCACGCCCTCGGGGTACGACCGCCGATCGGGCAGTAGCCGTCTTGGCCGGAGGTGTCTTTCGACGTGGGGGTTAGTGGCCGGTGTGCGTGCCGACGTTTCACTCAGGGCGGTGTTAAGGTCGTCGTCGGCGACCACCCAGCCACCGTCAAACCTATTAACGATTTCAATTCGCATTAAAGTGCCTCAGCCAAGCCACTGACGGGGGCGAAAAGATGGCGGTTCACATAGGAAGATGGCGATGTCGTTTGTGATCGCGGCGCCGGAGTTTGTGACCGCGGCAGCTTCGGCCCCGACGACGGGGTCCTAGCCGCGGGCGCCGACGAAGTGTCGGCGGTGCTCAGGAGGCGGCGTTCCATAACGAGTCAGTGCAACTCTTGAATCCCGGCGCGGGGCAGTATGCCCCGCCGAGGCCGCCAACGCGTCGCCTTTGCAAACGTTATGTCGTACTTCCCGACTCCGAGAACGAGTGCGAGCAGAAAGATCAGGCTGAGAAACTCATCGTTCACCCGCGTGTAGATGCGCCGTAAGAATCCTCGCCGCCACGCCGCTCGAACCTAGACTACCGTCGGGCTAATGCGATTCGCGTTCAAAACCTCACCGCAACACACCACCTGGGCACAGATGCTGGCCGTCTGGCAGGCCGCCGACGATATCGAGGTCTACGAGTCGGGATGGACTTTCGACCACTTCTACCCGATCTTCACCGACAGCGACGGGCCCTGCCTGGAGGGCTGGACGACGCTGACGGCGCTGGCGCAAGCCACCAAACGGCTGCGCCTGGGCACCCTGGTCACCGGCGTCCACTACCGTCACCCCGCGGTGCTTGCCAATATGGCCGCTGCGCTCGACGTCATCTCCAACGGACGGCTCGAACTGGGGATCGGTGCCGGCTGGAACGAGCAGGAGTCAGGCGCCTACGGCATCGAACTCGGCACTATCAAGGAACGCTTCGACCGGTTCGAGGAAGCCTGTGCGGTACTTACCAGTCTGCTCAGTCAGGAGACCACCGACTTCGACGGAAAGTACTACCAGCTCAAAGGCGCCCGCAACGAGCCCAAGGGTGTGCAGCTCCCGCACCCGCCAATCTGCATCGGCGGCAGCGGAGAGAAGCGCACTTTACGGATCACCGCGCGCTACGCACAGCACTGGAACTTCGTCGGCGGTCCCCCCGAGCTGTTCGCGCACAAGCGCGACGTGCTGGCCTCACATTGCGCGGACATCGGACGGGATCCGAAAGAGATCACCCTGTCGTCGCACCTTCGCCTGGAACCAGAGCGCAACTACGGGCAGGTGATCGAGAACGCGGCCGGGTTGGCCGCCGAAGGCCTACAGCTGGGTATCGTCTATATCTCCCCGCCGCACGACCCCGGCGTCCTGGAACCGTTGGCAGAGGCGATTCGGGATTCGGGATTGTGGGACGGATGAAACCGATCGGGTTTCGAGGACCGTGCCGAGGACTTGTCGCCTAAATAACGACTCGGCGTATAGCTGAGCAAACGAATTCGGTCACCCGCGGGGTGGTGGTTACACCCCGAATGACAGCAACTCTTCAGCGGTTACCAGGCGCTCGTGTTTGGCGGGGAACTCGCGGCTCTTGACCGGGTAGCGAAACCATAACCAGGCGATTCGCGCCATCCGTGTCCGGGGTAATGGGTTGATATGCACAGTGATCACTCCTGCGATCGGTCCGTTCAACCGGGACTCCGTTGCGGCTGCTATGTAACGGGGCCCACAACGGGTCATTAGACACCCGTCGTCTGGCAAACGAAGGGAGGCACGCCGAGCAATTCTAACCGTGTTTCTGGTGTGACTGGTGGGACTACTGAAGCGGTGCGGCCGTCGGCTTGACGGGCGCCGGCAATGCGGTTGACCCCATCAGATACCGATCCGCACCCGCGGCAGCAGCCCTGCCCTCGGCTATCGCCCAGACGATCAATGACTGCCCACGACCCATGTCTCCGGCAACGAAAACTCCCGGGACCGAGGTGTCGAAATCGGCGCCGCGGGCGACGTTGCCGCGGTCGGTCAGCTTGACTCCGAGGTCGGTGAGCAGGCCCTGCTTCTCCGGGCCGACGAATCCCATCGCCAGCAGTACCAGATCGGCCTCGAGCTCGAAATCGGAGCCGTCCATCTTGACGAACTTGCCGTCCTGCAGCATCACTTCGTGCACCTTGAGCGCGCTCACGTGACCGTCTTTTCCGACGAACTCCTCGGTGTTGACCGCGAACACCCGCTCGCCACCTTCTTCATGCGCCGACGACACCCGATACATCAGCGGGTAAGTGGGCCACGGAGTGGATTCGGCGCGGGAGTCCGGCGGACGCGGCATGATCTCGAACTGGTGCACATGGGCCGCGCCTTGTCGGTGCACGGTGCCCAGGCAGTCGGCCCCGGTGTCGCCGCCGCCGATGATCACAACCTTCTTGCCTTTGGCGGTGATCGGTGGCTCACCGTCGGCGCCCAGGACATCGTCGCCCTCCTGGACCCGGTTGGACCAGGGCAGGAACTCCATCGCCTGGTGGATGCCGTCCAAATCCCGACCCGGAATGGGCAGATCGCGCGAGTCGGTGGCGCCGCCGGCCAACACCACCGCGTCGAAGTCGGCGCACAGCTGCTCGCCGGTGATGTCGACTCCGACGTTGACGCTGGGCCGGAATTCGGTTCCCTCAGCTCGCATTTGCTCTAGGCGCCGGTCGAGGACTCGCTTCTCCATCTTGAATTCCGGGATGCCGTACCGCAGCAACCCGCCGATACGATCTGCCCGTTCAAAGACGACCACGTTGTGGCCGGCGCGGGTTAGTTGCTGGGCGGCGGCCAGACCTGCCGGGCCCGAACCCACCACGGCGACAGTCTTTCCGGTCAGCTTGTCCGGGGGAAGCGGCTGCACGAAGCCTTCATCGAAAGCCTTGTCGATGATCTCCAGCTCGATCTGTTTGATCGTCACCGGATCCTGGTTGATGCCGAGCACACACGCCGGTTCACAGGGCGCCGGACACAGCCGGCCGGTGAAGTCGGGGAAATTGTTGGTGGCGTGCAGCCGTTCGCTCGCGTCGCGCCAACGGCCCCTGCGCACCAGGTCATTCCACTCCGGGATCAGGTTGCCCAGCGGACATCCATTGTGACAGAACGGAATACCGCAGTCCATCAGCGAGTCGCCTGCTCCCGCAAGGTCCCGTTGTCGAATTCCTCGTAGACCTCGTTCCAGTCGCGCAGCCGCAGCGAGACAGGTCGACGCTGCGGCAATTCCCGATGCGTGTATTTCAGGAAGCCGCTCGGATCAGCCATTCGAGGCCGCCATGATCGCCTTGCCGACATCCGCGCCGTCACGTTCTGCTTCGGCGATGGCCTGCAGTACCCGCTTGTAATCCCGCGGCATCACCTTGGCGAAATGCCGCTGCTGTCCCGGCCAGTCGGCCAGAATCCGCTGGCCGACAGCGGAATCGGTCGCATCGACGTGCGCCTGGGTGATGTCGTGCAGGTACTTGACGTCATCGGAGTCAAGGGCCTCGAGTTCGACCATCTCAGCGTTGAGGTTGGGCGGCAGTTCGCCGTCGGGGTCGTAGACGTAGGCCACACCACCGGACATGCCGGCTGCGAAGTTACGGCCGGTGCTGCCGAGGATGACCACCTTGCCGCCGGTCATGTACTCGCATCCGTGATCACCGACACCCTCGACCACGGCGTGCGCCCCGGAGTTTCGGACCGCGAATCGTTCGCCGACTACGCCGCGCAAGAATACCTCCCCGCTGGTGGCGCCGAACAGGATGACGTTTCCGCCGATGATGTTCTCCTCGGCAACGTAGTCCGGGGGCACATTGTCCGACGGCCGCACCACGATCCGGCCACCGGACAGGCCCTTACCGACGTAGTCGTTGGCGTCGCCGTAGATGCGCAGCGTAATACCCTTGGGCACAAAGGCGCCGAAGCTGTTGCCCGCCGAGCCGTCAAAGGTGATATCAATGGTTCCGTCCGGTAATCCTTGAGCACCATAGGCTTTCGTCAACTCGTGGCCGAGCATGGTACCTACCGTGCGGTTGACGTTACTGATGGTTGTAGAAAACTGGACGGGTGTACCGGCGTCTAACGCCTCACGGCTCATCACGATCAACTGCTGATCGAGCGCTTTGCCCAGGCCGTGATCTTGGCGGGAGCTGCAGTACAGGTCCTGGTTCATAAACGCCGACTCCGGCTCGTGCAGGACTGGTGTCAGGTCCAGCCGGTGCGCCTTCCAATGCGCGCGCGCCAGCGTGGTGTCCAGCGCTCCCGCCTGGCCGACGGCTTCGTTGAAAGTGCGGAAGCCCAACTGTGCCATGTATTCCCGGACTTCTTCGGCGATGAACATGAAGAAGTTCTCGACGAACTCGGGCTTGCCGGCGAAGCGCTCCCGCAGCACGGGGTTCTGGGTGGCCACGCCGACCGGGCAGGTGTCCAGATGGCACACCCGCATCATGATGCAGCCGGAAACCACCAACGGGGCGGTCGCGAAGCCGAATTCCTCGGCCCCGAGCAGCGCGCCGATCATCACGTCGCGTCCAGTTTTGAGCTGGCCGTCCACCTGAACCACGATGCGGTCGCGTAACCCGTTGAGCAGCAACGTCTGCTGCGTCTCCGCCAGACCCAACTCCCAGGGCGCACCGGCGTGCTTCATCGAGGTCAGTGGGGTTGCGCCGGTGCCGCCATCGTGTCCCGAGATCAGGACCACATCGGCGTGCGCTTTAGAGACTCCGGCCGCAACCGTCCCCACCCCGTTTTCGGAGACCAGCTTGACATGCACCCGGGCGGATGGGTTGGCGTTCTTCAGATCGTGGATCAGCTGCGCCAAATCCTCGATGGAGTAGATGTCGTGGTGCGGCGGCGGCGAGATCAATCCGACGCCAGGCGTGGAGTGCCGCACTTCGGCAACCCACGGGTACACCTTGTTTCCCGGAAGCTGGCCGCCCTCGCCGGGTTTCGCACCCTGGGCCATCTTGATCTGGATGTCAGAGCAGTTGGTCAGGTAGTGCGAGGTGACCCCGAATCGGGCCGAGGCGACCTGCTTGATCGCGCTGCGGCGCCAATCCCCGTTGGGATCGCGGTCAAATCGCTTGACGTTTTCGCCGCCTTCACCGCTGTTTGATCGGCCGCCCAGGCGGTTCATCGCAATGGCCAGCGTCTCGTGGGCCTCCGCGGAGATCGAGCCGTAGCTCATCGCTCCCGTCGAGAAGCGTTTGACGATTTCGCTGGCGGGCTCAACCTCGTCCAGCGGAACCGGCGGCCGCACACCCGCACGGAACTTGAGCAGGCCGCGCAGCGATGCCATCCGCTCGCTCTGGTCGTCGACGAGACGGGTGTACTCCTTGAAGATCTTGTATTGCCCGGTGCGGGTGGCGTGCTGCAGCTTGAAGACCGTCTCGGGGTTGAAGAGGTGATACTCGCCCTCCCGGCGCCATTGGTAGTCCCCACCCACCTCGAGTTCGCGATGCGCGCGTTCGTCCGGCCGGTCCAGGTAGGCCAGCCTGTGGCGGGCGGCCACGTCGGCGGCGATGTCGTCCAGGGTGATCCCGCCGGTTGGGCAGCTGAGCCCGGTGAAGTGCTCGTCGAGCACGTCCTGCGAGATGCCGACCGCCTGGAACAGTTGCGCACCGGTGTAGGAAGCCAACGTGGAAATGCCCATCTTGGACATCACCTTCAGGACGCCCTTGCCGGCAGCCTTGACGTAGTTGTTCAACGCCGTCTCGCGGTCGATACCCTCGGCGACGCCCTCGAAAGAACCTCGGTCGAGCATGTCCTCGATCGACTCGAACACCAGGTACGGGTTGACCGCTGCCGCGCCGCAACCGACCAACATCGCCATGTGGTGCACCTCGCGGGCATCACCGGATTCGACCACCAGACCCACATGGGTGCGCGTCCGGTCCCGCACCAGATGGTGGTGCACCGCCGCAACGGCGAGCAGCGACGGTATCGGGGCCATCTGCTCGTTGGATCCGCGGTCGGACAAGATGATCACCCGCGCCCCGTCGGCGATGGCCGCCGACGCCTCGGCGCGCACCTCGTCCAGTGCTGTCGCGAGTCCGGCGCCCCCCTCGGCGACGGAGTACAGACAGCGAATCACCTTGGACCGCATGCCGTGTGGGCGCCCGTTGACCTCATCATCGGGGTCGAGATTGATCAGCTTGGCCAGCTCGTGGTTACGCAGAATCGGTTGTGACAGCCTGATCTGGTGACACGAACTCTCGCTCGGGGAGAGCAGGTCACCCTCCCCGCCGGTGATGCCCTGCAGGCTGGTCACCACCTCCTCGCGGATGGCGTCCAACGGCGGGTTGGTCACCTGAGCGAAGAGCTGATGGAAGTAGTCGTACAACATCCGCGGACGCTGCGACAACACTGCGACGGGGGTGTCGGTTCCCATCGACCCGATCGGCTCAGCGCCGGTGCGGACCATCGGTGACACCAGGATGTTGAGCTCTTCGTAGGTGTAGCCGAAAGCCAGCTGCCGCATGACAAGTCGATGATGCGGCATCCGCACGTAGTTGCCCTGCGGCAAGTCGTCGAGCAGAACCATTCCCTTGTCGAGCCATTCTTGGTAAGGGTGCGCGGCCGCCAGCTCCGCCTTGATCTCCTCGTCGGCCACTATGCGACCCTGCGCGGTGTCCACCAAAAACATCCGGCCCGGCTGCAGGCGCATCCGGCGGACCACCTTCGACGGGTCCAGGTCCAGCACCCCGGCCTCGGAAGCCATTACCACCAAGCCGTCCTCGGTGACCCAGATCCGCGACGGCCGTAAGCCGTTGCGGTCGAGCACGGCGCCCACGATGATGCCGTCAGTGAACGTCATCGACGCCGGGCCGTCCCACGGCTCCATCAGCGAAGCGTGATACTGGTAGAACGCCCGCCGCGCGGGGTCCATCGACTCATTGCGTTCCCAGGCCTCGGGGATCATCATCAAGACCGAGTGGGCCAGGCTGCGCCCGCCCAGATGCAACAGTTCGAGCACCTCGTCGAAGCGCGCGGTGTCGGAGGCACCCGGGGTACAGATCGGAAACAGCTTCTCGACGTCGTCTTCCGATCCGAAGACGTCGGTCTTGATCAACGCCTCGCGGGCTCGCATCCAGTTCTCGTTGCCGGTGACGGTGTTGATTTCGCCGTTGTGGGCGATACGACGGAATGGATGTGCCAACGGCCAGGACGGGAAGGTGTTGGTGGAGAACCGCGAGTGCACGATCCCCAGCGCACTGGTCAGCCGATCGTCTTGCAGATCGAGGTAGAACGCCTTGAGCTGCGGGGTGGTCAGCATGCCCTTGTAGACGAACGTCTGGCCCGAAAGGCTTGGGAAGTACACGGTCTCCCGGCCCGGCCCATCCTGGCCCGGACCTTTGGTACCGAGCTCGTGCTCGGCGCGCTTGCGAACCACGTAGCAGCGCCGTTCCAGGGTGATGCCGGACGCCCCAGTCAAGAACAGTTGGCGGAAGGTGGGCATCGCGTCGCGGGACAGCGCGCCCAGCGATGAATCGTCGGTGGGCACATTCCGCCAACCCAGCACCTGCAGGCCCTCGGATTCGGCGATCTTTTCCACCGCGGCGCAGGCAGCCGCGGCGTCTCTGGACGACTGCGGCAAAAACGCGATACCGGTTGCGTAACTGCCCGGGGTGGGCAGCTCAAGTTCCACGACTTCCCGAAGGAATCCGTCCGGGACCTGAATCAGGATGCCTGCGCCGTCACCACTGCGGGGCTCAGCTCCTTGAGCACCGCGATGTTCGAGATTGAGCAGCGCCGTGATCGCTTTGTCCACAATGTTGCGGCTACGCCGGCCGTGCATGTCAACGACCATCGCCACCCCGCACGAATCGTGCTCGAACGCAGGGTTATAAAGCCCGACGCGCCTGGGCGTCATACCCACCTGACCCTTCACAACAAAATTCTGCGCGACACGTAAGCGGCTCCGACTGGACCGCACCCGGAGGTTGCGGGCTGGGCCCCTTCGGTCTTGTCGATAGGCTCTACCCCAGGTGGAGATGATCCAGTTAGGGATTCGTCCGTGCAGCGCTGAACGGTGGGCGTGGAGCCGGTCTCGACAAGTCGTAAAACGATATGACAAAAACCGCCTGACATGCCAACTTCCCTAATACTAACCTGCCTGCCGTCCGCATGTACCTGCGCAGCAGCCAGAAATGGACCGCACCAGCGTGGCCCGTTTCGCCGTCGGCAGTTTACCCGCGACGGCCTGGATCCCTGTTTCCCGGCCGACCACTCGCCTGCTTAAGCATGTTTGCTGCGATCGCAGTGCAAGGCCCGCCGCCGCCATCGCCGGAGTCGTGGACCACCGTCACACCGGCAACATGGCTCGGGATAAAGCGAGGCAGCAATGCTGTCGGCCCCGGCTCCACGCGCACCGACCGCACCGCCGAAGACAGCGCAGCGGCGACGTGGTTTAGCCTCACTAAGTTTGCACGATACTAATAAGACTCTAAAAGCGGCACGTGTCCGATACTGGACTGATACTGGTCTGGCACCTGAGGAGCCCATGAACGAGCGCGACGAATTTCTGCGGGACCGGCTGCGACCCGAGCCACCCAGTGCCCCGCCCTCGCCGGGGGCTCCACTTCCTCCACTTCCTCCACCTCCTGCACCGCCACGCCAGCAATCGGCCGCTCGGCCTGCCCCGCCGCGCCGGCCGGCGCCTCCTCCTGCCGCGCCGCGCCAGCCGGCCACTCCGCCTGCCCCGCCACGAACCGCGGTGCCGCCAGGCAACTGGGGCGGCGCCGCAGCGGCACCCATGCTCCCGGCGCAGGCCGCCGACCGCGGCTGGCGGCGCATCGTTCGGCTGTTGACCTTCGGGCTCGTCATTCCGGGTCCGTCGGCCGGGCAACGCCAGGACGCTCAGTTCGAAGCGACCATACGGACCGTTCTGCGTGGCAACCACAAGGTCGGTGTGCTGGGCAAGGGTGGCGTGGGAAAAACGTCGGTGGCAGCCACTGTCGGCTCGATCTTCGCCGAACTCCGTAAGCAAGACCGCATCGTGGCGATCGACGCCGACACCGCATTCGGCCGACTGAGTAGCAGGATCGACCCGCAGGCGACTGGCTCGTTCTGGGAACTGACGGCTGATAAGAACCTTGTGTCCTTCACCGATGTGATTGCGCGGCTGGGCCGTAACTCCACAGGCCTGCATGTGCTCGGGGGCCAGCCGGCGGTCGGTCCACGCCGGGTCCTCGATCCAGCGATCTACCGGGAGGCCGGATTGCGGCTGGATCGCCATTTCGCGATCTCGGTGATCGACTGTGGCTCGACGATGGACGCACCGGTTACCCAGGAAGTCCTGCGCGATCTGGATGCGCTGATCGTGGTGTCCTCGCCGTGGGCGGACGGAGCCTCCGCTGCTGCCAGGACCATGGAGTGGCTGTCAGATCGCGGCCTGACGCGGTTGTTGCAAAGCAGCATCGTGGTGCTCAACGATTCGGACGGGCACGCCGACAAACGCACCCGGGCGCTGCTGGCTCGCGAATTTATCGATCGCGGACGGCCGGTGGTCGAGGTGCCCTTCGATCCCCATCTACGGCCCGGCGGCGTTGTCGATGTGAGCAACGAAATGGCCCTGGCGACACGGCGCAAGTTTCTCGAGGTCACGGCGACGATCACCGGGTATTTCGCGGCGCAGCCCGAGCGTGGGCGGGACCGACGGCCCGGTGAAGACAAGAGCTAAGCGGGGCCGTTCGGCAGGGCCCCGGAAACCCCTGCCCGCGCGAAAGGATCGGCGATCGCCTCGATCTTGGTCACGAGGCGCCCGCGGATTGACAACACAATGGCAGCGAAGAGCCGGCGGTCGGCGAAAGCCAGCACCACCGGCTGCCCGGCGGGCCCGCTGACCAGCGTCACTCCAGGTCCCAGATATTGCAGCAGGTTGGTGGCCACATCGTGCGGCCCACGGTTGACCTGCGGGGGAGGGGCCGGTTCGGCCAGAATCGTCCCGACGCCCCACACCGTCGGATCCAGGACCGCGGTCAATGAGGCGATGTCGCCATTCGCGCATGCGGTAATGAATTTCTCGGTAACCAACTGGTGCTCGGCCGATGCTACTTCGGTCAACTTCGGTTGTGCCATAGTGAATTTCGCACGTGCGCGCCGGGCCAGCTGACGGCAGGTGCCAACGGGGCGGCCCACGGTTTCGGCGATCGCGTCGAAGGACACCCCGAACACATCGTGCAACACGAAAGCCACTCGTTCGCCGGGGCTGAGCCGGCGCAAGACTTCCAGTAGCGCAGTGCGGATCTCGTCGTCGAGGGTGACGCGATCGGCCGGGTCCATGCGACGCGACTCGCCAACCATGACCTGGTGGCCGTCATCGGCGAGGTCACCGGGGCGTTCATAGCGGGCGCGCGCCGAACGCACCTGATCGAGGCAGAGCCGGGTGGTGACCACTGTGAGCCAGCCGCGGATATCCTCGATCTCGTTCGGTCCAGTACGCGACAGCCGCAGAAATGCTTCTTGGGCAACGTCTTCGGCGTCGCCGACATCTCCGGTTATTTGGTAGCCGAGGTTGACCAGATACGGACGATGACGACGCCACGCCTCGCTGACCTGGTCGCTCGGTGACTGCAATGGGTTCATGAACCGTCGACGATCTGGAGCCGAAAAAAGTTACCTGGTGCTCACTGTAACTTTGCCACCTTTGGCCCCGTCTTTGGTGAAGAGCTTGGACAAGATCCGTTTCGACACAAGGACCACATCATGTCGATCGTCGTAACCGGAGCGACCGGAAACGTCGGCCGCCCCCTCGTTGCCGAACTTGCCGCCGCCGGAGCTCGAGTACGGGCTGTCACCCGCACTCCGGAGAGCGCTCAATTCGGCTCTTCCGTGGAGGCGATCGGCTCGGCAGCCGAAGCACTGCCGGGAGCCTCGGCGGTATTTCTGAATTCTCGCGCGCTCGGTCCGCAGCTCGCCGATGTGGTGGCGCAGTGTGTGGAGGCCGGTGTCGAAAAGCTGGTCGCATTGTCGGCCATCAATGCCGACGACGACTTCTCGCGGCAGCCTTCTCGAGTTCGCGGGGACCGCAATAAGGAAGTCGAACAGCTCGCCGTCAACTCCGGCCTGGCGTGGGTGAGCCTGCGACCCACGGTCTTCGCGACGAACTTCGCCGGCATGTGGTCGGCGCAGATCCGGGCCGGCGATATGGTGGGGGGCCCATATGCATCGGCTTCGGCCGCGCCGATCGTCGACAGCGACATTTCAGCAGTAGCGGCGCGTGCATTGCTCACCGATGAGCTGGTCGGTCAGCAGATTCCGCTGACCGGTCCGCAGGCGTTCACCAACTCAGAATTGGTGAGAGTTATCGGCGCCGTCCTGGATCGTCCGCTGCAGTACCGGGAAGTGCCGGCGCAGTTGGTGCGGCAACGGTTCATCGGTTTGGGTTTCGCCGCCGAGTTCGCCGACGCCTACACGGCTATGCTCGCCGAGACGCTCGACAAACCCGCCCTTGTCACCCAGCGCGTGGAAAAGATCCTCGGCCGCCCGGCGACGACGTTCGCGGACTGGGTGTCCGGGAACCGAGACCTATTCGCGCAATCCACAACAACAGACACCTAGGAAGCTGGAAAGTCATGTCCGAACCACGTCCGCCGCGCTATCTCAAACACATGAATCGAGTGATGATCGCGGTGCAGAAGCTGGGCATACCGACCGGCCCCGCCATGGTGTTGACGGTGCCTGGCCGTAAGTCGGGCAGGCCGCGCAGCACGCCGATGACGCCGTTCGAATTCCACGGCGGCCTCTACGTGGTGGCCGGATATCCCGGCGCTGAGTGGGCAGCCAACGCCCGCGCCGCGGGCACCGGCACGCTGGCCCGGGGCCGGCGGTCGCGGCAAGTCAGGATCGTCGAGCTGAGCGCCGAGGAAGCACGCCCGGTGCTGCGGGCATTTCCGGCCGAAGTGCCAGTCGGCGTGGCGTTCGCGAAGCGCTCCGGGATGGTGCGCGACGGAACGGCCGATGAATTCGAGGCATTGGCGGGCCGGATCGCGGTTTTCCGATTTGAGCCGCGCGGTGCGCCATAAAGACTGGAGCTGTGTGCACGTCGGCCGGGCTCGCTGGCCGCTGGCTCCTCGCGAATCTGCTGCACAGCATTCACAGTTCTATCGGCACATGCTTTTCGGCGCACGCGTCGCTCACCGCGGCGATCACGTCTTGGGTGCGCAACGCCTGCAAGTCTTCGACCGTCACTGAGCCTTTGTCGCTGCGATGCTGGGCGGCCACCCGCGAATCCCGCAGCCGCTCGGCACGCTCAACCACGTTGCGCGCGAAGCGTCCGTTCTGCATGACGTCGATGCCGTGCAGACCGTCGGGTGCGTGATAGGCACGTAAGGTCTTACAGACGGCCTTAAGCGCGTCGCCGGCGGCAGGTTGCAGAATGGTGGCGCGCGGCTTGCCGTAGCGAATCGCGATTTCAACCAGCTCGTCGGGCGTGTAGGACTCGAACCGCAATTTGCGGTTGAACCGGCCCGCCAGACCCGGGTTGACGGTAAGAAATTCGTCCACTTCCTTCTCGTATCCAGCGCCAATGAAGCAGAAGTCGAATCGGTGCACCTCAAGCGCCACCAAGAGCTGGTTGACTGCCTCCATGCCGATCATGTCCGGTCGGCCGTCCTGGTGGCGTTCCACCAGCGAGTAGAACTCATCCATAAATAGGATGCGGCCTAGTGAGCGGTCGATCAGTTCGTTGGTCTTCGGCCCTGATGCCCCGATGTGTTCGCCGCAGAAGTCGGCCCGCTTGACTTCGATGATCTCGGGATGACGCACGATGCCAAGCCCGGCGTAGATCTTTCCCAGCGCCTCCGCAGTGGTGGTCTTACCGGTGCCTGGCGGTCCCACCAACAGCATGTGGTTGGTCTGATTGGCCACCGGCAGACCGGCCGCCAGGCGCAGCGCCCGGACCTCGATCTGGTCCTCGAGTTCGGCGACCGTCCGTTTGACTTCGGCCAACCCGACTTGGTTGTCGAGCAACGCACGACCCTCCTGCAGGAGTTCGCTCCGGCGCTCCTGGTGTTCCTCCTCTTGACGCTGCTGCTGCGACAGCTCGGTGGTTACATCCCATTTGTCGGTGCGGGTGTTGATGGCTTCCTCGTCGGTGACTACCAGCTGTAGCGCGGGGTCAGCTAACGCTTGCTTGGCGGGCTCGATCAGCGCACCGTTGATCGTCGCCTTCGATAACCAGATCTGCGCCTTGTGCTCCTCGCTGAGCTGGCGATGCGCCATGCCGCGCGCGTAGGCCAGGTAGGCCGCGATCAATGGAAACTCGTTGGGATCGATTGCGGTAACAGCAGTGTCGAGATGCTGGCGACGCGACGCGGTCAGGCCCACACGTCCGGTGTGCAGCTCGACGCGGTCAGTCCACTCGAGGGCGACCCGCGCCTGACCGAGATGGGCCGCGGCGTGTGCCGCCACCGTGCAGGTCGCTGCGGTGACCGCCGACATGATGATGGCCTGGGGCGGCAAGATGGCCGCCGCAACCGAGATCACGTCCGGCCAGCGCTGGGTGGCGAACATCAAATATGCCTCGATGTACTGATGCCACTGATGATTCTCCCAGGTGTCCAGCAGCGAGGAATCCGCCAGCAACGCTTCAGCTTTCTCGTACTGGCGATCATCGATGAGTGCACTTGCCAGCGCCAGGCCGGCATGCGAGGCCTCGGTCACCGAAATCGACAGGTAAGGGCCGGCTTTGATTGGTGCGGACAAGCGAAGGCCAAGTCGGTTGGTCTCCCGGTGCAGCCGGGCTCCGTACGTATAGAGCTGCTGCACTGTCGATAACGTCTCGTCACCTGTGGCGATCCGGCCCAGCCAGGCGTCAGCCATCGACGAGTCGATCTCCGTCGCTTCTCGAAACCGCTGCCCGGCTGCCGCAACATCGGGTTGAGTCTCAGCGTTGAGTAACGCCATTGCCTGATCGAACCGCTTGCGTGCGGCGCCAGGCGTGGTGCTGCTGGTCATTGTGTGTCCACCGCTGCGAGATCAGAGCTTCGCAAGGTCGTCGGCTCAGAAGATACGTAGCGGTTTTCGGCTCGGAACAACTCGACTTCCACCGTGTGCACTTGACCGGCAGCTGTAACTTCTACCGTCGCCGGTCCTGTCTGCCTGACCAGCACATTGGCAGTTCCGCGGTACGGCTCGCCTGGTTCTCCCACGGAGATCAGGGTGTTCGGACGGGGCGCAGGCACCAGCGTGCCGTCCACGACGCTGACCGTCGTGCCGGAGACCGGTTTAGGCTGATCGCTCACGACGATATCCGGCATGCGAACGCTGGCCCACCGCTGCGTGTTTCGCGTGTGCACGGTGATCCGCTCGCCGGCCCCGGCCATTCTGATAACGAGCCGCTTAGCCAGTGAGTCCTCGGCGGCAATGTGTACCCGGCTGAACTCTCCGGCGTCGTCCAACGGCAGCATTATTCGGTTTCCGCCACTAACCTTGCCGAGCAGCACACCCGACGGCCCGATTGGGACAACCAGCGGACCGTGCAGCGTCCCGCGACGGATGCCGCGCAGCAGCGGCAGCGGACCGCACAGATTGGCCGCGACCCCCTGCGCCTGCTCACCAGGCAACGTCCGCAGCATCACGTTCAGCGGTGCTGTCGGTGGTTGCGCGCTACGCACTGTCACGGTGGCAGTGGCAGTGTCCGGGCCGAAAAGCGTGACGTTCTGGATGATCCCGTCGGCACGCGCCGACCAAGCCTGGGCCAGCTTCTCCGCAGTGATGTCGCCGGGCTGGTACCAGTAGGTGGTCAACCAGCCGGTGTCGCTGCGCACCGACCGCCAGCGCCGATTGAGCACATCCAGCGCGGATCGGCCCAAGCGCCGTTCCATCTCGACGATGTCGGTGGCCGTCGCCACTTTTGCGCGAATGCCCTGTTGGCGCATCGCCGCACTGATCCGCTGCGCCGCCGCGAGAGTCGCAGTGCCGACCGAGGTACGCCACCGCAGGGCCTCGGCGTTACCGAGGGCTGAGGTTCGCACGATGAGCCAGGTTTCGCGCTGCCCGGCATAGGGTGGCGTACCGATCAGCGTGTCATACACCCGCGAATAGTCGCCGGTGCTGCGCCGTCGAGCCCCCGCACTGATCACGCTGAGCGAATCGACCTGCAGACCAAGGCTCTGATGCAGTAGCGGCAGCAGATCGGTTATTTCTAANGAATTTTCAGTGTACGTTGAGGTCGATCCAGTGAACAGNGTTGGGGTATGCGCCNTCCCGAGCAGTTGCACCGCGGCGACCGCGACGCCGTCCTGGTATCGGACTCCGCCGCCGGCACGATCATTGGCCACCGTGAGCGGCTCATGCCACCTGATCGGTCGACGGCCCCGCCGCCACACGATCAGCCACGACCATAACGGCTGGCCCCGCCACGGAACGACACCGACGACGAGCCCGATCGCCAA
>JGI12631J13338_1000235_pt1 | contig 17931 bp, 14 predicted proteins | sample BlaSpr_A8_Ref_O1_FD_13338 | JGI IMG/M metagenome (IMG submission 13338) | reverse complement strand
TGCACGTTTCGCTGGTCGATATGGATACGGGCCACGCTCAGGATCTGCCGGCAAACTGGTTTAATGCCGACGATAGGGATCTGGAAGCGCAGATCTCCGCCGACGGCCGGCTGGTTTCGGCGTACACGACGTCAAGCACCGAAAACGAAATCGTCACAGTGTATGAGTGGCCGGGCAAAAAGCAGGTCGCCAGGCAGACTCACGGTTTTCCTGCCGGGGGAATCGCCTCGGGTGGCGTGACCGCTGACGGAAAAATTGAGTTTATGAACAATCGCACCGGCGGCGACGTGGTCGATCCGCGAACCGGTCGATTGCTGGTGAACGTTGTGCCGAACTCTTACCGTTCTGTCGACGGAGCGTGGGTCGTCGAATTTCCGAATCCAGACTACGGCGGCTCGTCGAAGACCATCCCGATCAAGAGCGGGCTGAACGGCGAACTCGCCGGCCAACTCGATATTAAAATCGCAAGCGACGACGAAGAGGAAGCCTGGGGCTGGGCGCGCGGCGCTTTCTGCGGAACCTCCGGCAGATTCATCGCCGCCTCGAAAGATACGGTGCAGGCCTTCGCGATTCCTTCCGGCAAAAAGATCGCGGAATTTCCCGCCAAGTCCTGGCAAGAGCCTGCGTCAGCAGGGGGTTCCAATCTGGTGACGGTTGCGTGCAGCCTGGATGGCCAGCGCGTGGCGATTCGCAACGGCGCGCGCCTGACCCTGCACGACCTGAAGTGAGTCATCGCGTCCTAAATTTCTTCTCCAGCCGTGCTGCCTATTTGACGCTTCGCAGCGTCCAATAAGCTGGAGACCGCCAATGGCCAGCCCCCTCCGAGCACCCGAAACCAAAGTGGAAGTCCGGCGCATGTTCGTCGCGCCGCGCGAAAAGGTCTTCGAAGCGTGGACCCAGCGCGAGAAGCTGGAGAAATGGATGTGCCGGTTTCCGCGCAACGAGACCCGGTACATCGCGTCCGACGCGCAGCCCGGCGCCGTCAGCGTGATGGAAGTCAAAACCGCGCAGGGCCAAACCTTGAAGCAGACCATCACCTACCGCGACATCGAACCGCCGAGCAAACTGGTCTTCCAGTGGGACTGGCAGGAATTTTCCGCCGCGGGAGAAAAAATCGACGAGGCCCACGACACGCTGGTCACCGTGGAATTTCAGCCGCGCGGAAATTTTACCGAAGTGATTTTGACCCACGAAGGTTTGCGCACCGCCGAGCAGCGCGCGCGGCACGAACGCGGCTGGATTGGCTGCTTCGATGCGCTCGCCGAAACGCTGAAGGCCCAGCACAGCGCTGCACCTTCGACGAATTGTGACGTCTTTTAATGAGCGGCCTTTCTCCGCAGATTGAGTTGGGGCGGATTTCACATCGAAGAGAGATCCTTCGTCGCCAAAGGCGCTGCTCTGGATGACGGCCAACTACGGGTTAGTGGCGGACGTGAATCTCGCCGGTGGGCTCGCGCTTCGGCCGCGCAATCCTTCCTCGCAGACCTCAGCGCTTGGCGAGATCCATCAGCACCACGTCCGCGCGCTCCTGCGCTCGTTCGAACACCAGATCGTGTCCGTCGGGGGAGATGTCAAAATCGCGAATGTTAAAGTCGTCAGGGAAGTAGGTCCACTGGCGCTCTTCGCCCGTCTGCAGATTCACTAGCCACACATTCTTGTGCTCGAGATCGCCTCGCAGACACATCAGCTCGCCTCTGTCTACGAACGGGATGTGTCGAGCCCCGCGGGTCAGCGTCAGCGGCGGCAGGGGATACGCGGAACCATCGGGCCCAACGGCTTTCAGCGAAAAGGTGGTGCCAACATCGGCTCCCGAATAAATCACGAAGGAGCCGTCGCTGGACCATGCCGGATCGACGGAATACTCCTGCACCAGCGTGGTGGGTGCGCCGCCATTCACGGGAATCTGCATCAGGTGCGGCACGCCGTGCTCGTTCACTGCCGAGGTGATCGACTGGCCGTCGGGCGCCCACGCGGGATCGCCCTGCAGGTCGAGCGCGTCGGTCACGACCCGCGGGTTCGTACCGTCCGCATGCATCGTGTACAAAAATGTTTGATCGTGTCGCCGCACCGAGAATGCGATATTTTTTCCATCGGCCGATATCGCCGGCCCGCCCAAGATTCGCGCTCCCGGACCACTCCACAATTCCGTGCCGGTTCCGTTCACTACTTTCCAGATACTTTCACTCGCGGTCGCTGCGGAAACGTACAGCAGATAGCCGGGGCCTAATCGCGGGGAAAATCCGGTGCTGGTGGTAAGCGAGATTCGCTCCGGCTCCGGCCCGCCAAGCGATACATGTACCATCGGCATGCGCCACAGCGTGCTCTTCGGGCTGGCGAGGGTCAGCGCCAGACGGCGGCCGTCGGCGCTGGCGGCGAGCGAGGTGTAGCGCTCGAGCCCGGAACTCAAACGGTGGGGAATTCGCCGCTCGACGTCCGTGCTGTAAAGCCACGGCCCCGACCCGTCCGGATCCGTTGCGAGGTACAGCAGCGTGCGGCGGTCGAGCCAAACTGGATGGGTCACCCGCGAATTGTGGGAGGTGATTCGTTCCGCATTTCCGCCGGCGGCGGGGATGCGCCAGATGTCCAACTTATCGGGAAGCCCACCCTGCACAAAATAAATATATTTCGCATCGAACGACCACAACGGAAAATGCGAATGGAGCCCGCTCGGCGCGGTAAAGATCGGCCGCCCCGGCGATGGCGGAAGACCATCGGAAACAAACATCGGATCTCCGGCGCCGGGCGTGTGGTAAACGAGGCGCGAGCCATCGCGCGACCACTCAAATTCCGCCGCGTCCTCGAGATAAGGTTTCGGCTCTCCGCCCAGAGTCGGCGTGGCCCAGATGCTGATATCCCCCGGGCCCGACCCACCTCCGGGCTTGCGAACCCAATAGGTGACGAAGGCGCCGTCGGGCGTGAAGCCCAGGGTGCGCACCGAGGGATTGACCAGTTCCGGCGCGGTCCCGCGCGTCAAATTATGGAATTGCCCCGAACCGACTTGCGTGACCCACACGTCCATCTTTCCGTCGCGGTCCGATAGAAACGCCACGAACTGCCCGTCGCGGGATACGGCGGCGGCCTCCTCCACTCCATCCGAGTCCGCAATCGTTTGTAATCGCGCGTCGACGATGGGGCTTTTCCAGAAATGCCCGGTGTGTTGCAGCCAAAGAAAAGCGCATATCGCGAGAACGGCTGCCGCTGCGGCGGACGCCAGGATGACCGGCGATCTGCTTCGAAGTTTTTGGATCACGGCCGCCGGCGGGTTCGCGGCAACGGCGCTCGAAGCATCCGCGTTCCCGTTATCCTGCGCCGCTCGAAGATTCCGGCTTTGCGTCCACGCGCCCAGCTCCGACCGAAAGGCGTAGACCGAACCGGCCTTGTCGTGAAGATGCCGGTGGACCGGCATCCCCTCCCGTTTTTCCCAGCGTTGCACGGTGGTCACGTCGCGGTTCAGGAATGCCGCGATTTCTTTCCAGGAATCGAGGCGGTCTTCGGGTGGTTTCTCGGTTAGCGGCGCGCTGGGGAGGGATTCGCCCATCAGGCTCCTGCTTGGCTCGTTTGCTGGGGAACGGTCGCGTGGATTGTAACTCTGCTGGTACGTCAACGGCAATGTACTGCATTGAGCGGCATTTCACTGAAATTGGGCGAGTTCCGCGCATCGCCGTTTGACCCGGGCTGGGTGCATCGTTGATGGTGGCGGCATGCTGAGTCTGAAATCGTCGAAACGCGATTCTTGGGCCGCAAAAACGCACCAATTTCAAATTTGGAGGAATTTCATGAAAGGCAAAGCTTTCAGCTGGGCAGTAGCGATTATGGCGGTCTTGGCGCTGGCGGCGGGTTCGGTGGCGCATGCACAACGCGCCAGATGCATGCGGTTTCACGGGACGGTCAATGACTACACGCCCGCGAGCACCGGCGGCCCGTGGGAAATGCGCGGCACCTGGAGCCTGGTGCTGCACGAAAATTCCGGCCTGGCCGATTTCTCGGCCGAACTGAACATGGAACAGTCCGACGAGGGGATCATCAACATGGCTATCGCCAAGGGCGACACTGCGGACCCCACGGTCGAATTCAACACGCCCGCGCTGCGCGGAGCGCACACCCACCACATCGTGCTGGAAGGTAAGTCGTTCACCAAGCTGGCGAATGGCGGGTATCAGGTGAGCGGCCCGATCAATCTGGTGACCAAAGATGGCACGCCCGCGCCGTTTGGGCAGTCTGCGCTGACGGTGGAGGTCACCGGCGGCAGCGTCATCAAGTTTTCGAACATGACCATGACGTTTACCGGCCCCGGCACCGGGCACTTCGGCATGCAGGCGATCCACGGCGTGGTGCGCAACGTCGTCGAGGAAGAGGAAGAGGCGCGCGCTAACGAAGCGCACTGACGTAGTGCACTGAGAAAGCGCGCTGACGAAGTGCGCCAACAAAGAGCGGCGCGCCCGGCACGGGCGATCTGACGAGCTGCGGCTCAATTTCCAGTTGAGCCGCTGCTCACTTTGATCTGCGCGTCGTGCGTCACCGCCGCATACTGCGGAGCCTCGGCCGAGATATATTCCGCTGTGCCGGGGCGTGCCCGACAAGGTGTGCCTTCACTGGATTCGGCAAGAACCATCGGGACTAAAAGCGGAAGACTGATGAGCACGATGAACGCGATAAACGGCGCTGCGATGACCTTCTCGAATTTGCCCTCCGCCGTCGGAAGGCGCACTTTGTCTGGACCGATCGGCCTTGCGTCCTAAATCTTTCGCAGAGAGACCAATTCCACCTTGGTCCCGTCCGGAGCGGTCATCGTATCCATTTTCCAGTCGATGGCTCCGGGTTTGCAGTTACTCTTTCCGGCCGGCCGCACTTTCGTGACGTGCGCGGTGACGATCCAACCCGCGGGCAAAACGGTTAGGTTCCCGCTCATCACCGGCCGGGCCAATTGGAACTCGACGCGATCGCCGACCTTCGAGGATTCCGAATCGGTTGTGGTGTCCACCAGAAGCTCCAGCTTCTGACCTCGTTCGAGCTTCACCGTGGTCGTCGCGGTTTGCTGCGCGGACACTGGCAGCACGTCCTGCGCCAGGACGCCCGCGAAAAAAATAACGGCCAGCGCCAACCGGCCCAATACCCGCCCGATCCTTTTCTTCCAGTGCCATACTTTCGCGCCCATATTCGGCCCCGCCTCCCGCTGGCTGTCGTGGTCTGCAGCTCAACGAAAAACAGGATGGAGGAACGGGCTGTCGCGCGGGCGAACGACTGGGACACTTTCCCAACTGTCCCAACGATTACACTTGAGATTGCCGTCGAGCACGCTATTTTATTCGCGTAGGACGGAGCGCGGGTATACTGCGCGTATGGAGTCGTTTGTTAGAAAGAATTGGCATCTCCTGTTACCAATCGCAGTGATTGCCCTCGTTTTTCTGTTCCGTTTCGTGGTGTCTCGAGTAGTGAACGCTCCGTAAGAGTCGCACAGCGGGTCGCTATTTCTTGGTGTCGTGGCCTTCCAGCACGGTGGTCCAGGTGGCGCCGTCGGGCGACGTTTCGAATTTGAATTTGTAGGCCGTGGGCGAAACCACTTTCATGGTCAGCCGTCCTTTGACCGTCTGGGGACCCATCGTCGTCTCGCTCAGCCAGGTCCAGGTGTCGCCGTCCAGGCGGCCCTGGGCGTGATCGGCTTCGCCCAGGGAATTGAACGAATCGTAGGTGTACATTTTGCTCTCGCCGTCGTAGCCCATGTAGGCCGTCTCGACGCCGTGGCCCATGGCGCCACTAAATTCGGAGTGAGTCACCAGAAAAAATCCGCCCTCCATCCACGCGACGCGGTTGGAGTCGGTGAATTTGCCGCCCGGGCTCAGCGGCCCCGCCTTGATCTCGCCTTCCGCGTCCCAGGTTCCGGCGAAGTAGTTGAGTTTTTTCAGCTCGGGCGCGGGCTGCAGCTGGGCGTAGGCGGAAAAAGCGAGGCAAAGCGATATCGTTACGCAGAGGGGCAGAGTGAAGCGCGTCTTCATGGTGGCTCCTCGAAATTGAATTCAGATCTGAGCAACGGCCAAAAACGAATGGGCCGCGCGAGGCACTGTAGCATATTCGCCTTTTGTTCGCCTACGATTACAAGACGCGGCTTCCTTTCATGTTCGCAATGAACTAGGGTTGCGCCACGGAGTCGGCTGATCCTGCTGGCGGTGGGAGGGAAGATGCTGCAAGTATTTTTCGCGGTGCTGGCGCTGGTGGCGGCGTCGATCCACCTGGCATTTTCACCGAAGCGCCGCAGCGGCGCGGCCGGCGTCGTCGGCACCTACCTGGTCTACTTGCTTTTTATTTATGTGGGACTGATGGGATTGTTCACCGCCTACTATCACGTCTTCCAGTCCGCGAAAGCTTCCGCTTCCATCGGCTGGGCGCCGAGCCCGTTCGAATATGAAGTCGGGATGGCCGACCTGACCGTCGGCGTGCTGGGCGTGCTGTGCCTGATTTTTCGCGATAATTTTTGGCTGGCCACGGCGATCGCGGAAGCGGTGTGGCTGCTGGGCGATGCCGTAGGCCACATTCGGGAAATGATGTTGCGCAACAATCACGCCGAAAACAACGCCGGGATATTTTTGATTTTCGAACTGGCCATGCCGGTGCTGATCCTGATTTTAGTTTTCTACCACCGGCGTCTGACGCGCGGCGGCGAAAACTAGCGCGGCCTGATTTTTATTCGCATCGGAAGACTCACGACTTGCCCCAAAACGCGAAAGTTACCGCGCCCACCAGAAACAGAAACGAGACCGCGTAGTTCCAGCGGATCTCTTCGCCCAGATAAACCCAGGCGAAAACGACGAAGACGCACAGCGTGATCGCTTCTTGAATGATTTTCAATTGGAACCCGGTGAATTCGCCGTAGCCGATGCGGTTCGCGGGAACTTGAAAACAATATTCGAAGAACGCGATCAGCCAACTGGCGACGATGGCGGCGATCAGCGGCGCTTTGCGGTATTTCAAGTGCCCGTACCAGGCAAAGGTCATGAACACGTTGGAACAAATCAAAAGCAGCACGGTTTTCATAACAAATCGACGATATCACGAGTGCACGCTGACGAATTCCGCGATGAAACTCCGTCTCCCGCGCCCGGCTCCGCTGGACACCGCAGCAAAGGGAATTGTCATCCCGAACGCAGTGAGGGACCTGCTTTTTACGCGCTACGTTTTGGCACAGACCCGGAAGACGCCGTGTGGTTGAAAAGGGTGTGAGCCGCCACGCAACGGCGCATTTTGGCGAACTGATACGGAGAGCTGACACGGCGTAAAAAGCAGATCCCTCAACGCTAAAGCGGTTCGGGATGACCGGGTGCACGCGAGTGCTTAAGACTTCAAAGGTGGGAGTTTTTTCAAAAGCTTTCGATTTTAGGATTTTCGCTCCCGGGCCAGCGGCTCAATCCACTGTTGAGCCGCTGGGCACAAAAATCAGCGGAGTCTCACGGCTCGCCGTCCTCACGGATAACTAACCACCGTCACCGGCGTATCCGGATTCGCAATGGTCGATGACCCTCCCGTGCCGTTGATCACGTTTTGAATCCCGCCCGATCCCGCTGTCGACAAGAAAATCGTCAGCAAATCGTTCATGCTGCCCGCCGGCAACGTCTTGGGCACCTCGAACGCGTTCGCCGCAAAAATGGGGACACCCTGATTGAAGAAGCTGTAGCTGCCCAGACCGTAGCCCTTGAAATTCTTCACATTGTTAGCCACTTTGAAAGCGGCCCAGCCATTCACGCCCGGCGATTCCATCCAGGCCGCCTGGCTTGGCGGGTCGTAGGGCATTTCGTTCTGCAGGAAAATGTCGGTCCCGTTATTTCCGTTCCAGATCACTTCATATTTTTGGTAGTGCTCCACGAACAATCCGTACGCGGTCACATTGTCGCCATTCACTACCAGGCCAGTGTCCGCGGTATTCACGGTCCAACCCACGCCGGTGCCGTGATCCGCGCGCCAGGCCCAGACATCATCCAGAATCGCGCTGTTCACATTGACGATCATGCTGACCGTCGCGCTGCCCGCCTCGGCGCCGCCGATGCGGAAAAATACATCCTGATACGCCGAAGGATCGGCGGCCGCGCCCGGATCGCCCAGCAGCGACAGAATCGTCCCGGCCTGCAGCAGCACCGGTGAATTCTGCGGACCCGCGTCAAAAATAATTCCGGAAACTTCCACGCCGCGGGAACTCAGCACGCGCATCGACGCATTTCCGTTCTGCGGAATCAGCGTGGGGAATCCCAGCCCGAGCACGACCGTGTCGGGGTAGGGAACAATGATCGCGCTCTCCAGGTTGTAGACTCCCGGCGCCAGAATCAGATTCTTGCCCAGCAGCAGCGCCAAATTAATTCGCGCCGCGCTGTCGGTCGGTTGCGCCACAAAAAAATTGTCGATGCTGATGGACGATCCCGGCGTGCTGCCTGCGGCCCACGACGCGCCCGAAGAATCCCGCTGCACCGCCGGCACAAACACCCGGTACTTCCCATTCGCATCCATATAAAGGTAGGGCTCTTCGCGGGTCACCGGGCTGGTGGCCAGCGTGGTGTACGGTCCGCCGCACGCGCCGCCGGGAAAGCACTGCGCCGGCGCACCGACTACTCCGGAAAAAACTTGGTTCCACACGCCGTTGGTCCACGAATCGATGTTGCTGTTGCGCGTGACCCACTGTTGCTGCGAGCCGCTGATGATCTGGCTGGTGGCGAATTGCGAATCGGCGATGAACCCGCCGCTGGCGAACGATGGCTGGGTGCAATAATCAAACAGCGTAACCTGCCCGTTGACCTGCACGCGGCGCAGCGGTGCGGCCTGCGACACGGCCCAGAATTCGCCGAAGTAGCAGCCGGCATTTGGATTGGTCACGTTGATCGTCAGATTCGAAACCGAGCGCCAGAAATTCACCAGCGCGGTGCAGCTGCCGGCGATGCACTGGTTGTACGAATCGATCGATCCGTTGATCACCACGTCGCCGGGATTCTGGCCGAGCCCCGCGACCGAAGTGTAATAGCCCACCTGAAAGTTCAGCGGCGTCGCCGCCGAGCCGTACGTGCCGGGCTCGAAGAGCAGCGCGTAACGCTGCGTCCCGAACTGATTGTTTACCTGCATGCTCGACACTTCATCCACCGTGGCCTGGATCGTGCTCACCGGCATGTCCGGCGTAAAAGTATAAACATTGGCGCCGAAGTTCGGTGCGCTGGTCGACCATCCCGGATGGCCTATCGCCGGCGACGCCGGCAAACTGCACGCCGTCACCATCAGCGCCGCGATCAGCAAAATTCCACGCAGAATTCCTGTCGTCTTGGACATTTTCTCTGCCTCCTCAAATTGATTCGGAATAGCGCGCCTAGCCAGCAAATTGTTCAGGGCCGTGTCAGCAAACCGTGGAAGTCGATCTCGCAAAGGTTGAAGTGATCAAGCCGCCTGACCGGAATACGTTAGAAATGAGTGCCACGGCGAAGCTGGGGAGAATGCCGCGAGCACAATTGTTGGGGGAATCGGAAATCTCAAAGTGAACAGCAGCAATCTTTACCGCCGCGCCCCGCTTTTGGCCATACAGTGTTTCCTGTAGTACTCGCGCGCAGCCTGTTGTGCAGTTAATAAACTTAGTACTATTGTCCTCTTCGAGCCCAGCATCTATTCTGGGTCCGCAAGCGTCTACCCCATCCCTGACATTTCGCAGGAGGCCCCATGCATGAACGGCGCCGTTGTCAGCGTTTCGATTTAAACGTCCCGGTGAAAGTCTACGGCCGTACCCCGCGCAACATTCCCTTTCGCGCGACGACCGCGACCATGACCATCAGCAAATTCGGCGGCCTGCTGGACATGAAGCCGCGCGTGAAGCTGGGCCAAAAAATGCTGATTGTGAACAGTTTTACCGAGGAAGAACGCGAGTGCCGCGTGGTCTACGTGGATTCGAAATCGCGCGGCCGCCATAAAGTCGCCGTCGAATTTACCAGCGCGACTGGCGATTTCTGGCACGTCTACAGCCCTCCGGCGCGCCTGGAAGTAGCGCTGCGACCGGTCGACCTGATCGGTGCGTTGTCCAACACCTAGGCAAGGTACGGCAGTGCCGCGCCCGCACCTACGGCGCTCTGCGCGTTTTTTCCATTTCGTACGCCGCCCTCACGGGCGGGGCTAACCCCTGCCGCGCCTACGGCGCTGGATTGCGGCGAAGTTGCGGCCACGGCGCCGGATTCCGCTGGTCCTTTATATACGTTCTGATATATACGTTCCGAAAGCAGGCGACCGCCGCGGCTGCGACGCCGCAACGCAAACGCTCCGCCGAGAACCTTTGGAGTGCGGTGGCTCTGCCACCGCTTTTGACCAACCCGCGTCATCGATAAAACCACAGCGCGTAGCGCCATCACCTAACCGGCACGCCCCCACTCAGCGGCCGTCATTCTGAGCGCAGCGAAAAATCTCAACCACTAATCCGCACGAGAATCAGGACGAGGACAACTCGCATGTTGCGTAACTCTGCGCCGGGCCAGCGTGGGCGAGATACTTCGCTGCGCTCAGGATGACGAATGACCCCTCGATCCATTTCTACTCGATGACCGTGCGTTCCTCCGAGAAGAAATACTCGCACTTCTTCGGGTCGGTGAAGCGCTCCTCATCTGGCTGAATCACGTTGCGGTACGACGGCGAATTGCCAAACGCATTGAATCCCGCGATGTCGTCGAACCACAACTCCACGATTCCGTCCGTGCTGCCCAGCGTCGGGCCCGCGGGATGATCGCCGGTAATAAAACACTGTGTGTATTTTCGAATGTACCGCTTCACGTCCGGCTGGCTGGCAAAAAGCGGCGCGTGCACGTCGCGCCAGTGTATGACGTATTGCTCGTGCGTCATATCGGACCGCCGCCGGCTGAGAATGTGGACCTTTAACATTGTTTTTCTCCCGTGATGGGTGATGGATGCTGCGGGCGCTCGAACGGTGCGGAAAATTACGAAGGTTCAGTTGGACGTTTTTGCGGTTTTATCTTGCCGCGCCATTTCTTCTTCCATCGCGCGGATGCGGAATTTCTGCACTTTGCCGCTGGCGGTCATCGGAAAGCTCTCCACCACGCGAATGTGCTGGGGAATCTTGAAGTGCGCCGCCTTACCGCAACAGAACGCGCGGATTTCCTCCGCGCCGGAATTTGCGCCGGCCTTCAGCCGCACCCAGGCGATCACGATTTCTCCCAGCCGTTCGTCCGGCAACCCCAGCACGCAGGCCTCGGCGATTTTCGGGTGGGTCTGCAGCAGATTCTCAATTTCCTTGGGCGAAATATTTTCGCCGCCGCGAATGATCATGTCCTTGGCACGGCCGGTGAGGACCACGTAGCCATCCTCGCGCATCATTCCGAGATCGCCGGTATGCAGCCAGCCGCTCGCGTCGACGGCTTGACGCGTCGCTTCCGGCTCGCCGTCGTAACCCTTCATGGTGAAGTAGCCGCGAGCGCAGACTTCGCCTTGCTCGCCCAGCGGCACCGGTTCGCCGCTGGTCACGTCGGCGATTTTTATTTCGGTGTTGGGCATGGTTCGGCCAATCGTGGTGGAGCGCTGCTCGGCGCTCGATTCCTTGTCACACATCGTCACCGTCGGCGACGATTCAGTCTGGCCATACACGTTATAAATGTCCGGCGTCCCGAATTTCTGCTCCAGGCGCTGAATTAATTCACTCGAACACGCTGCGCCGCCGGTCAGCAGGACACGTATGGAGCTGAGATCGATGCGGTCGAAGTCTGGCTGCTCCAGCAACGCGAGGTACATCGAGGGAACCGCGAGCAGCGCCGTGATTTTCTCCTGCTCGATCGTCTCGAGCGTGGCCCGAGGATCAAACATCCGCGAGGGCAGCACGAACGCCGCGCCCATAAGCAACGCGCCGAGAGAAGTGACCGTGTAACCTGCGCAGTGGTACAGCGGAAAAGTCTGGCAAACGCGATCGTGCTCCGTCAGGCCCAGACCTCGCGCGGTCAGCTGCGCGTTGTTCACCAGGTTGTGATGCGTCAGTTGCACGCCTTTCGGACTGCCGGTGGTGCCAGAGGTGTACTGCAGATTGACGACGGCGTGCGGCTCGATCGATGTGGTCGCCAGGGTAACGCCGCTGGCCGCATCAATCATCGCCTGCCATGATTCGGTGCCGATGCGAACGTCGTGCCGCAGCTGCGACGCGCCGTCGCACGCCTCACCGCCGCACGCTTCCCGCAAAATCGCGTCGTAATCCGCGCGCGCGCAATTCGGGAAATGAAAAATCGCCGACATCTTCGATTTGCGCAGGATGTAGCCGAGCTCCGCCGCGCGATACGCGGGATTCACGCTGACCAGCGTCACGCCAATGCGCGGGCAAGCCAGCTGCAACAAAATCCACTCCGCGCAACTCCCGGCCCAAACGCCCACGCGGTCGCCAGCCTGCAATCCCAGCGCCGCCAACCCACGCGCCGTTTTTTCTACCTCTTCGTGCAGTTCGCGGTACGTCCAACGCACGCCCTCTGGCCGCGCAACCAACGCGGGCCGATCAGGGAATTTCCGCGCCGCCGCCGCGAACGCCTCGTAAATCGTCTCGCGACGCAGCGGCAGTTCCGGCCCTTGTCGATAGCTCACCATCGAAGACTCCAGGGGAGTGCGCGGACGGGCAAGAAAATTTACGCCGCATCGTACTCCTCAAATTCGTGCGGCACAACGCCCGCGATGTAACAGCCGCGCTTTTTTGCCGTAAGACTAGTGAAAAGCCTCCTTCGCAAGGTGAGCACCCGGCTCGCGCGGACTGACCGCGCGAACCAAAGCAGGGAAGTCGAATGTCATCGAATACGCTGGTAATTTCACTTGGTACGACTCGTGAGCCCCTCGCTCCGTGGTGGCACACGGTGCTGGTCTTACTGCCCATCTCGCTTTGTTCCGTTGCCAGCTGGTATCAGCATGGCCTGGCCAACCTCCACTTGCCGGGCGTCAGCTCCCGCCTGTCCAGTTTCATCACCGTGCTGGCGATGGAGTGGCTGGGGGTGCTGCTGGTTTGGCTCGCGCTCCGGCGGCGCGGGCTCTCGCTGGCTAGTTTGATCGCGGGCCGCTGGCCCACGGTCACCGCTTTCTTTCGCGACCTGGGAATCGCGCTCGGCTTTCTGGTCGTCACCATACCGCTGGTCGGATTGCTGGTTCGCCTGATCGGCGGTGCCGCGGCTGGCGCGGCGGGCGGACGGGCCAATACTCCGCAAACTCCAGTGGAGTTGGTGGTTTTTCTGATGCTCGCCGTGAGTGGCTCCTTCAGCGAAGAACTGCTGTTCCGCGGCTATCTGATCCGCCAATTCTTTTCGTGGACCGGCAGTCGCGCGTTCGCCATCATGGCCCAGGCGATGCTTTTCGGACTGGCCCACGGCTACTACGGCCGGGTCATGCTGGTCATCATGCTGCAGGGATGGCTCCTCGGCCTGCTGGCGAACTGGCGCAAAAGCCTGCGCCCAGGAATTCTCGCGCATGTCATCGAAGATGTCCTCGGCGGCACCCTCGCCTTTCTGTCGCGCTGATATCCGTCAACACCTTCCAAATCCTAGAACCTTCGGTTTTGAAATGAATGTTGTATTCTCCACGGGACAATTATCATCCGTTCAGTGAACGTTAACCTTTGGTACCTAAAATGAGCGACGGCCAACTCAACTTTCCCGGTGATGCACCTGATCCGCCGGTAGCCGATCAGACGGAGCAAACCTCCGAAGCGTTGGTGGACTTCGATTCGGTCACCAAAACCTTCGGCTCGAAAACCGCCCTCAAAGATGTCTCGTTTGCCGTCCCGCCCGCACAAATTTGCGGGCTGCTCGGGCCCAACGGTGCCGGAAAGACCACGCTGTTTCGGCTGCTGATGGGAATCCTCAAGGCGACCGAGGGAAAAATAGTGGTCGATGGCCGCGACGCGTTTGAAGATCGCGTCGAAGTGAAGAAGTTGGTCGGGTTTCTGCCCGACGAGCCGGTGTTTTATTCCTACCTGTCCGGCTGGGAAATCCTGGAACTAAGCGCGGCCATGCATGGTCTTAACGTCGCCATGACCATGCGCCGCCTCAATCCCCTCATCATCCAGCTACGGCTGCTCGAGGACATCAACAATTACGCCGAGGATTATTCGCGCGGCATGAAAAAGAAACTTGGATTGCTGCTGGCCATGCTGCACGAACCGAAACTGTTGGTGCTGGACGAACCCACCAATGGACTGGACGTGGAATCGACGCATCTTTTCTACGATTTGATTTCCGAAACCGCGAAGCAGGGAACTACCGTGCTTTTCTCCACTCACCTCATGGATCACGTAACCAAGCTGTGCTCCCACGCGTGATCATTAATGGTGGCCGCTTGGTCGCGCGGGGCTCACTCCAGGAACTACGCTCCTCTCACGGTGACGCGACGTTGGAAGAGATCTTCTTGAAACTAACCGCTCGCCCACCGCAAAGATGAAACGCGAGCTCCCTCCCTCGCCGACCTTTTGGGTTACGGTCGGGACCTTACTCGACGCGGCGCGAAAACGCGCCAGTGGCCGGCGCAGGCGCCAGCAGGAGCTGATGAACCAGCGTGGAAGCTCGAACGACTGGGGCATCGGGTTTCTGCTGACTCTGCTGGTGGCGATGATCATCAGTGGCATCGCCGCCTTTTTTCTGGACCAAGCGGCCAAGGCTGGCGAACGCGCGGAGGCCGAAAGACAGGGAAAAATCGTCGTCAGCTTGGATTTTTTCAACGCAGCGGAGAGCTCTCGCTTCGCTTATGAGCGTGCGGGTGGCTCGCCCAATCAGTTCATGGCGCCGTACTACACCAGTGAAGCCAAGCGAACGGCCGAGCGCTACGGCGGAAGCCAGGCGGAGATCGAGCAGAAACTTCGCGACGAGCTGCGGCGGCATCAAGGCCAGAATTTCGTTACGGCTCAGCAGGTCGCCCGCGGCCTAACCGCGCTGCCCAGAGCCGGCGCGCTTACCGGATTCTTCGGTTCCATGGCACTGCTCTGGTGGTTGGCCATGCTGGTTTTTCAGGGCGAAGGCCTGGAACTGGATCTGCAACGGCGCAGACATCCCATGTGGGAGTGGCTGTTCTCCCATCCCGTGCCGCCCGGCGCAGTCTTTCTGGCCGAAATGTCTTCCCCCCTGGCCGCCAATCCCATGTATTGGGGCGCGCCGCTATTCGCGGGAATTTCCTACGGATTGGTCTATGGCCTGGAGCTGGGAATTTGTGCCGCGTTTTTGATCGGCATCCCGCTGGCGGTTGCGGCCTCCTGCCTCGGCAAAGCCTTGGAAATCGCGGTGATCCTGCGAACTGGGCCGCGCACCCGCGGAGCCTTGATCGGTCTGATGGGCTGGTTCGGTTACGCGTCGATGGTGTTTTTCTTTTTTGGCCTGACGATCATTCCCAAGGTCGCGTCGGCACTGGGGAAGGCTCTCGACGTTTTCGCTTGGGTGCCCTGGCCCTGGTTGAACTTGTACCTTGGCGTCCGCAGCGGAGGTTCATTTTCTTTTTTGTCCGGGCTACTCGCTTGCTGGATCTTTGCCGCCCTAACCATTGCAGCGTCGGTGCGATTCAGCATCTGGGGCGCGGAGCAGGGACTCAGCGGCAACTTTGGCGCGGCCGATGCGAGCCCTTCGGTATCTCGCGCAGGCGCAACGAAATTTGGCAAGGAACCACTCTACCGCAAAGAATTTCTGTGGTTCATCCGCGACCGCAGCGCCATTGTTCAGACCATCTTGATCCCCATCACCCTGGCCGGCTTCCAGGTATTCAATCTGAGGGGGCTGCTGGCTGGAGCCGACGGGGCCTGGAACTATCTTTGCGGCGTCGCAATTCTGTTCGGAACCTATTTTCTCTGGGTACTTGGACCAAAGTCCCTGGCTTCGGAGGGAAACGCGCTGTGGATTTCCTTGACTTGGCCCCGGGGCCTGGAAAGTTTGCTGAAAGCCAAAGCGTGGCTGTGGTCGATGATTTCGTCAGGGGTGGTCGCGCTGGTGCTGTGCTACGCCGCGTATTCGTTTCCCAAAAACATCAAGGAAATCGTGCTGGTCGGAATCGGCTGGTTTATTTTCGGCCGGAGCATGGCTGAAAAAACGGTGACGCTGGTCACCGTACCTTCGTCCTCCGGTGAACCGGAGAAAATTCCGTCGGGCCGGCGCTGGGCCGTGCAGCTCGGCATGCTGACTTTCGCGATCGGTGTGCTCACCCGACAGTGGCACATCGCGGTGATGGGCATCGTCTATTCGTATCTGACCGCCGCCGCGATGTGGCAGAACTTCCGCGCCCGCCTGCCTTATCTCTCCGATCCCTGGTCCGAAAAACTTCCGCCTTCTCCCACGCTGATGCACGCCATGATCGCCATCAGTGTTCTGGTCGAAGGCGGCGCGGTGGTGACCGGTATGGTCATCGCGTTTGCTGGGCGCGAAAATATTGCGGCGGCCCAAGCTATCGCTTACGCATTTTGCGCTTTGGCCGTTTCCATCGGCACCTGGAATTTTCTGGACCAGCGCGGAGTTTCGTTCGACGACGTGTGTCACTGGCCGGCGAACGGGATTTCCGAACCTGCGCCGGTTGCCTGGTGGGGCGGAGCAGGCGCGCGCGGCCTTTTCCCCGCGCTTTCCCTTGGCGCGGCTGGCGGAGTGCTGCTGGGTTTATTCGCGCACGGGTACCTGATGGTGTTGCAGCATATCCCTGCCGCTGCGGAAATCATTCAAAGGTCGCAGGAAGAAATGGCCAAAGTACCCGATCTGCGAATTTGGTATGGCTTTATGGCGATTGTGGTGGCGCCGTTTGCCGAGGAATATCTCTTTCGCGGGCTGCTGTTCCGGGCCTTAGATCGCGAATGGGGTGGTTGGCGCGCGGTGGTCGGCAGCGCTGCGTTTTTCGCCATTTATCACGGCCCGCTGTCGTGGCTGCCCGTCGGTTTGCTGGGCATCGCCAATGCTTTGTTGTTCAAGAAAACCGGCCGCCTGGAAGCCGCCGTGCTCCTTCACCTGGTCTACAACGCGGTCGTTTTTATTCATTCGTGAGCGCTTGGCCCGCCGCTTTTGCGCTAGACCGAAATGCTGCTTTCAAGCATCTGAAATGTGTGGCGATATAATTCAATTCTGGCTAGCGGCATAAATTTGCTTCATCGACGACCGAGGAGAATGCCCATGCAAAAACTACGCGAGGTTTTGGAGCAGGCGCAGAAAAACAAAGTGGCCGTGGGGCATTTCAACATTGGCGACGATAATATTCTCATGGGCGTCTTCGCGGCGGCGCGCGAGCTGCGCGTGCCGGTCATGGTCGGCGTGTCGGAAGGCGAACGCGCTTTTCTCGGCGTGCGCCAGGTGGCCGCGCTGGTGAAAAGCCTGCGCGACGAATTCGATTTTCCGATCTACCTGAACGCTGATCACACCCATTCGCTGGCCAAAGCGCTCGAAGCCGCGAACGCCGGCTTCGATTCCATCGTCTTCGATCTTTCCGCGCTGCCTTTCGACGAAAACGTGCGCCAGACCCGCGACGCCGTGCAAAAACTGAAAGCCATCAATCCCGACATTCTGGTCGAAGGCGAAATCGGCGACATCGGCACCGGCTCCGAAATTCACGCAACCGCGCCGGACCTGACCAAATTCCGCACCACTCCCGACGAAGCGAAAAAATTCATCGCCGCCACCGGCATCGATATTCTCGCGCCGGCCGTCGGCAACATGCACGGCTTGGTGCAAAGCATGGTCGAAGGAAAAACTAAAAAGCATCTCGATGTCGAGCGCATCGCCGCGATAAAAAAAGAAACGGGATCGCTGCTCACGCTGCACGGCGGCTCCGGCACCGACGACGACGATTTCCGCCGCGCCATCCAGGCCGGCATCAACGTGGTGCACATCAATACCGAACTGCGCCTGGTCTGGCGCAACAGCCTCGACGCCAGCCTGGCCCAGCACCCCGCCGAAGTCGTCCCCTACAAAATTCTTCCGGCGGTAGTGGAAGCGATCAAGCAGG
>JGI12631J13338_1000231_pt1 | contig 18121 bp, 19 predicted proteins | sample BlaSpr_A8_Ref_O1_FD_13338 | JGI IMG/M metagenome (IMG submission 13338) | reverse complement strand
CACCGTCATCGCCACCATCACCGTCGGCAGCGGCCCGGCNGGGGNCGGCGGTCAACCCCACCGGCACCGACGTCTTCGTCACCAANNNNGNCNGCAACACGGTGTCGGTGATCAACCCCGCCACCAACTCCGTNNNCGCCANCNTCNCCGTCGGCGCCGNNCCGNTCGGGGCGGCGGTCAGCCCCACCACCGGCGACGTCTTCGTCACCGAAACCAGCAGCAACGTGTCGGTGATTAGCTAAGGGCTCGTCCCTGATTAATTGGGGGTGGGCGTGTCGCTGGGTTGAGCCGGTGTTCTGAGCTGCCGGTGTGGATTCCTAGCTGGACCCGTAGTCGAGCATCGGCTCGGAAGACGTAGGTCCATCGGGCGGTGCGATGGTGGACACAGCGACGGAATGACCTATCTCAACGTGTCCGTACTGCTCGGCCCGTCGCTGCCACCAGGCGGCGGGCGAGCTGGCTATTCTGCCGGGGTGAACTGGCTCAGGTCGTAGATGCCAAGGCTTTTTTCGATATCGGCGACTGTATCGACGATCCCCTGAAAGCCGGCCTGGCCGAACCGCCGGTGCTCCTCATCTTCGAAGGTCTCAGCCAGGTCGCGAAACTCCTTAGCGGGCACCACGTCACGCAACGCCGGGAAAACGACGGTATCTTCGCGTGCCTCGTGCGGCTCGTACATCCGGATGAAGGCCAGCATGTCTCGCAGTAGGGATTGTCGCGCAGGCTGATTGAGTGCGGCGGCTCCCGTGGTGGCAGCGAGGACCCGGTCCGTTAGCACGCGGCCGCGCTGGTGCTGGGTGCGCAACACGGTGGTGATGTCGGTGAGTTTGCCTGCCTGTTCGAGCTTGGGGAAGACGTATTGTTCTTCGAGGTGTTCGTGGTAGTCCTCGATAAAACTTCGAATAATCCCGGCGCCCGAATTGACTGCTTGAGCCGGATCCTGCTCGCCGGCCTGGACGCGGCGGATCCCTTCTCGATAGATCAGCAAGACGCGCTTGAGCACTCCATGCTCGCGCATCAAGTCCTCGGGTGGAGTAACCGGCACCTCCTGTGCTGAAGGTGCGCCAAGCTGATTGGGGCTGGGCTTGGGTGGCGAGCTGCCACATGCCGATAGGGCGATCACACCGGCTCCGGATATCGAGATCCCGAGAAGGTGACGCCGGCCCACGGCCGGTGGCCTCTGTTCTGTCACGGTCACGCCCTTCTTCGCTTTGCCCACCATTGGATTGGGTCAGCCCTGTTTCCCTGTCGCCTAGCACCTTAATTCGATATCTGTTTATATAGAAGAGTGCCGAATCAAGTCATGGGTGGGCGTCACCGGGGGTTGGGGGTGGCCGCCCTGGCCGAGCCGCAGGCTGTCGAGTTGGCGGCGATGTTCAAGGCGCTGGGTGACCCCGTGCGGCTGCGGTTGTTGAGCTTGATCGCCAGCCATCCGGGTGGTCAGGCGTGCGTGTGCGAGATTTCGTCAAGCTTTGATGTCTCACAACCGACGATCTCCCATCACCTTAAGATGCTGCGTTCAGCCGGGCTGCTGGACTGCGAGCGGCGCGGAACTTGGGTCTACTACTGGGTGATTCCCGCTGCGCTACTGCAGCTTTCGTCGGTACTAAATGTCGATGACCGTTCCATGGAAACCCCGCCGCAGTGCTGCCCATGACCTCGTCGCGCACCACGGACGCATTAGCGGCCAGACTCTCCACACTAGACCGTTACCTTCCTGCGTGGATCGGGATGGCGATGGCCGCCGGCCTGCTGCTGGGCCGATTAAGCTCCGGCCTGGGCAAGGCGTTGAGTGCGTTTGAGGTTGATGGGATTTCACTGCCGATTGCAGTTGGCCTGCTGGTGATGATGTATCCGGTGCTGGCCAAGGTTCGCTACGACCAGCTCGGTGAGGTCACCTCAGATCGCAAGCTCATGGTGTGTTCGCTGGTGCTCAATTGGCTGATCGGGCCTGCGGTGATGTTCGCGCTGGCATGGCTATTGTTGGCGGATCTGCCCGAATACCGCACGGGCCTGATCATCGTCGGGTTGGCCCGCTGCATCGCCATGGTCATCATCTGGAACGACCTGGCCTGCGGAGACCGCGAAGCAGCCGCGGTCCTGGTGGCGTTGAACTCGATCTTCCAAGTCCTCATGTTCGCGGTGCTGGGCTGGTTCTACTTGTCGGTGCTGCCCGGCTGGCTTCACTTGCCCCAGACGGGCATTGACGTCGACTCATGGCAAATCGCCAAATCCGTGTTGATCTTTCTGGGCATTCCGCTGCTGGCCGGATACCTGTCGCGCCAACTAGGCGAACGAGGCAAGGGCCGCCACTGGTACGAGTCAATGTTCCTGCCCCGCATCGGACCCTGGGCAATGTATGGATTGTTGTTCACCATCGTCATCCTGTTCGCTCTGCAAGGCCACCAGATCACCTCCCGGCCATGGGATGTTGCCCGCATCGCGTTGCCGCTGCTGGCTTACTTCGCGATCATGTGGGCTGGCGGCTACGCCCTCGGGTTCATGCTCCGGCTCGGGTACGCCCGCACCACCACCCTGGCGTTCACCGCTGCCGGCAACAACTTTGAACTGGCGATCGCGGTGGCGATTGCCACCTACGGCGTCACGTCTGGTCAAGCCCTAGCTGGGGTCGTCGGGCCACTGATTGAAGTCCCGGTGCTGGTCGGACTGGTCTATGTGTCCCTGGCGCTTCGCGCCCGACTTTTCCCAGCAATCCAAGCCGAGTTTAGGAGTAGCCGTTAATGCCCGACAAGCCCAGCGTTCTGTTCGTCTGCATCCATAACGCCGGACGCTCACAGATGGCCGCCGGACTGCTGAGGCATCTAGCCGGGGACCGCATCGAAGTGCGCTCGGCTGGAACCGAACCCGCCGACCAGATCGACCCGGTCGCCGTGGCCGCCATGGCCGAACTCGGCATCGACATCACTACCGCCGCCCCCAAAATCCTAACTGGCGACGCGGTGCAGACCAGCGACGTCGTGATCACCATGGGCTGCGGTGACGCCTGCCCTTATTTCCCAGGAGTCTCGTACCGCGACTGGAAACTACCTGACCCCGCTGGCCAACCATTGGAAGCCGTCCGCGCCATTCGCGATGACATCGCCGATTGCATCCAGGCGTTGATCAGCGAGGTCCTGCCCATCGCCCCGACCGTTTGAACCGCGCCCAGAGAAGGGAATCACCATGTCGCGCCTGCAGTTAGCGCTCAACGTCGGCGACCTCGACGAGGCCGTCACGTTCTACTCCAAGCTGTTCAACACCGAACCGGCCAAGGTCAAACCCGGCTACGCCAACTTTGCGATCACCGAACCTCCACTCAAATTGGTGCTCATAGAGAACCCTGGCCACGGCGGCACCCTCAACCACCTCGGTGTCGAAGTCCAGTCCAGCGACACCGTGCACGCCGAAATCACGCGCCTCACCGACGCTGGCCTGTTCACCGAGGAAGAGATCAACACCACCTGCTGCTTCGCCGCCCAAGACAAAGTGTGGGTCGCAGGCCCCAGCGGTGTGCGCTGGGAGGTTTACACCGTCCTCGCCGAGTCCGACACCTTCGGCGACGCCACCGACCAACCCGACGAGACCTGCTGCACGGCATAAGCCGTCACCAAGTCCGACGTCGCTGACCTTATCCGGTTGTGGGCCTTGGTGATCGCTGCTACGGCGTTCGAGGGGCGCGTCGCCCGGTGGGGTGGACCGCTGCTGCTAACCGAGACGACTACGAACACGTCAGCGAGCCATACATAGCGAAGTCTCACGACCTCAACGGGGACCCATCATCCCAGGCCCCATCATTCCGGAGCCCATCATCCCTCGCATCATCGCTGGCATTCCATCGCGCACGAAGCCCGTGACCTCCAGGGCGTGCCCTCGAATGGCTTGCGTGAGGGCTGGATCATCGGCGGTTTCCTCGGCGATCACACCGGTAGGGATGAATGTCAGCTGGCGGCGATAGCCGTTCGCATGTCTGAACAGCGTCGGCAGGCTGCCGCTCATACACATGACCTCTGCGCCCTGGTCGAGGTGGGTGTACATGCTGGACACGTGCGCTTGGAGTTGCGCAACGAGATCAAGTGCATTCGATTGGGTGGTGGTGCGTATCCCGCCGGGGATTTCCTCGACGGTGCGGGTTATTTCGCTGTGCCGGTTGAACATGTCCATGTAGAGGCTCATGTCCGCCGGGGTGGCGCCCATCATGCCGCCGCCGTCGGTCAGGCGGATGCTCAGGACGGGTGAACCAAGGATTCCGCGAAGCGCGTACCCGACACTCACTACCGCACCAGCACCGAGCGCCGCGAGGGTTGCTCGCCGAGTGAATCCAGCCATGTGACGACCTCTTGGGCAGCTTGATCATGTGTCTGCGGTGAAAGAGCTTCGCGGTCAACGCTGTCCGCGCGGCTACATCAATCGGCGGTGCCATTCGTCGCTGTCCGTCTCGCCTCGAGCAGAGCCTTCCGCCAACACGTACTCGATACGGATGGAGCCCGTATCCCTGGGCGCCAGCGGGCCGATTCGTTGCCGGGTGAGAAAACCGACTGCAAGGATGATCGCGGTGATGACGGCGCCCCAGCCCACTACCATCACCAGAACCTCCTGGATGCAGCCAGCCCAACTCCAGCCAATTCCGTGGAACCACGTCATGGTCACATCGCCTCCAAACTCGTCACCGTTGCTGTGTTACCCATCAGCGTGCGCGTTCCGGACACCGTCGAGGTGGTCCAGCGTGGGGTTCTGCACGTCGGCGCTATGGCCGAGGGCTACTTGGGGCTGTGGTTGCGGGTGAGTGCACCGCCGGTCCCATCATCCCGTCAGGCCCCATCATCCCGCGTGGCATCATCTCGCCGGGTGTCATCTGGCTGCCTGGCGGCATCATCGCGCCCGGCTTCATGTGCTCGTCGGGTTTCATCATCTGCTCGCCCGGTTTCATCTGGCTGCAGCAGGCCATCGTTCCCGGCCCCATGTGTCCGTCTCCGTGACCGCCGAAGCTCCAGCTCAGGAAAAACCCCGAGAAGAAGATCGCTGCGACGATAAACAAACCGCCGGCGACGATGCCCACCCATGCCAAGGCTTGATTGAGACGACTCGGGTGGCCTGCTCGCGAAGGCCCAACAGCGGGTGGTGCCGCAGTCGCTGTGCTGGATTCAGATGCTTCGTCGGTCGGACTCGCCATGGGTTGATCCTCCTGGCCTCGATTTGAACAATTGCCGCCATGCTACCCCACCCAGGGTGGGGTGGGGTACACTGATGGATGAGATAGGTCACTCACTGGGCTACGTTGCCCGTGACGGCAGCCGGAAGGAGATGGTGATGGCACAGGAGCTGACAGCAAAAAAGCGCGCGGCGCTCAACCGGCTAAAGACGGTTCGCGGTCATCTTGACGGGATCATTCGGATGCTCGAAACCGATGCGTACTGCGTGGATGTGATGAAGCAGATTTCTGCGGCGCAGTCGGCGCTGGAACGCACCAACAGGGTGATGTTGCATAACCACCTCGAAACCTGTTTCTCGGAGGCAGTCCTGGGCGGGCGCGGAGCAACAGCCATCGAGGAACTTGCCGACGCCCTCAAGTTCAGTCCCGCCTTGACCGGCCCGGACGCCTGTTTGAATGGCACCACTGCCGACGAGACCGTGGGAGCTGGCACGGGAACGTAGCAGCTGCCACGCGGGATCGCTCCGTCCATGTTCCTCACGGACCATGTGGCAAATCACCAGCAGCAGACAGGTCGTCGCTTACGGCGGCAGAGCCAGGCCGGCGCTAACGAGGATGGCGCCGGCTGCCGCGGAGGCGAGCAGGGTTAGCACGACACCGCGGCGGCCGACTAGCAGCACGACGACGGCGGCAGCGAGGACGGCGTATTGCCATGGCTGGGTTAGTGCGCGGGCGAGGGAGATCGCAGAGCCAAGGATGGCGCCGACGGATGCTGGCCCCGCGCCATCGAGAAACGCCCGCGCGGTGGTGTTAGTGCGCAGCTGCACGAAGTGGCGCCCGCCTAGCAGCACGAACGCGAACGAGGGGCTGAAAGCGACGACGGCAGCAACGACACCACCGATTAGCCCGGCTGCGGCGTAGCCCACGACGGCGACTGTCTGCACGACGGGGCCGGGGGTGATTTGGCCCAGCGCGACTGCGCTGAGAAACTGGCCGCCGGTCATCCAGTGGTAGTGGTTCACGGCGTCGTTTTGCATCAACGGGATGATGACAAACCCGCCTCCGTAGGACAGTGCGCCGACCTTAAATGCCACCCAGATCAGCGATACGAGCGTGCCGGCGCTCAGGGTTCCCATTGCCAGCAAATGCAGGGGCACGATCGCGGTCGGCCCGGCGGTATCGCGGCGCTGGCGTCGACTGGTGATCTCGAGCGTGCCGCAGGCCAGCAGCACGAGCACCAGCCAGGTTCCAATGGTGGCCCCGGCGATCAGGCCCACCACTACGTAAACGACCCAACGCAGTCGGGCTGCCCGGCCGCTATCGCCCGCGCGCCGCCAGCTCGCCGGTAGCAGTCCGGCCCCGGCGTGCACCGCGACTGCGGCGACTGCTGACCCGGCGCCGGCACCAGCAGCCAGGACCGACCGCGGGGGCGCGCCCTCGAGAAACAGTGTCGCCAGCGCGAGGATCAGGACCAGGCCGGGAGTGATGAACGCAGCTCCGCCCAGCACTGCGCCAGAGCGGCCGCGGACTCGCCAGGCGCAGAAGATCGCGAGCTGGGTGGAGGCAGGCCCAGGCAGCAAGTTACAGGCCGCGACGGCGTCTTCGAACTCGACCGATGTCAGCCATTGCTTGCGCCCGACGCACAGATCGCGCAGCAGCTTGATATGGGTGGGCGGTCCGCCGAAGCCGATACATCCCATGCGTCCCCACTCCAGGACTACCGCGGCCAGGCTCGGCGGGCGTCCGGNGCGCACGTCCGCGTGGGCGTCGCTCATCGGGCCGTGGCCAGGGTCAACCGCTCGATCGGTATGCCGGCCGAGCCCCCGAGCTGATTGGACGCTGTCGTGGTCAGGCCGCTCGGGCGGTCCAGGTGTAGCTGCGCATCTCGGGGCGCCCGGTCCAACGTGCTCGGGCGTGGGCGTGTTTGACACCGGGCACTGTGGTGGCCGTGGCTTCAGCGGTTGCGATGATCTCGGGGTCGACTCCATCGAGTAGGCGGTGAGCGGCCGTGGCCGGGTCACGCGCTCCGCTGATGAGATGCATACAGGCAATCATCGCCGACTGACAGGTCCTGCGCCCAGCCAGTTAGACCAGTGAGTCCGGTCTTCGTATGAGGTCGCCGACGGTTCGGTTCGCCACCTTTCGTGCTTGAGGGGATTTGCCGCCAGCCCCGCCGCCCGAAACAGCAGCCGGGCCACCATCGCATGAGTGCCCTCGGTGGGATTCGAACCCACACTGGACGGGTTTTGAGTCCGTTTCCTCTGCCAGTTGGGATACGAGGGCTTTTGTGATTTAGATCCGGCCTCCTAAACCTTAAAGGAGCCTCCCACCATAGAGGATCGGTGTGATCGTCCCGTCGCACCGCCCCCCGACGTCGCTGGTCGCAGCCGCGCACGAGACAATGTCTGTCATGACAGGCCCCACGACCGACACCGACGCCGCTGTGCCGCGCCGGGTCCTGATCGCGGAAGACGAAGCGCTCATCCGACTCGACCTGGCCGAGATGTTGCGAGAGGAGGGTTACGACATCGTCGGCGAGGCCGGCGACGGCCAGGAAGCCGTCGAACTGGCCGAACGTCACAAGCCCGACCTGGTGATCATGGATGTGAAGATGCCGCGCCGCGACGGCATCGACGCGGCGTCGGAGATAGCCACCAAACGCATCGCGCCGATCGTGGTGCTGACCGCGTTCAGCCAACGTGACCTGGTCGAACGCGCCCGCGATGCCGGGGCGATGGCCTACCTGGTGAAGCCGTTCACCGTCAGCGACTTGATCCCGGCCATTGAATTGGCCCTCAGCCGCTTCAGCGAGATCACCGCGCTGGAACGCGAAGTAGCGACGTTGTCTGACCGGCTGGAGACCCGCAAGCTCGTCGAACGGGCCAAAGGCCTGTTGCAGGCCCAACAGGGCATGACCGAGCCCGAGGCGTTCAAGTGGATTCAGCGTGCCGCCATGGACCGGCGGACCACCATGAAACGAGTTGCCGAAGTGGTTCTGGAAACCCTGGACACTCCCGAAGACGACTGACCGCGAGCAGTCGCAGAATCGCACGGATTCGTGCAACGCAGTGCGATTCTGCGACTGCTCGGCAGCGGGAGGTGCCCCCAGCTCGGCAGCGGGGGGTGCCCCCAGATAGCACTGTTACCGGGCCACGATGACCGCCGAGCCATGGCCGAACAGGCCCTGGTTGGCGGTGACGCCGACCGTGGCGTTCTCCACCTGCCGGCCGGTCGCTTGTCCGCGCAGCTGCCAGGTCAGCTCGCAGACCTGGGCGATCGCCTGGGCCGGGATGGCCTCGCCGAAGCATGCCAACCCGCCGGACGGGTTGACCGGTACCTTGCCGCCGATGGTGGTCGCGCCGCTGCGTAGCAGCGCCTCGGCTTCACCCTTGGCGCACAGGCCGAGGTGCTCGTACCAGTCGAGTTCCAGCGCGGTGGACAGGTCGTAAACCTCGGCCAGGCTCAGGTCCTCGGGTCCGATACCCGCCTCCGCGTAGGCCGCATCCAGGATCTGATCCTTGAACGCCCGGTCCGGTGCGGGCACTGCCGCGGTGGAATCCGTTGCGATATCTGGTAATTCGGGCAGATGCTGCGGGTAGCGGGGGGTGACCGTGCTGACGCCGCGCACCGAGGGCACGCCGTCCAGCGAGCCGAGGTGTTCACGCGCGAACTTCGCGCTGGCCACGATCAATGCGGCCGCGCCGTCGGAGGTGGCGCAGATGTCCAGCAGCCGTAATGGATCGGCCACCACCGGGCTGGCGAGCACGTCCTCGACCGAGGACTCCTTGCGGAACCGGGCGTTCGGATTCTGCAGGCCATGCCGGGAGTTCTTGACCTTCACCTGCGCGAAATCCTCGAGCGTGGCGCCGTACAGATCCATCCGCCGCCGGGCCAGAAGGGCGAAATACACCGGGTTGGTGGCCCCGATCAGGTGGAACCGCTGCCAGTCGGGATCGTTGCGGCGCTCGCCGCCCACGGGTGCAAAAAAGCCCTTTGGCGTGGTGTCGGCGCCGATTACCAGCGCCACGTCGCAGAAACCGGCCAGGATCTGGGCACGCGCGCTCTGCAGCGCCTGCGAACCGCTGGCGCACGCCGCNTAGCTCGAGCTGACCGGAACCCCGTTCCAGCCGAGTTTCTGCGCGAACGTGGCGCCGGCGATGAATCCCGGATAACCGTTGCGGATAGTATCTGCGCCGGCGACCAGCTGGATCTGACGCCAGTCCAAGCCGGCTTCGCGTAGCGCGGCGCGTGCGGCGATCACCCCGTATTCGGTGAAGTCGGTGCCCCATTTGCCCCATGGGTGCATTCCGGCGCCGAGGATGTACAGCGGTTCGGGCGTCATGGGCGCCGCTCCTCCTGCCCTTTCCCGATCGCACTGCTCTGTATATCGTCGCCGGCGCGTGCGATCCTCCACGCGTGCACGATGCGTTCGACGCCGTCGTTGTCGGTGAACAGCGGCATGGTGGTCATCTCCATCTCGATGCCGACCTTCAAGTCGGCGGCCGTCGTGCCCTCGACCACCTTGCCCAAAATGATCAGCCCCTCGTCGGACAGTTCGACCGCGGCGACGGCGAACGGCTCGAAGGGATCCGGGGAGGGATACGGCGGGGGTGGTGCGTACCGGTTTTCGGTATAGCTCCACAGCGTTCCCCGGGTCGACAATGCGACGGACTCTAGTCTGTCGCTAGCGCAGGCCGGATTGGGGCAGTTGTTCTCCCGGGGCGGGAAAACGTAGGTGCCGCACAGGGGGCACTTACTGCCGATCAGATGCGGGATGCCGGCGTCGTCGGTGGTGAACCATCCGTCGATCGCCGCTTCTTGGTGGGTGACCTCTGGCACCGGGCCAGCGTACCGAGCGCAGGCACAAAACTGAAACGTGTTGCAGTTCTGTTGCAGGGACGGGTGACTCGTCACACCGGGTGCATAGAGTGAGAGCCGTGAGCACCGCGACCACCACCAGTACCGCCAGCGGGACCGAAGCCAAGCCCACGCTGATGTTGCTGGATGGCAATTCGCTGGCGTTCAGGGCGTTCTACGCGCTGCCCGCGGAGAACTTCAAGACCCGCGGCGGGCTGACCACCAATGCGGTTTACGGCTTCACCGCGATGCTGATCAACTTGCTGCGCGACGAGGCCCCGACGCACATCGCCGCGGCGTTCGACGTGTCGCGGCAGACCTTCCGCTCCGAGCGCTACCCGGAGTACAAGGCCAACCGATCGTCGACGCCGGACGAATTCCACGGTCAGATCGACATCACCAAGGAAGTGCTCGGCGCGCTGGGCATCACGGTGCTCGCGGAGGCGGGATTCGAAGCCGACGACCTCATCGCGACGCTGGCCACCCAAGGAGAGAACGAGGGCTACCGGGTTCTGGTGGTCACCGGTGATCGTGACTCGCTGCAGTTGGTCAGCGACGACGTCACGGTGCTGTATCCAATCAAAGGCGTGAGCGAACTCACCCGCTTCACACCGGAGGCCGTCGTCGAGAAGTATGGGCTGACCCCCAAGCAATACCCCGACTTCGCCGCGCTGCGCGGCGATCCCAGCGACAACCTGCCCGGCATTCCGGGCGTGGGGGAGAAGACCGCGTCGAAGTGGATCATCGAGTACGGCTCGCTGCAGGAGTTGGTCGACAACGTCGACTCGGTGCGCGGCAAGGTGGGTGACGCGTTGCGGGCGAATTTGGCCAGCGTGGTGCGCAACCGGGAGCTCACCGACCTGGTCAAGGACGTACCGCTGGCGCAAACCCCGGACACGCTGCGGCTGCAGCCGTGGGACCGCGACCAGATCCACCGGCTCTTCGACGATCTCGAGTTCCGGGTATTGCGCGACCGCTTGTTCGACACCCTGGCCGCCGTCGAGCCCGAAGTCGATGAGGGTTTCGACGTGCGCGGCGGCGCGCTGGAGCCCGGCACAGTGGGGCAATGGCTGGCCGAACACGTCAGCGACGGGCGCCGGTCCGGGCTGGCCGTCGTGGGCACCCACCTACCGCACGACGGGGACGCCACCGCGTTGGCCATCGCCGCCGTCGACGGCGACGGCGGCTACATCGATACCGCGACGCTGACTCCCGACGACGACAAAGCGCTGGCGGCCTGGCTGGCAGATCCCGCGAAACCCAAAGCCCTGCACGAGGCGAAGCTGGCCATACACGACCTCACGGGCCGTGGCTGGACGCTGAACGGTGTCACCTCCGACACGGCGCTGGCGGCCTACGTGGTCCGGCCGGGGCAGCGCAGCTTCACCCTGGACGACCTCTCGCTGCGCTATCTGCGTCGCGAGCTGCGCGCGGATAAGCCTGAGCAGCAACAGCTTTCGCTTCTCGACGATATGGACGGGGTGGACGAGCAAGCGGTGCAGACTGTCATCCTGCGGGCCCGGGCCGTCGTTGACCTGGCCGACGCCCTGGATGCTGAGCTGGACCGCATCGATTCCACCGCATTGCTCGGTGAGATGGAATTGCCGGTGCAGCAGGTCCTTGCCGACATGGAGGCCGCCGGTATCGCCGTCGATTTGCGGCTGCTGACCGAGCTGCAAAGTCAATTCGCCGACCAGATCCGAGACGCCGCCGAGGCCGCCTACGCGGTGATCGGCAAGCAAATCAACCTCGGCTCGCCCAAGCAACTGCAGGTCGTACTGTTCGACGAACTGGGAATGCCGAAGACCAAGCGGACCAAGACCGGCTACACCACTGACGCCGACGCCCTGCAGTCGCTGTTCGACAAGACCGGGCACCCTTTTCTGCAGCATCTGCTGGCCCACCGCGACGTCACCCGGCTGAAGGTCACTGTCGACGGGTTGCTACAGGCGGTCGGCGCAGATGGTCGCATTCACACCACGTTCAACCAGACCATCGCGGCGACCGGCAGGTTGTCGTCGACCGAGCCCAATCTGCAGAACATCCCGATCCGCACCGACGCCGGCCGCCAGATCCGGGACGCGTTCGTGGTCGGGGACGGCCCCGATATTTCCTATACCGAGTTGATGACCGCCGACTACAGCCAAATCGAAATGCGGATCATGGCGCACCTGTCCCGCGATGATGGCCTCATCGAGGCCTTCAACACGGGGGAGGACCTGCACTCGTTCGTTGCTTCGCGCGCATTCGGTGTGCCGATCGAGGAGGTCACCGCCGAGTTGCGCCGCCGGGTCAAGGCGATGTCGTACGGGCTGGCCTACGGGTTGAGCGCCTATGGATTGGCCGCCCAGCTGAAGATCTCCACCGAGGAGGCCAAGGTCCAGATGGACCAGTACTTCGCCCGATTCGGCGGGGTGCGCGATTACCTGATGGATGTGGTCGAGCAGGCTCGCAAAGACGGCTACACCTCGACGGTGTTGGGCCGCCGGCGCTATCTTCCCGAGCTGGACAGCAGTAATCGGCAGGTGCGCGAGGCCGCCGAGCGGGCGGCGCTCAACGCACCTATCCAGGGCAGTGCGGCCGACATCATCAAGGTGGCCATGATCGAGGTCGACAAGGCGATCAAAGCCGGCGGGCTGGCGTCGCGCATGCTGCTGCAGGTACACGACGAGCTGCTGTTCGAAGTCGCATCCGGTGAGCGAGAGCAGGTCGAAGCGCTGGCCCGGGACAAGATGGGCGGTGCCTACCTGCTGGATGTGCCGCTGGAGGTGTCGGTGGGTTATGGCCGCAGCTGGGACTCAGCTGCACATTAGTGCCGCCAGCGGAACGTCATGGCGAAAAATCCGCCTAGAATTCGCCGTGGCGTTACGGTCGCGGCCGACTGGGGGCAGCCAGGCGGACCGGGTTTGTCCAGCGTGTGACCTGTCGAGTAACCTCGACAGGTAAATCCTGATTTTCCCTACGACCAAAGCTGTCCGGAGCAACCCAACAACATGCCGAGTCCCTCCCTCACCTCGCCGCAAGTAGCCGTCAACGACATAGGCTCTGCCGAGGACTTTCTCGCAGCAATAGACAAAACGATCAAGTACTTCAACGATGGCGACATCGTCGAAGGCACCATTGTCAAGGTTGACCGGGACGAGGTCCTGCTTGACATCGGCTACAAAACCGAAGGGGTTATCCCCGCCCGCGAACTCTCCATCAAGCACGATGTCGACCCCAGCGAGGTCGTTTCCGTCGGTGACGAGGTCGAGGCCCTGGTTCTCACCAAGGAGGACAAAGAGGGCCGGCTGATTCTCTCCAAGAAGCGCGCGCAGTACGAGCGCGCCTGGGGCACTATCGAGGCGCTCAAGGAAAAGGACGAAGCCGTCAAGGGCACCGTGATTGAGGTGGTCAAGGGCGGCCTGATCCTCGACATCGGACTGCGCGGGTTCCTGCCTGCCTCACTGGTCGAGATGCGGCGGGTCCGCGATCTGCAGCCGTATATCGGCAAGGAGATCGAGGCCAAGATCATCGAGCTGGACAAGAACCGCAACAACGTGGTGCTGTCGCGACGGGCCTGGCTGGAGCAGACCCAGTCCGAGGTGCGCAGCGAGTTCCTCAATCAGCTGCAGAAGGGCACCATCCGCAAGGGTGTGGTCTCGTCCATCGTCAACTTCGGCGCCTTCGTCGATCTCGGCGGTGTGGACGGTCTGGTGCACGTCTCCGAGCTGTCCTGGAAGCACATCGACCATCCGTCCGAGGTGGTTCAGGTTGGCGACGAGGTGACCGTCGAGGTGCTCGACGTCGACATGGACCGCGAGCGGGTTTCGCTGTCGCTCAAGGCAACTCAGGAAGACCCCTGGCGTCACTTCGCCCGCACGCACGCCATCGGCCAGATCGTTCCGGGTAAGGTCACAAAGCTGGTTCCGTTCGGGGCGTTCGTCCGTGTCGAGGAGGGCATCGAAGGCCTGGTGCACATCTCCGAGCTGGCTGAGCGCCACGTCGAGGTGCCCGACCAGGTCGTCGCCGTCGGCGACGATGCAATGGTCAAAGTCATCGACATCGACCTGGAGCGTCGCCGGATTTCGTTGTCGCTCAAGCAGGCCAACGAGGACTACACCGAGGAGTTCGACCCGGCGAAGTACGGCATGGCCGACAGCTACGACGAGCAGGGCAACTACATCTTCCCCGAGGGCTTCGACGCCGAGACCAACGAATGGCTGGACGGATTCGACACGCAGCGCACCGAATGGGAGGCCCGCTACGCCGAGGCCGAGCGTCGGCACAAGATGCACACCGCGCAGATGGAGAAGTTCGCCGCCGCCGAGGCGGCCGGGCACGGCGGTAGCGACCACCAGTCGACGGGCAACGGTGCGCCCTCGGAGAAGGCAGCGGGTGGGTCGCTGGCCAGCGACGCCCAATTGGCTGCTCTGCGGGAAAAGCTCGCCGGCAACGCATAGCCTTTTCTGATCGCACGCAATGCTGCGTATCGGGTTGACCGGCGGCATCGGCGCCGGGAAGTCGGCGTTGTCGACCACATTCGCGAAATGCGGTGGGGTCATCGTCGACGGCGATGTAATTGCTCGCGAGGTGGTCCAGCCCGGCACCGAAGGGCTGGCGTCGCTGGTTGATGCGTTCGGCGGTGACATTCTGCTTCCTGACGGATCGCTGGATCGGCCGGCTCTGGCTGCGAAGGCGTTTCGCAACGATGAGGCGCGCGGCGTGCTCAACGGGATCGTTCACCCGCTGGTGGCCAAGCGCCGCGCGGAGATCATCGCGGCGGTGCCCGAGGATGCCAGGGACGCCATAGTTGTCGAAGACATTCCGCTGCTGGTGGAATCCGGGATGGCGCCGCTATTCCCGTTGGTGGTGGTGGTGCACGCCGACGTCGAACTGCGGGTGCGGCGGCTCGTCGGGCAACGCGGCATGCCCGAAGAAGACGCCCGCGCCAGGATCGCCGCGCAGGCAACCGACGAGCAGCGTCGGGCTGTCGCCGATATCTGGCTGGACAACTCAAGCACCCCAGAGGATTTGGTCGAGCAAGCTCATCATGTGTGGAACCACCGGATACTGCCGTTCGGTCACAACCTAAGCGCGCGCCAGACCGTCCGCGCACCGGCGCATTTGGTGCCGGCCGATCCGAGCTGGCCGGACCAGGGGCGGCGCATTGTCAACCGGTTGAACACCACGTGCGGCCACCGGGCTTTGCGAGTGGACCACATCGGCTCGACCGCCGTGCCCGAATTGGACGCCAAGGACGTCATCGACATCCAGATCACTGTCGAGTCACTGGCGGTGGCCGACGAACTCGCTGAGCCCTTGTTGGCGGCGGGCTACCCGTGCCTTGGGCACATCACCCAGGACGCAGCCAAGGTTGACGCCCGCAGTACTGTCGGCCGCTACGACCACAGTGACGATCCTGAATTGTGGCACAAGCGGATTCACGCCTCAGCGGATCCCGGTCGCCCGACGAATGTGCACATTCGGGTGGACGGCTGGCCCAACCAGCAGTTCGCCCTGCTGTTCGTGGACTGGCTCGCGGCCAACCCCGGTTTGCGCGCCGACTACCTGGCCGTCAAGCGCACGGCCGATGCCAGTGGGGGCGGAGACATCATGCGCTACGTCACCGCCAAGGAGCCGTGGTTTCGCGACGCCTACCGGCGTGCGTGGCTGTGGGCTGACTCGAGCGGCTGGCGGCCCTAGCCGGTCAACCTAGCCGGACAATGGTGCGCCACACTGCAGCACGCCATTCATGGGATCAGTGCTATTCGGCACTGGCGCAACCATCCGATCCACCTGGGTGGCCGGGTTGCCATCCACGTCGATCTCGCAGTGCACGTTCGCCGAATAGGGCCAATGAACGACAATCTGCATGCCGGCTCTGGTCGGATCGTCCAATACCGTGTTGGCTTCGAATGCGTTGCCGGGCACCGTTCCCAAGGGGGCGCTGTTGGTCTGGCCGCCGTTGATCACGAAGGTTGCGCGGCTACCNGTTGTCACTGCGTCGACCCTGGCGACGTAGGTGATGTTGTGCAGGTCCGCCCGGGCGGTTGGCGCAGCCAATTGAGAGCCGGCGGCGGTTGTCGCCATGGCGGCAACCGCGACCCACCGGCGCCTGTCAGAGCTCATAGCTGCTGAGATTACGCTCGGCGTGATCGTCGGGCCACGGCACTAAGCTTCGCGCCAGGTGAGCTCCATGCCGTTGCCAGCCAACCACCGCGCGAGGTCATAGCCGTTGCGGGCCAGGCCTTCGACGGCGTCCACTGCGCGCCGCAACGCTTGCTCGGCGACTTCACGGCTCAGCAGGCCGGCGCCCACGGCCTCCAGCAGCTCGTCGACGTCGACCAGGTCCGCCCCGGCGCCGGTGCGGACCTCGATGTCGAGGTAATGGTCTTCGGAACGCCAAACGTCCGGGCCTGACGTGTATTCGCCCACGTCGAGGTAGAAGTCGTGGTCGCGTTCATGGCCGGGGTTGAAGTGGAAGACCGTCGCGCGCAAGCCTATCGACGGCAGCAGCCACGACTCGAGGTAATGGAATTGGGCCCGGCCGGGAGTGGGACGGGCGAGATAAAGTCCCCACGGACGCACCACGTATTCGTCGACGATCCGCACGACGCCCTTCGGATCGGTGTTGGTGCGCGCGGTCAGGTCGAACGTCTCGTGCTTCGGAGGATGGATGGCGTCGCCTAACTATGAGTCCGTCGATCACCGGCGGAGCCGGAGCCTCCACCGCACAAAGCTCAGATAAAACAGCGACAACGCGNCCAGCATGCCCATGTCGAGCAGCCAGATCTTTGACGTGTGCTCCCAGAACCGGTCCTGGGGGAGCAGCGAACCCGGTACCAGGTGCCGCACGTCAACCGTCGCCGCCGCCGCCGCGTAGCCCCAGCGCGCCGGCATGGCGAAGGACAACTGGTCGAGCACCAGCCGGCCGGTCACCGGGACCATCCCACCGCACAGCACCAGCTGCGCCATGATCGACACCACAAAAAGCGGCATGATCTGCTCACTGGAGCGGACCAGCGACGAGATGGCCAGGCCGAGGATCGCTGAGGCGACGCAGGTGGCGGCGACCGTCAGAAACAGCTCGAGGGTGGCACCGACTTCTCCATTTCCCAAGCCATGGACCAGCAGCACGGCTCCACGGGTCGGCGCTCCTTTGCCGAGAACCACGATCGTGGTCGTGATCGCCGATTGCAAGATGGCGAACCCGCAGTACACGCCGGTCTTGGCCAGCAGGTATGCCGAGGTCGACAATCCGACGGCTTGTTCGCGTTGGAAGATGGCGCGTTCGCCGACCAGGTCTCGGATCGTCAGCGCGGTTCCCATGAAGGCCGCAGCCAGCAGCAGCAGGTTGAGTATCTGGGCGGACTCGTCGGGTGTGCCGGCGTGCGGGGCGGGAATGCGGAATCCGCTGGTACCGGGCACGGTCAGGGACAGCACACCCAGGATGAACGGCAACAATGCCAGGAAGATGAAATAGGCACGGTCGGCGACCACCAGGCGGACCTGCCGGCGGGCAACCGTCGAGATTTGGCGCCGCACGCTGGTATGTACGGGTTCGCCCAGGTCGCCCTTGTAGTCGGCCTTGTCGGTCAGAAGTTTCTGGGACCTTTTCTCGGCCTCGGCCTGGGCCAGGAACCGGCGGTTGGCTTCTTCGGGGTCGGCGCCCACCTTGGTGAAGATCTTGGCCCAGTTGGTGGTTCCCATCGCCTCACCGATCTGGTCCGGTGGGCCGCAGTAGGCCGTCTTGCCGCCCGGTGCCACCAGGAGCAGCTGGTCGCAAACATCGAGGTAGGACAACATGTGCGTCACCACGATCACCACGCGGCCGGCGTCAGCCAACTGGCGGAGCATCATCATCACCTGGTGGTCCAAGGCCGGGTCCAGGCCCGAAGTCGGCTCGTCGAGGATCAGCAATGACGGGCCGGTGAGCAGTTCGAGTGCTACTGAGGCGCGTTTGCGCTGTCCGCCGGACAGCTTGTCCACCCTGGTGTCGGCGTGCTTGGTCAGGTCGAGTTCCTCCAGTACCTGGGCGACGACCTTGGCGCGGTCGTATTTGCTGGTGTCGGGCGGCAGCCGTAGCTCGGCGGCGTAGCCCAGCGCCTGGTTCACCGTCAGCTGCCGGTGCAC
>JGI12631J13338_1000227_pt1 | contig 18218 bp, 13 predicted proteins | sample BlaSpr_A8_Ref_O1_FD_13338 | JGI IMG/M metagenome (IMG submission 13338) | reverse complement strand
GCGGGCTCGGTTGGCTAGTGTCGGTGATTACAGAACTCGAGAAAGCAGGTAACCCAGTCGTGTCTGACATGCGTTCCAACTCGCAGGGTCTTAACCTCACGGACTCGGTCTATGAGCGCTTGCTCTCTGAGCGCATCATCTTCCTGGGTTCAGAGGTAAACGACGACATCGCCAATCGGCTGTGTGCGCAGATTCTGCTGCTCGCCGCCGAAGACGCCACCAAGGACATCAACCTCTACATCAACTCCCCGGGTGGATCGATCAGTGCCGGCATGGCGATCTACGACACCATGGTCCTGGCGCCCTGCGACGTCGCTACCTACGCGATGGGCATGGCCGCCTCGATGGGCGAGTTCCTCTTGGCGGCGGGTACCAAGGGCAAGCGCTACGCCCTGCCGCACGCCCGCATCCTGATGCACCAGCCGCTGGGCGGGGTGACCGGCAGCGCGGCCGATATCGCCATCCAGGCCGAGCAGTTCGCCGTGATCAAGAAGGAGATGTTCCGGCTCAACGCCGAGTTCACCGGTCAGCCGATCGCGCGCATCGAGGCGGACTCGGATCGCGACCGCTGGTTCACCGCCCCGGAAGCCCTGGACTACGGATTCGTCGACCACATCATCACCCGCGCCGCCCACGTCACCAACGGAGCACTCCAATGAACCCTCAGACCCAACCTCAGGCGCGGTACATCCTGCCGTCGTTCATCGAGCACTCCAGCTTCGGTATCAAAGAGTCCAACCCCTACAACAAGCTGTTCGAGGAACGCATCATCTTCCTCGGCGTCCAGGTCGACGACGCGTCGGCGAACGACATCATGGCGCAACTGCTGGTGCTGGAGTCCCTGGATCCGGACCGCGACATCACCATGTACATCAACTCGCCCGGTGGCGGGTTCACCTCGCTGATGGCGATCTACGACACCATGCAATACGTGCGGGCCGACATCCAGACGGTGTGCCTGGGTCAGGCCGCCTCGGCGGCGGCGGTGCTGCTGGCCGCCGGAACGCCGGGTAAGCGGATGGCGCTGCCGAATGCACGCGTGCTGATCCATCAGCCGTCGTTGTCCGGCGTGATCCAGGGGCAGTTCTCCGACCTGGAGATCCAGGCCGCCGAGATCGAGCGGATGCGCAAGCTGATGGAGACCACCCTGGCCCGCCACACCGGTAAGGACGCCGAGGTGATCCGCAAGGACACCGACCGGGACAAGATTCTGACCGCCCAAGATGCCAAGGACTACGGGATCATCGACACCGTTCTGGAGTACCGGAAGCTCTCCGCGCAGAACGCCTGAGGTTTTGCCCGAACGCGAACTCACTGCGAGTTTTCTGCCCCACTGATTCTTCGTGGTGGTTACGCGCTCGGCGTAAGAACCTTGGCCACTTCGGCGATGACCTCGATGTCAGCAGGCCGCACCCGGCAGCATCCGCCGACGATGCGGGCACCAGCGGCAACCCACTGGCGCGTGAGCTGCCCGCAAAGTTCAGTAAACCGCGACGGACCGGTCCACCTGCGGCGCCGCGGGTCCCACCGCTCACCGCTGTTCGGGTAGACGATTACCGGCTTGCCGATATCCGCGATGCCGATTGCCGTTAGCACGTCGTCGGGTGCACAGCAGTTGACGCCGACCGCAATAATCTCGGGGACGCCTGCGGCCACCGCGAACGCGTCGCGCAGCGGTTGTCCGGCGCGGGTGCGGTTTCCGTCGATGGTGTAGCTCAGCCAGGCCGGCACGCCGACCGACCGCACCAGGTTGACGAGTGCTTCGGCCTCGTCGACATCGGGCACTGTTTCTAGGGCGAGCACGTCCGGGCCGGCCTCGGCCAGGATCTCTAGCCGCGGGCGATGCCACCGGATCAACGCCGCGACGGACAGGCCGTAGCGTCCGCGATACTCGGACCCGTCGGCCAGTGCCGCACCGTAGGGGCCGACCGACGCAGCGACGCAGGCGGTAGTCGCGCAGGCCTCATCTCGCGCCGCCTTGGCGAGTTCGACGCTGCGCCGCAGCAGCCCGATGGCATCGTCTCGGTCGATCCCGTGCGCCGCGAAGCCTTCGAAAGACGCCTGGTAGCTGGCGGCCGTCGCGATCGTGGCACCGGCGCGAAAGAACGCGGCGTGCGCCGCGACGATCTCCTGTGGGGCGTCCGCGAGCAGCCTCGCCGACCACAACGGGTCGGATAGGTCATGACCGCGCGCTTCTAGCTCGGTGGCCAGGCCACCATCGCTGATCAGCACGGATTCGCCGGGCAGCGCCAATCCCACACCGCCACTGTAGGGTGATTACGCGGGGAGACAGCGGGATGTCGGCATGCTTTCCGTGTTTTTCGAGGCTTGCTCAGGCTTGCTCAGGCTTGTCCGGGCCTTGTCTGGGGCTCGAGCCCAGTGGTTCGAGTGCCTCTGTTCGGTAACGACTGCGACACGCCAAGGCGCAGAATGCGCGTCTGGGCGAGTGGCGGGCGCCGTCGGGCTATATGTTCTTTCAAACGCAACGGCATGAATAACCCTGAATACTCAGGAATACCCGGGAATATCAAGGACGCGATTCGGCGCTAACGGTCGCGTCGGGCCCGAACAAGCGGGTAGCGTCGGGGAATACATGCGGCACGGCAAGACGAACGGCAAACAGGAAGTAGGCACTGAAGCACCATGGCGCGCATCGGAGACGGCGGTGATCTGCTGAAGTGCTCGTTCTGCGGGAAGAGCCAGAAGCAGGTCAAGAAACTCATTGCTGGTCCCGGTGTGTACATCTGCGATGAATGCATCGACCTCTGCAACGAGATCATCGAAGAGGAACTGGCTGACGCCGACGACGTCAAGCTTGACGAGCTGCCTAAGCCGGTGGAAATCCGGGAGTTCCTCGAGGGCTATGTCATCGGGCAGGACACGGCCAAGCGGACACTGGCCGTCGCGGTCTACAACCACTACAAGCGGATCCAGGCCGGCGAGAAGGGCCGTGACTCCCGGTACGAGCCGGTTGAGCTGACCAAGTCCAACATCTTGATGCTCGGACCCACCGGTTGTGGCAAGACCTACCTGGCCCAGACGCTGGCCAAGATGCTCAATGTGCCGTTCGCCATCGCCGACGCGACTGCGCTGACGGAGGCCGGCTACGTCGGTGAGGACGTCGAGAACATCTTGCTCAAACTCATCCAGGCCGCCGACTATGACGTCAAGCGCGCCGAGACCGGCATCATCTACATCGACGAGGTCGACAAGATCGCCCGCAAGAGCGAGAACCCATCGATAACTCGCGACGTCTCCGGTGAAGGCGTTCAGCAGGCCCTGCTGAAAATTCTGGAGGGCACCCAGGCATCGGTTCCCCCGCAGGGCGGCCGCAAGCACCCGCACCAAGAGTTCATCCAGATCGACACCACCAACGTGCTGTTCATCGTCGCGGGTGCGTTCGCCGGGTTGGAGAAGATCATCCACGAGCGGGTCGGCAAGCGTGGGCTGGGCTTCGGTGCGGAGGTGCACTCCAAAGCCGAGATCGACACCAGCGACCAGTTCGCCGACGTAATGCCCGAGGACCTGATCAAGTTCGGCTTGATCCCCGAATTCATCGGGCGGCTCCCGGTGATTGCCTCGGTCACCAACCTGGACATGGACTCATTGGTCAAGATCCTGTCGGAGCCGAAGAACGCTCTGGTCAAGCAGTACACCCGGCTCTTCGAGATGGACGGCGTGGAGCTGGAGTTCACCGACGACGCGCTGGAAGCGATCGCCGATCAAGCGATCCACCGCGGCACTGGCGCCCGCGGCTTGCGGGCCATCATGGAAGAAGTCCTGCTGCCCGTGATGTATGACATCCCGAGCCGCGACGACGTCGCCAAAGTGGTGGTGACCAAGGAAACCGTGCAGGACAACGTCTTGCCGACGATCGTGCCGCGCAAGCCGTCGCGAAGTGAACGTCGCGACAAGAGCGCCTAGCGGTTCGGGGCGTCACGGCCGAGCGGTATGCTTGTGACGGACGTGACCAAAACCACAGTTTCTTGGTGTTAACACTGTCGCCACCTTGCTGACTTGGGCTTTAGCCTCAAATCCGCTGCATATTAAGGGTCCGAGACGCCCATGCGCAGCACCAAGCAGTGCCATAATTGGGTACTGCCAGTGACACACAAGCGTGATGGCGTGGGAGTCACTCCGATGGCTCGTGCCCTATAAGCTCCAGCGGAGTGCCTGTCAGGGCCAGTTGAAAGGCCAAATGGAAGGCGGAGACGTGGATCCGAACGGCAGCGGAGCCGGGTCAGATTCTCACAATGGATCCTCGCATACCGGATCGGCCCGGGAGCGGCTGGAACAAGTGGTCATCCGATTCGCCGGCGACTCCGGCGACGGTATGCAGCTGACCGGCGACCGGTTCACAACTGACGCAGCGCTTTTCGGCAACGATCTGGCGACCCAGCCGAACTACCCCGCCGAAATCCGGGCTCCTGCAGGCACGCTGCCCGGCGTTTCGTCCTTTCAGATTCAAATCGCCGATTACGACATCTTGACCGCCGGTGACCGGCCCGACGTGCTGGTCGCGATGAACCCGGCAGCCCTCAAGGCCAATATCGGCGACCTGCCGCGCGGTGGCATGGTGATCGCGAACTCCGACGAGTTCACCAAACGCAACCTGACCAAGGTGGGATACATAACGAACCCGCTGGAGTCAGACGAGTTAGACGACTACGTGGTGCACTCCGTCGCGATGACCACGCTGACGCTCGGAGCCGTCGAGTCGATCAGCGCGTCCAAAAAAGACGGCCAGCGCGCCAAAAACATGTTCGCTCTGGGTCTTTTGTCGTGGATGTACGGGCGACCGATCCAGACCAGCGAGAAATTCATCAGGGAGAAGTTCTCCCGCAAGCTCGACGTCGCGGAGGCCAACGTGCTCGCCCTCAAGGCGGGCTGGAACTACGGCGAAACCACCGAGGCTTTCGGCACCACTTACGAGGTCTCGCGGGCGATTTTGCCGACCGGCGAGTACCGGCAGATCTCGGGCAACACCGCGCTGGCCTACGGCATCGTCGCGGCCGGCCAGCTGGCCGGCATCCAGGTGGTGCTCGGCAGCTATCCGATTACCCCGGCGTCAGACATCCTGCACGAGCTGTCCAAGCACAAGAACTTCAACGTGATCACCTTCCAGGCGGAAGACGAGATCGGCGGCATCTGTGCTGCGTTGGGCGCCGCTTACGGTGGTGCGCTGGGAGTCACCAGCACATCCGGACCGGGCATTTCGCTGAAGTCCGAAGCGCTTGGACTGGGTGTGATGACCGAACTGCCGTTGCTTGTGATCGACGTGCAGCGAGGCGGGCCCTCGACCGGCCTTCCCACCAAGACCGAGCAAGCTGACCTGTTGCAGGCACTGTACGGCCGCAATGGAGAATCGCCGGTGGCGGTGCTGGCGCCGCGGTCTCCCGCCGACTGCTTTCAAACCGCGCTCGAGGCGGTGCGCATCGCATTGTCGTACCAGACCCCGGTGATCGTGTTGTCCGATGGCGCCATTGCCAACGGCTCGGAACCATGGCAAGTCCCGGACGTCGGCGATCTGCAGCCCATCAAGCACACGTTGGCTAAATCGGACGAGCCTTTCCAGCCCTATAATCGCGATCCGGAAACACTGGCTCGCCAATTCGCCGTTCCGGGCACACCCGGTCTAGAGCACCGCATCGGCGGGTTGGAAGCCGCGAACGGCTCGGGCAACATTTCCTACGAGCCGGTCAACCACGACCTCATGGTGCGGTTGCGCCAGGCCAAGATCGACGGCATCTCTGTTCCCGATCTGGAGGTCGATGATCCGACCGGAGACGCCGAGCTGCTGCTGATCGGGTGGGGCAGCTCGTACGGCCCGATCGGTGAAGCTTGCCGGCGGGCGCGGCGTAAGGGCATCAAGGTTGCGCATGCCCATCTGCGCCATCTCAGTCCATTCCCGGCCAACCTGGGCGACGTGCTGCGGCGCTACCCGAAGGTGGTGGCACCAGAGATGAACCTGGGTCAGCTGGCGCTGTTGCTACGCGGCAAGTATTTGGTCGACGTGCAGTCGGTCACCAAGGTTCAGGGTGTCGCGTTCCTGACCGACGAAGTGGGGCGCGTTATCCGCGCCGCGCTGGCCGGGACACTGGCCGAAATTGAGAACGACAAGACGATGGTCGCGAGAATGGCGGCGGCAACAGTTGGAGCGGGAGCTAGCGAATGACGCGCAACGCGACGATGCAGAGCGAAGCGATGGGGAGGAGCGGCGCTCATGACTAACGTGATCGGCAATCTGGCGGGCACAGACCTGGGGTTGACTCCAGGGCTGAACGAAAACGATCGGCTGACCAAAAACGATGGTGTGCCCACCACCGATCAGCCGCAGAAGGCCAAGGACTTCACCAGCGACCAGGAGGTCCGCTGGTGCCCGGGCTGCGGTGACTACGTCATCTTGAACACCATCCGCAACTTCCTGCCCGAGCTGGGCCTGCGTCGCGAGAACATCGTGTTCATCAGCGGTATCGGTTGCTCGAGCCGGTTCCCGTACTACCTGGAGACCTATGGGTTCCACTCGATCCACGGCCGCGCGCCGGCTGTCGCGACAGGTCTGGCGCTGGCCCGCGAGGATCTGTCGGTGTGGGTGGTCACCGGCGACGGCGACGCCTTGTCGATCGGTGGCAACCACCTCATCCACGCGCTGCGCCGCAACGTCAACATCACGATTCTGCTGTTCAACAACCGGATCTACGGGCTGACCAAGGGTCAGTATTCGCCGACTTCGGAGGTCGGCAAGGTCACCAAGTCGACGCCGATGGGTTCGGTGGATCACCCGTTCAATCCGGTGTCGTTGGCGCTTGGCGCAGAGGCGACCTTCGTCGGTCGCGCACTGGACTCCGACCGCAACGGGTTATCTGAGGTACTGCGGGCCGCCGCTGAGCACCGCGGCGCCTCCGTGGTCGAAATCCTGCAGGACTGCCCGATCTTCAACGACGGCTCGTTCGACGCGTTACGCAAGGAGGGCGCCGAAGACCGGGTGATCAATGTCCGCCACGGTGAGCCAATTGTCTTCGGCGCCAACGGCGAATATTGCGTGGTGAAGTCAGGCTTCAGCCTCGAGGTGGCCAAGACCGCCGATGTGGCTGTCGGCGAGATCGTGGTGCACGACGCGCACGCCGATGATTCGGCCTACGCCTTCGCGCTGTCCCGGTTGTCGGACCAGAACCTCGAGCACACCGTGCTGGGGATCTTCCGCAACGTCAGCCGGGCCACCTACGACGACGCGGCCCGCGCTCAGGTCCGTGCCGCCCAGTCGTCGAAACCGTTCGACTCGGCCGCGCTGCAATCGCTGTTGCGCGGGCGCGACACCTGGACCGTCGACTGAGGTGGCTGATCCCATGCCGGACGGAGTGTCACAGGCCGGGTCGCTGGCCGGGGTAGTACTCGCTGGGGGCGAGTCGCGGCGCATGGGCCGCGACAAGGCCACCCTGCCTTATCCGCGGCCCGTTTTGGTGCCCTCTGGGTCTGCCGGCGCTCACGGCGCCACCACGATGGTCGAGTACGTCCTCGGCGTCGTCGCGCAGCGCTGCGAGCCGGTTTTCGTGCTGGCCGCTCCAGGGCAACCGTTGCCGGTGATGCGGGCTGCCATCTTGCGCGACGAGTTGCGCGGGCTCGGGCCGTTGCCGGCGACTGGCCGCGGATTGCGTGCGGCCGCGGAGGCGGGTGCTCGGTTCGCGTTCGTCTGCGCCGTCGACATGCCGCGGCTGACCGTCGAATTGATCGACGAGCTCGTGCGCCTTGCCGCCGAGACCAATGCCGAAGTGGTGTCTCCCTGGGACGGTCGCAGCCACTACCTGGCCGCGGTGTACCGGACCGATCTGGCCGACCGGATCGATGCGCTGGTTGCTGCCGGCGAGCGCAGAATGAGCGCCTTGATCGACGCTTCGGATGCTCAGCAGATCGTGCTGCCGGATTCACGAGCGCTGACCAACGTCAATACAGACGCTGACCTGCGCGCACTGGTGCAGCCCGGAGTCTGAGGCTAACCGCGCACGGCTTTGACCCTCTCGGCCAAAGGTTGCGCACATTTATTTGCCCCAATCGGTCGCTCTATAAATCAGCTCTGCATAAATTAAAGCCCAAAATACAGCGAAATTGGATGATTTCGCCGTTATTGAAGCTGAAGCCACTTCGAATGACTAAAGGATTGGCGCTCGTCCTGCCGGCGCAGTCGCATGCTGTATCGTGTTGGGGGAGCAATGATTTGGGGAATCAGTTCTGTATTGGCGTCTTCGACGTATTTCCAGCAAATTGCGTCTACGCAATTCGCAAGCACCGCTTGTTGGCGTCAGATCCCTTGTCGAGCTCAGCGCCATCCCATCGCCAGTACATAGCTGAAATATATTGGTGCAGAAGCTAATTCAATGAAAGTCGTTGTGGCCCTGGGTTTCACAAAAGCCAGATGAGATCTTGCGGGGTCCGTAGCGAGGCATTTCTGGATGGGCAACGAATAACTTTGGTGCACACCGTATATCAACGATCTGCCCGGCTCGGCCGGGCGCCCATGGCGTGTCGCGCGTTCAATCCGGTGGGGTTGCTGTAGCCTGCGCGACCGCGCTCGGACGGCGTCTGGTTGGGTATCGGCCGCGACGCTGGGGCCGAATGTGTGTCACAGATCACAATATTTGCGTGATTCGGGTCACAATTCGGCGTGGATCACGATAGCCGGAAATCTGCAGGAAAGGCGCAGTTGACCTGCGGAAATTATTTTGCGATTGCGCCGTGATCGGCTCGTTATCTGACCGAGATATCTGTTTCCCGGAGATGACGAATGCGATCAGGTCTCGTACGGTCCTCTTAGCCCGAAACGGGTAACGCAAAAGGTAACCGAAAAATTGAATACACGGACCCGCGTGTGAGCGGGGGTGCGGACGGCGATAGCCGCGCCGCAGTCGCGGGTAGCAGCCCGCCGGGCCGATGAGGCCCGCCGCTGTCGTGCCAGAACGAGACGGCACGTTCCAGAGCACCTATTTCATCCGGGCTCCATCCGGACAAAACACCTTCACCCACACCCGTGGGTTGCTTTGGCGCGCGCACCGCGAAAGGAACAGATTTGAAGAACGCCCGTAAGACGCTCATGCTCGCCGCGATCGCCGGCGCGCTTGTGACTGTGCCGACCGCTACCGCGAACGCGGAGGCGATGGGCCTTGACCCGAACGTGGGCCCTGTCGGGCTCGCCCCGGACGCGGCCCCGCCGCCGGCTCCCGACGCTCCCGCGCCGGCTCCGGTTGGTTTTGACCCGGGCGTTCCGCCGCCGCCGGCTGCGGACGCTCCGGCGCCGGACGCTCTGCCGCCGGCACCGGACGCCCCGCTGCCCGCCCCGTTCGGTTTTGACCCGAATGTTCCGCCGCCGCCGGCACCGGACGCCCCGCCGCCGGCCCCGGTGGGCTTTGACACAAATGTTCCGCCGCCTGCGGACCCGGACGCGCCGCCAGTCGATGCCCCCCCGGTCCACCAGGCCTACAGCGTGAACTGGGACGCGATCGCGGCGTGCGAGTCGGGTGGCAACTGGGCGATCAACACCGGTAACGGTTACGCCGGCGGCCTGCAGTTCGCGTCCGGCACCTGGCACGCCAACGGTGGTTCGGGCTCCCCGAGTGGTGCCAGCCGTGAGGAGCAGATCCGGGTAGCCGAGAACGTGCTCCACTCGCAGGGCATCCACGCGTGGCCGGTATGCGGCCGACGCGGCTGATCAAAGGCTGCAGCTGACGGCTCCTCCGTCGAACTGTCGAACAAGATAAGGAATGCCGGGCCTGGTGCCCGGCATTCCTTATCTTCAGGTGCTTTGCGGCCCTGAAGGGCCTGAAATCCGTCGGGTAGCGTCGGGCCCGTGACCGCAACGCCGCGTGAATTCGACATCGTCCTGTACGGGGCTACCGGCTTCGTCGGGAAGCTGTCCGCCGAGTACCTGGCACGGGCCGGGGCGGGCGCGCGGATCGCGCTGGCAGGTAGGTCAGCGGACCGAGTGCTCGCCGTTCGCGAAACCCTCGGAGAATCTGCGCAGTCCTGGCCGGTTCTGACCGCCGACGCGGCATCGCCGGCGACGCTGAATGAGTTGGCCGACCGGACACAAGTCGTCGTCACGACGGTCGGGCCCTACAGCCGCTACGGGATGCCGCTGGTGGCCGCTTGCGCCGCGGCGGGCACTGATTACGCCGACCTGACCGGTGAGGCGATGTTCATCCGCGAGAGCATCGACCTGTACCACAAGCAGGCGGCCGACACCGGCGCCCGCATTGTGCACTGCTGCGGATTCGATTCCATCCCCTCGGATCTGAGTGTGTATGCGCTGTATCGGGCGACGCGCGAGGATGGCGCCGGCGAGCTCGCCGACACCGACTTCGTCGTGCGCTCGTTCTCTGGCGGGTTATCCGGCGGCACTATCGCATCGATGATGGACGTGATGAACGCCGCCTCGAGCGATCCAGACCTGCGTCGCCAGCTTGCCGACCCGTACACGCTGAGCACCGACCGCGGCGCCGAACCTGAACTCGGACCGCAGCCCGATCTGCGGTGGCGTCGTGGCCGTCAGATAGCGCCGGAACTGACCGGTCTCTGGACGGCCGGATTCATGATGGCGTCAATCAACACGCGAGTCGTGCGACGCAGCAACGCATTACTGGACTGGTCATACGGCCGCCAGTTGCGCTACAGCGAGCACATGAGCCTGGGGTCGTCGTCGCTTGCGCCAGTGGCATCGGCCGTCGTCAGTGGTTTCGGCAAGGCAACGTTCGGCTTGGGCAGCCGCTACTTCCGGCTGCTGCCGCGTCGACTGCTCGAGCGGGTGGCCCCCAAACCGGGCGCCGGTCCCAGCCAAGCCGCGCGTGAGCGCGGCTCGTACCGCATCGAGACCTATACCACCACAACCAGCGGCGCCCGCTATGTGGCCAGAATGGAACAGCTGGGCGACCCCGGCTACCAGGCGACCTCGGTGTTGCTGGGGGAGTGCGCTCTTGCGCTCGCGCTGGACCGCGACAAGCTCTCCGACCTGCGCGGAGTGCTCACGCCCGCGGCCTCGATCGGCGACGTATTGCTGGCACGTTTTCCGGCCGCCGGTGTGTCACTGCGGACCGAACGGCTGGAGTGACGCGTACTGCGCGAAGGTCTATCGGTCGATATCGCATGCGTCTAGTGTCGTAACGGCCTGCCCCTACATGGCGGCGACATTCCATGACATTCCAGCGACGAAGGTGGACCCACCCATGGCCGGTCTCGATGATCTCTACGCCCAGATTCCCACGTCTGAAATCGCCGACAAGCTCGGCGCCGACCAAGGTGAGGTCGACAACGCTATTCATACGCTGGTGCCGGTGCTGCTCGGCGGACTGCACGAGAACTCACAAGATCCCGAGCACGCCAGCAAGATCGAATCAGCCGCAACTAGTCATGCCGCAAGTGGCCTCCTCGACGCAGGTGGGGGTGTCGATCAGGTGAACGAGGGCGACGGGCATCAGGCCGTTGCGACGCTCTTCGGCGGTAATAACACCGATCAGGTTGCTGCGGCGCTGGCTGGTGGGGGTGCTGGCAATAGCGATCTGCTGAAGAAGTTGCTGCCGGTCCTGCTGCCGATTGTGTTGGCCTATGTCGGAAAACAACTCACCGGTGGCGGCGCGCAGCAGACCACTACGGCGCAGAGCGGACAAGCCTCCGGTGGGGGCCTTGGCGACATTCTGGGCAGCATCCTCGGGGGTGGCTCCGCCGACAAGTCCCTTGGCGGCATCCTCGGCAACGTGCTGGGCAGCAAGGGCGGCGGACTTGGCGACATCCTCGGCGGGCTGCTCAGCGGCAAGAAGTAGCCCGGCGCGGAACCCCAGTGTTCATTTCTTAGTTCCCTGATGGTTTCGATTGCGTCGGGAAGGGGACGCTCAGGCTCAACCAAGATACGCAGCGCCCGCGCCGCGGGCGCCCGCAACGACGTCCGCTGCAAGCCGGCCGGACTGGATAACGAGAGGAATGCCAATGTCAGACACGCTCACGCAAGGCCAGAAGCTTGTCCGGGGGGAATCGCTGGTCTCAAGCAACGGGGCCTATACCCTCACCCTGCAAGAGGACGGCAACCTGGTGCTGGCCTCCCGCGGCGCAGCTCTGTGGGACACCAAGACCAGCGGCCAGGATGTGGTGCGCGCCGAAGTGCAGTCCGATGGCAACTTTGTTGTCTACACGGCGGACAAACCGGTGTGGCACAGCGACACAAAGGGCAAGAAGAACGTCAAACTCGTGCTTCAGGACGATCGCAACCTAGTGCTGTATGCCGCTGACGGACCGGCCTGGTCGACGAAGACTGAGACCGACGCCCCGCCGCCGCCGGCACCCGAGGCCGCCGCAGAGCCCGCCGCCGAGGAGGCCGAACCCGAAGCTGCGTCGGAAGCCGTCGCCGAGCCCGTTGCAGAAGCCGCCCCAGAACCAGTTGTCCAGACGTACACCGTCGTCTCCGGCGACACGCTGTGGGCCATCGCGGAGCGCTTCTACGGTGACGGCAGCAAGTATCAGGTGATCGCCGATGCCAGCGGCATCCCCAATCCTGACCTGATCCAACCGGGCCAAGTGCTCACCATTCCCTGATCGGCTGACGGCAAGCTGCGGACTCGGGCCGCCACCTGCGCGTTCGGGCGATTTCACGCGCGCAGGCGGCGGTTCCTAGAATTGACCGGTGACCGCCAGCCGCAGCTATGCCGCCGACCTGCCCAAGTCGTGGGATCCAGGCGCGACGGAGGGCGTGATCTATCAGAAGTGGCTGGAAGCCGGCTACTTCTCCGCGGACCCGGCCAGCAGCAAACCTGCGTATTCGATCGTGCTGCCACCGCCGAACGTGACCGGCAGCCTGCACATGGGCCACGCGCTGGAACACACCATGATGGATGCCTTGACGCGCCGCAAGCGAATGCAGGGCTACGAGGTGCTGTGGCAGCCGGGTATGGACCACGCGGGTATCGCGACTCAGAGTGTGGTGGAACGCCAGCTCGGGGTCGACGGCAAGACCAAGGAGGACTTAGGCCGGGAGCTGTTCATCCAGAAGGTCTGGGACTGGAAGCGTGAGTCCGGCGGTGCGATTGGCGGCCAGATGCGCCGGCTCGGTGACGGCGTGGACTGGGGCCGCGAGCGATTCACCATGGACGATGGTCTATCGCGGGCGGTGCGCACGATCTTCAAGAGGCTCTACGACGCCGATCTGATCTATCAAGCCGAGCGGCTGGTCAACTGGTCGCCGGTACTTGAGACGGCGATCTCGGACCTCGAGGTCAACTATGTCGACGTCGAAGGCGAGCTGGTGTCGTTTCGGTACGGCTCAATGGACGATTCCCCAACGGGCGACTCGCAACCGCACATCGTGGTGGCCACCACCCGGATCGAGACGATGCTGGGGGATACCGCGATCGCGGTCCATCCCGACGACGAGCGCTACCGCCATCTGGTCGGTACCAGCTTGCCGCACCCGTTCATAGACCGGCAGCTCGTCATCGTCGCCGACGAACACGTCGACCCCGAATTCGGTACCGGCGCAGTAAAAGTCACACCCGCTCACGACCCTAACGACTTCGAGATCGGGCTGCGACACAAGCTGCCGATGATCTCCATCCTGGACACCAAGGGCCGGATCGTCGACACCGGAACGCAATTCGACGGCATGGACCGCTTCGAGGCCCGCGTCGCGGTGCGCGAAGCGTTGGCGGCGCAAGGCCGGGTCGTCGCGGAGAAACGGCCATACCAGCACAGCGTCGGGCACTCAGAGCGCAGCGGCGAACCGATCGAGCCGCGGCTGTCTCTGCAGTGGTGGGTCCGGGTGGAATCGTTGGCCAAGGCAGCCGGAGATGCGGTCCGCAACGGGGACACCGTGATTCATCCCGCCAGCCTGGAGCCGCGCTGGTTCTCCTGGGTCGACGACATGCACGACTGGTGCATCTCGCGACAGCTGTGGTGGGGACACCGCATCCCGATCTGGTATGGGCCCAACGGAGAGCAGGTGTGCGTCGGCCCGGACGACACCCCCCCGAACGGCTGGGAACAGGATCCCGACGTGCTGGACACCTGGTTCTCGTCGGCGCTGTGGCCGTTCTCCACCATGGGCTGGCCGTCGCGGACACCGGAGCTGGAAAAGTTCTATCCAACAAGCGTTCTGGTGACCGGCTACGACATTCTGTTCTTCTGGGTCGCACGGATGATGATGTTCGGCACCTTTGTCGGCGGCGACGACGCCATCACGCTAGGCGGCCAACGCGGGCCACAGGTGCCGTTCACGGATGTCTTCCTGCACGGGCTGATTCGCGACGAGTCCGGCCGCAAGATGAGCAAGTCCAAGGGCAACGTCATCGACCCGCTGGACTGGGTGGAGATGTTCGGGGCCGACGCGCTGCGGTTCACCCTGGCTCGCGGCGCCAGTCCCGGCGGCGACCTGGCCGTCGGCGAGGATCACGTCCGGGCGTCGCGCAACTTCGGTACCAAGTTGTTCAATGCCACCCGGTTCGCGCTACTCAACGGTGCGAGCCTGGCGCCGCTGCCCGATCGTGCTGACCTGACCGACGCCGACCGCTGGATCTTGGGGCGGCTGGAGGAGGTTCGCGCCGAAGTTGATTCGGCCCTCGACGGCTACGAGTTCAGCCGCGCCTGCGAGGCGCTTTACCACTTCGCTTGGGACGAATTCTGTGACTGGTACGTCGAACTGGCCAAGTCGCAGCTCGCGGACGGACACTCGCACACCACCGCCGTGCTGGCCGCGGTGCTGGACACCTTGTTGCGGCTACTGCACCCGGTGATCCCATTCATCACCGAGGCACTCTGGCAGGCATTGACCGGCGAGGAGTCGCTGGTGATCGCCGACTGGCCGACGAAGCTGGGAAACGGCGTGGATTCGGTTGCCACACAACGAATCACCGACATGCAGAAACTGGTGACCGAGGTCCGCCGATTCCGCAGCGATCAGGGTCTGGCGGACCGGCAGAAGGTGCCGGCCCGGTTGACCGGCGTTGCAGACTCCGACCTGAGCGGCCAGGTGGGCGCCGTGACGTCGCTGGCCTGGCTTACCGCGCCGGGCCCCGACTTCCGCCCATCGGCGTCGTTGGAGGTTCGGCTGGGCTCCAAAATGAACAGCACCGTGGTCGTCGAGCTCGATACGTCCAGCACCATTGACGTGGCCGCCGAGCGTCGCCGCCTGGAAAAGGACCTGGCCGCAGCGCAAAAGGAGCTGGCGTCGGCCGCCGCGAAATTGGCGAACGCGGATTTCCTGGCCAAGGCCCCAGAAAACATTGTCGACAAAATCCGCGACCGCCAGCGGGTGGCACAGGAGGAATCCGACCGGATCAACGCCAGGCTGGTCGGGCTGCAATGAGTTTCGAGCCGCCCGAGTGGACCGAGCCACTCGACCTTGGGGGGGCGGCCAGCGTGGCCCCCACACCGGATGAGATCGCATCCCTGTTGCAGGTCGAACACCTGCTGGATCAACGCTGGCCGGAGACCCGTATCGAGCCGAGCCTGACCCGGATCAGCGCATTGATGGACTTGCTCGGCTCGCCNCAACTGGGCTACCCATCGATCCACATCGCCGGTACCAATGGTAAGACCTCGGTGGCGCGGATGGTCGACGCGCTGATGACCGCGCTGCACCAGCGCACCGGCCGGACCACCAGCCCACACCTGCAGTCGGCGGTGGAACGCATCGCGATCGACGGAAAGCCGATCAGCCCGGCCCAGTACGTGGCGACCTACCGGGAGATCGAGCCCTTCGTGCAGATGATCGATGAGCAGTCGCAGTCCGCAGGCGGCCCGGCGATGAGCAAGTTCGAGGTCCTCACCGCGATGGCGTTCGCCGCATTCGCCGACGCACCCGTCGAGGTCGCAGTGGTCGAGGTAGGCCTCGGCGGCCGTTGGGACGCCAGCAACGTGATCAATGCGCCGGTAGCGGTCATCACACCGATCGGCATCGACCATGTCGAATATCTCGGTGACGACATCGCCGGGATTGCCGGTGAGAAGGCGGGCATCATCACGAGGGCTGCCGACGGGTCACCGGACACCGTCGCGGTCATCGCACGCCAGGTGCCGGCAGCGATGGAAGTGCTGCTGGCCCAGACCGTGCGCGCGGACGCCCAGGTCGCCAGGGAGGATTCGGAGTTCGCGGTGTTGGGCCGCCAGGTCGCGATCGGTGGGCAGCTGCTGGAGCTGCAGGGGCTCGGTGGGGTGTACTCCGACGTCTACCTGCCACTACATGGCGAACACCAGGCGCACAATGCGGTGGTGGCACTTGCGGCGGTCGAGGCCTTCTTCGGCGCCGGCGCACAGCGCCAGCTCGACGTCGACGCTGTCCGGGCCGGCTTCGCCACCGCAACCAGCCCCGGCCGACTGGAGCGCATGCGCAGCGCGCCCACGGTCTTCATCGACGCCGCCCACAACCCAGCCGGCGCGGCCGCGTTGGCGCGGACACTGGCCGGCGAGTTCGACTTCCGATCCCTGGTCGGGGTGATCAGCGTGATGGCCGACAAGGACGTGGACGGCATCCTCGCCGCGCTGGAGCCGGCGTTCGATTCCATCGTCGTAACCCACAACGGATCGCCACGGGCGCTGGATACCGAGTCGCTGGCGCTGGCCGCACGGGAGCGGTTCGGGCCCGACCGAGTGCTGACCGCCGAGAACCTGCGCGACGCCATCGACACCGCGACCGCGCTGGTCGACGACGCTTTTCGGGATGGCCAAGCGGATGACTACTTAGATGGCTACGTGGATGGCTTAGTGGATAGTCGAGCCGAGGCGTTCTCCGGCACCGGGATCGTCATCACCGGCTCGGTTGTCACCGCAGGGGTCGCGCGGACCTTGTTCGGTCGTGATCCGGAATGACGCATCCGGACCCGCCTGACGGCGCCGGGGACCAGGCGCCGCCGGCTGACCCGTGGAAGAGCTTCAGTGCGGTGATGGCAGCGACGCTGCTGCTGGAAGCGATCGTGGTGCTGCTGGCGATACCGGTGGTGGGCGCGGTTGGCGGCGGGCTGACTCCGGCATCGCTGAGCTATCTGATCGGGCTCGCCGCGGTCTTGGTCCTGCTCGCCGGGCTGCAGCGCAGGCCGTGGGCGATCTGGGTGAACCTTGGCGTACAGGTGGTGCCGCTTGCGGGCTTCGCCGTCTACTCGGGTGTGGGATTCATCGGCGTGCTGTTCGCCGCACTGTGGGCCCTGATCGCCTATCTGCGGGGCGAGGTCCGGCGCAGACAGGAATACGGGCAGTCACCGCCAGGCTGATCGCCGCTTTGGTTCTGTACGCTGTCCGCCGTGACCAGTTGTGGTAGCGCGCAAGCGTGGCCGTTCAGGGCCGGGTTAGCGCATCAATTTCGGCCTACCGGGACCACTTGGTGGTCGGCGCTGTTGGTCGATGTATTGGGTGATGATCGACACGCACGCATGTGTCGGTACCCGCAGTTAGGTTGTTGGTGTGGCTAACCGTTACAGGCTGTACCCGAGAGAGGAACAGGCCGTTTTTATGCGGGAGCGCCACTGTGCGGACGCGCGCTACGTGTGGAACCTGGCGGTCGAGCAGTTCGGGTATCGCGAACACCGGGCGCGCGGGACGACGTGTCGTGGTGCGCTGGGTCCGGCGGCGCGGCAAAAACAGTTGGCGCAGGCGCGCCAGGAGTTCGGGTGGCTGCGTGGCGGGTCCTCGGCGGTGCAGCAGCAGGCGTTACGCGACTTCGACCGGGCAGCCCGAGCCTGCTTCGACGGTAACGCCAAAGAGCCGACGTGGCGCAAACGCGGCGTATCGGAAGGTTTCTGCGTGCGCGACACCAAGGTTGTCGTGCACAACCGCGCTTGGGCCCACATTGCGGTGCCCAAACTGGGCCCGGTGAAGTTCAAGCTGTCCCGTGGGTTGCCGGCGGGACAGCTGGGCATGGCCCGGATCACCTGCAGCCCTGCCGGTCGCTGGCATGTGAGCTTGCCCGCGCCGCAACCGGCGGTACCCGATGCCGGCAGGACAGGGCGCGCTATCGGTATCGATCGCGGCGTGGCCACCACCGTTGCCACCTCGGACGCCCAGATGCTGCGTGCGCCGAAGATGCGTAAACGCGAGCAGGCGAAGTTGGCGCGCCTCGAGCGGGAGAAGTCACGTCGCTGTAAGGGCAGTGCCCGCCGCAAGGCTGTCGTTTTCCGGATCGCAGCCCTGCATGAGACGGTGGCCGGCCGCAGGCGCGACTGGGTCGAAAAGATCACCACCAGGATCGCGGCCAATTACGA
>JGI12631J13338_1000216_pt1 | contig 19039 bp, 17 predicted proteins | sample BlaSpr_A8_Ref_O1_FD_13338 | JGI IMG/M metagenome (IMG submission 13338) | reverse complement strand
ACCACTGGTCGGGCTTCCGGCCGGATCGCATCAAGGCACTCGCCGGCGCTGCGCTGAGCGCGTAGCGAGGCAAGGCATAGGTAAGGAGGTTGCGGTGCAGTCGCGCAACCTGGTCTATTTCTCCAGCGTGTCTGAGAACACCCACCGCTTCGTCCAGAAGCTGGGTGTTCCCGCCACGCGGATACCGCTGCATGGCCGTATCGAGGTCGACGAGCCATACGTGCTGGTATTGCCCACCTACGGCGGCGGACACGCCAACGGTCCCGACCCCGATGCCGGCGGCTATGTGCCAAAGCAGGTCATCGCCTTTTTGAACAACGAGCACAACCGGAGGTTGATCCGGGGCGTCATCGCCGCGGGCAATAACAACTTCGGCGCCGAATTCGCCTATGCGGGCAATGTGGTGTCCCGCAAGTGCGACGTTCCATATCTTTACCGCTTCGAACTGATGGGTACCCCGGACGACGTGGATGCCGTCCGTGCGGGGCTCGCCGATTTCTGGAAGGAACAGACGTGCCACCAACCGTCACTGCAGAGCCTGTAAACGCCGGCGCGCATGTGCTGCCCGACGAAACGGACTACCACGCGCTGAACGCGATGCTGAATCTGTACGACGCGGACGGCAAGATTCAGTTCGAGAAGGACGTGCTGGCCGCGCGCCAGTACTTCCTGGAGCACGTCAACCAGAACACGGTCTTCTTCCACAATCAGGACGAGAAGCTCGACTACCTCATCCGCGAGAACTACTACGAGCGTGAGGTCCTCGACCAGTACCCGCGCAACTTCGTCAAGACGCTGCTGGACCGTGCCTATGCCAAGAAGTTCCGGTTCCCGACGTTTCTGGGCGCGTTCAAGTACTACACCTCCTACACGCTGAAGACGTTCGACGGAAAGCGCTACCTGGAGCGTTTCGAAGACCGGGTCTGCATGGTCGCGCTCACCCTGGCGGCCGGCGACACCGGACTGGCTGAAAAGCTCGTGGACGAGATCATCGACGGCCGGTTCCAGCCGGCCACCCCGACTTTTTTGAACTCGGGCAAGAAACAGCGCGGCGAACCGGTGAGCTGCTTTTTGCTGCGCATCGAAGACAACATGGAATCGATCGGGCGATCGATCAACTCCGCTCTGCAGCTGTCCAAGCGCGGCGGGGGAGTTGCGTTGCTGCTGAGCAACATCCGCGAACACGGGGCACCCATCAAGAACATCGAGAACCAGTCTTCCGGTGTCATCCCGATCATGAAGCTGCTCGAAGATTCCTTCTCTTACGCCAATCAGCTGGGTGCGCGCCAAGGCGCCGGCGCGGTGTACCTGAACGCCCATCACCCCGACATCTACCGCTTCCTGGACACCAAGCGGGAGAACGCCGACGAGAAGATCCGGATCAAGACGCTGAGCCTGGGCGTGGTGATTCCCGACATCACCTTCGAATTGGCCAAGAAGAACGAGGACATGTATCTGTTCTCGCCCTACGATGTCGAACGCGTTTACGGTGTGGCGTTCGCCGACGTCTCGATAACCGAGAAGTACTACGAAATGGTCGACGACGCGCGCATCCGCAAGACCAAGATCAAGGCGCGGGAGTTCTTCCAGACGCTGGCCGAGTTGCAGTTCGAGTCCGGCTACCCGTACATCATGTACGAGGACACGGTGAACCGGGCTAACCCCATCGAGGGCAAGATCACCCACTCGAACCTGTGCTCGGAGATCCTGCAGGTGTCCACGCCGTCGTTGTTCAACGACGACTTGTCGTACGCCAAAGTGGGCAAAGACATTTCGTGCAACCTGGGATCGCTGAACATCGCCAAGNCGATGGACTCGCCGGACTTCGCCCAGACGATNGAGGTGTCGATCCGTGCNCTGAGCGCGGTAAGTGACCAGACGCACATCACCTCAGTGCCNTCGATCGAGCAGGGCAACAACGACTCTCACGCGATCGGGCTTGGGCAGATGAACCTGCACGGCTACCTGGCGCGTGAGGGNNTCTTCTACGGTTCCGAAGAAGGCATCGATTTCACCAACATCTACTTCTATACGGTGCTTTATCACGCATTGCGGNCCTCAAACCGCATCGCGATCGAACGCGGAACCCATTTCAAAGGTTTCGAGCGGTCCAAGTACGCATCGGGGGAGTTCTTCGACAAGTACACCGAGCAGCCCTGGGAGCCGACGACCGACAAAGTGCGTCAGCTTTTCGCCGATGCAGAGATTCGCATCCCGAACCAGGACGACTGGCGACGGCTCAAGGAGTCAGTGCAAGCGCACGGCATCTACAACCAGAACCTGCAGGCGGTGCCGCCGACCGGGTCGATCTCCTACATCAACCATTCGACGTCGTCGATCCACCCCATCGTGTCGAAGGTCGAGATCCGCAAGGAAGGCAAGATCGGGAGGGTCTACTACCCGGCGCCCTACATGACCAACGAAAACCTGGAGTACTACCAGGACGCCTACGAGATCGGTTACGAGAAGATCATCGACACTTACGCCGCGGCCACCCAGCATGTGGACCAAGGGCTTTCGCTGACGTTGTTCTTCAAAGACACCGCCACCACCCGCGACGTCAACAAGGCGCAGATCTATGCCTGGCGTAAGGGAATCAAGACGCTGTACTACATCAGGCTGCGGCAGATGGCGCTGGAAGGCACCGAGGTCGAGGGCTGCGTGTCCTGCATGCTCTAAACCCGCATTGGGCGAGGAGTCTCCCCAGGTCAGCGGGCGCAAAGGGGTAAGGTGCTTAACGTGGTGAGAATTCCCCGACCCCACCCCAGCGTGAAGCCCGGGGTCAAGGTTGACGCGCGCAGCGAGCGTTGGCGCGAACACCGCAAGAAGGTGCGCGGCGAAATAGTCGAGGCGGCGTTTCGCGCCATCGACCGCCTGGGGCCCGAGCTGAGTGTGCGGGAAATCGCCGAAGAGGCCGGCACCGCCAAGCCCAAGATATACCGGCATTTCCATGATAAGTCTGATCTCTTCCAGGCGATCGGGGAACGTCTGCGCGACATGCTGTGGGCGGCGATCTTCCCGTCCATCGACTTGAAGACCGACTCGGCCCGCGAGGTCATCCGGCGCAGTGTCGAGGAGTACGTCGAGCTCGTCGATAAGCACCCCAACGTGCTGCGGGTCTTCATTCAGGCCCGTTCCGCGGCTACCTCCGAGTCGACCGTGCGGACTCTCAACGAAGGGCGCGAGATCACGTTGGCCATGGCCGACATGTTCGACCACGAGCTACGGGAGATGGAGCTGGACCATGCGGCGATCGAACTTGCCGCATTCGCCGCCTTTGGATCCGCTGCGTCGGCCACCGAGTGGTGGTTGGGTCCTGAACCCGACAGCCTGCGACGCATGCCGCGTGAGCGATTCGTCGCCCACCTGACGACCATTACGATGGCGGTCGTCGTCGGCACAGCCGAGACGCTCGGCATCGCGATGGATCCTGACCAGCCGATCCACAACGTACTGCCAAGCAACCCCGCCGCGAGCTGAGCAACAGCGACGTTGACATCGCCACGGCCATCGATAACACTCCTTGTATCCGATACCCTGGGTACTGGGTATTCGTGTTGGCTGGCTATGGGTGGGAAAATAAGTGCCGGCTGACGCGCGAGGTGACGCAGCTGTTCGTAGGCCCCGATAGGAAGACCGATCCAAGATGAGTTCCAACATGACTGAAGCTAACCCCGCTGTGAGCGACGCGGAGACTCAAGCGGAGCCGGCACCCGAGGGCCAGAAGCCACCGGTGCACACCCGCGCCGTCATCATCGGGACCGGGTTCTCCGGCCTGGGTATGGCCATCGCGCTGCAGCAGAAGGGTGTGGACTTCGTCATCCTGGAGAAGGCCGGCGACGTCGGCGGCACGTGGCGGGACAACAGCTACCCCGGCTGCGCTTGCGACATCCCGTCCCATCTCTACTCATTCTCGTTCGAGCCCAAACCGGACTGGAAGAACCCGTTCTCTTACCAGCCCGAGATCTGGGACTATCTCAAAGGCGTCACCGAGAAGTACGGCCTGCGCCGCCACATCGTGTTCAACTCCCTCGTCGATCGCGGGTACTGGGACGACGACGAATACCGGTGGCACGTGTTCACAACCGACGGGCACGAATACATCGCACAGTTCCTGATCTCGGGAGCGGGCGCATTGCACATCCCGTCCGTCCCTGATATCGAGGGTCGTGACGAATTCCGGGGCCCCGCTTTCCATTCCGCTCAGTGGGACCACAGCGTCGACCTGACCGGCAAGCGCGTCGCGATCATCGGGACCGGCGCCAGCGCGATCCAGATCGTGCCCGAAATCGTCGGGCAGGTCGCCGAACTTCAACTCTACCAACGCACCCCGCCTTGGGTGGTGCCGCGCAGCAACCCCGAGCTCCCGGTGGCGCTGCGTCGGGCTATGGAGAACATCCCAGGGCTACGTGCGCTGGTGCGCCTCGGGATCTACTGGGCCCAGGAGGCACTCGCCTTCGGCATGACCAAGCGGCCGAACACGCTGAAGTTCATCGAGGCCTACGCCAAGTGGAACATTCGCCGCTCGGTGAAAGATCGCGAACTGCGTCGCAAGCTGACCCCGCACTACCGGATCGGCTGCAAGCGAATCCTGAACTCCTCCACGTATTACCGCGCAGTCGCGGACCCGAAGACCGAGCTGGTCACCGACCCGATCAGCCGCATCACGCCAAACGGGATCGTCACCGCCGACGGCACAGGCCATGAGGTCTTGAGAAAAGTGGATGTGATCGTCTACGGGACCGGCTTCCACGTCACCGACTCCTACACATACGTCCAGATCAAGGGACGCAATGGCGAGGACCTGGTTGACCGCTGGAACCGCGAAGGCATCGGTGCTCACCGCGGGATCACCGTCGCCGATGTGCCCAACCTGTTCTTCCTGCTGGGACCCAACACCGGGCTGGGGCACAACTCGGTGGTGTTCATGATCGAATCGCAGATCCGCTACGTGGCCGACGCAATCAAGACCTGCGACAAGTTGGGCGCGCAGGCTCTCGCGCCGACGCGTGCCGCCCAGGACGCTTTCAACGACGAGCTGCAGCTCAAGCTGGCCGACTCGGTGTGGAACACCGGCGGCTGCAGCAGCTGGTATCTCGACGAGCACGGCAGGAACACGGTGCTCTGGGGCGGCTACACCTGGCAGTACTGGATGGCGACCCGCTCGATCAAGCCCGCGGAGTACCAGTTCTCCGGGCTACTCCGTACACATCGCGGACCTACCAGCGCGAGGAGTGACACGGCAGCGTCAGCAGCCAAAGTCAATTGACGTGGCAGGCGCAAGGCGCTGGATGAGTCGAAAGCTGCTCTTGCGCAGCGGATGTATGCCAGCGGTGAATCGGCCGCCACCATTGCGGCCACGTTGGGGGTCAGTGGTGCGACGGTGTACCGGGCGCTGGCCGACGACGTCAGAGATTAATTGCCAGGGGTAGTGGTTCGGCTTTCTGCTGTGGCTGTGCACGGCCCAGTCGCCTCCACCCTGAGCGGGCAACACTCCGGGCGACGCGCCACCCCAAATTTCTGTCAGTTTGCTGACAATTCTGCGCGAAGTGCCTACCTGTTTCCCCGAACTCGTCATACAGTCACCTAATCCTGTCGCGGGGGGACCAGCGCGTAGGCCGAGAAGGCCCGGCTAGGAAGGCAGAGGATGATGAATTTTTCGGTGTTGCCACCAGAAATCAATTCGGCGCTGATGTTTTCCGGCGCGGGTTCGGGTCCGCTGCTGGCCGCCGCGGTCGCCTGGGATGGGTTGGCCTCTGAGCTGGATTCGGCGGCGGAGTCGTTTTCGTCGGTGACCTCAGGGTTGGCCGCTCAGGCATGGCAGGGTCCGGCGTCTCAGGCGATGGTCGCTGCGGCGGTGCCGTATGCGGGCTGGTTGAGTACGGCCGCAGCCCAGTCGTCGGGGGCCGCTGCGCAGGCCCAATCGGTGGCCAGTGCGTTTGAGTCGGCGCTGGTGGCCACGGTGCACCCCGCCGCGGTGGCGGCCAATCGTTCTGACTTGGTGTCGTTGGTGATGTCGAATCTGTTCGGGCAGAACGCGCCCGCGATCGCGGCAACCGAAAGCCAGTACGAGGAAATGTGGGCTCAGGATGTGTCGGCGATGGTGGGCTATCACGGTGGAGCGTCAGCGGCGGCTGCACAGTTGACGGCGCCGGCGCAGGCGGTGCAGAACCTACAGAACTTCGGATTTGGCAACATCGGCAGCGGAAACTTCGGCTTGTTCAACACCGGCACCCTCAACTTCGGCATTGGTAACACCGGCACCCTGAACTTCGGGATTGGCAACCTCAGCCCCAACAACGACACCCTCAACTTCGGCATTGGTAACACAGGCACCCTCAACTTCGGCATTGGCAACACCGGCAACAACAACGACGGCCTTTTTAACTTCGGCAGCTTCGACACCGGCATCGGCAACACCGGCAGCAACCTTGTCGGCATCGGGCTCACCGGCAACAACAAGGTGGGTATTGGGCCGCTGGCCATTTCCGGGTAGATGCGGATCTGTTTGTAGCCGCCTCGACGGGAGGCGACCAGTGGAGGGGACAACTTCCACGCCAAAGTTGTCTCGGGTCTCGGCACAAGGTTTCGGTCGCGTTGGTCTCGGCTCACGCGCCAACCGCGCGACCTTACCCGTGTAGGACCTTGTGATCCTCGTCGCTCCATAGCAGCAATTGACGAACCGCGGGACGTGGTCCGACGTCGCGAAGCATGGTGCTTGCGGGGCGGGGTCGCACGCGTTGCGGCCACCAGAACCAGCGGCCGAGAAGCGTTGCAACGGATGGTGTCATGAATGAGCGCACGATCAGCGTGTCGAACAGCAGGCCGATGGCGATGGTGGTTCCGATCTGACCGAGGACCAGCAGATCGCCGAATATGAACGAGGCCATCGTGGCGGCGAAGACCAGGCCGGCGGCGGTCACGATGGCGCCGGTGCTGGCCATCGACCGGATCACACCGGTTTTTAATCCGGCGCCGGTTTCTTCCTTGAACCGTGAGATCAGAAGCAAATTATAGTCGGATCCCACTGCGAGGAGCAGGATGACGGTTAGCGCCAGCACAATCCAATAGAGTTGGGTGCCGAGAAGATCTTGCCAGATCAGCACAGAAAGCCCGAAAGAAGCGCCTAAAGAAAGAGCGACCGTCCCGACAATGACGATCGCGGCAACCAGGCTTCTGGTGATGAACATCATAATAAGCAAAATCAGGCTGAACCCGGCTACGGCCGCGATCAGGAGATCGTATTTGGCCATGTCTTGGATGTCTTTGTAGGTCGCGGCGGTTCCGCCGAGGTAGATATTGGCGTCTGCCATTGGAGTGCCCTTGATGGCCTCGTGTGCTGCTTTCTTGATCGGGTCGATGTGCGAAATTCCTTCGGGCGTGGCGGGGTCACCTTCATGGAAGATGATCATGCGGGCTGCCTTGCCGTCGGGGGACAGGAATAGTTTCAGGCCGCGAATGAATTCGGGATTGCTGAATGCCTCCGGGGGCAAGTAGAAAGAGTCATCGTTTTTGGCGGCATCAAAAGCTTGGCCCAGGGCGGTCGCGGTGTCGGTGCTGGCCTGTGTCTGGGCGTTGATCCCAAAGTTCGTGGCGTAGTTTGACTGCGTCAGTTCCTGATTGATCTCCTGGTTGGAGATCTGGGGCGGGATCAGCCCTACCAGTTTCGGCTGGAGCGCATCCAGTTTATCCAGGGTCGCCGTCAGGTTTCCGAACTGCTCGGCGAGGTTGTCGATACTATCGATAGCGTCAAAGATGTTCCTCAGCGCGAAGCAGGCCGGGATGTCGTAGCAGTGCGGTTCCCAGTAGAAGTAGCTACGAAGAGGTCTGAAGAAGTCATCGAAGTTAGCGATTTTGTCTCTTAAATTAATGATTGTGCCGATCGTTTCGTGAAAGCTTTGGGCCTCGCTATGCGTATCTGCGGCGAGCTGCTGCTGGAGGGCATATTGCTGCTTCAAAATGACAATCGTGTTTGCGATCACGGCGGCCTGCTTCAGTAAGTCCTGTGCGCGGTCTTTCTGGTAAGGCAGGTTCTCGATCTGGCCGGTGCTTTGCGCGCTGATCTGAAACGGAATCGAGGTGTGCTCGATCGGGGTTCCCAACGGCCTGGTCATCGCCTGCACTTGGGCGATGCCGGGAACGTGGAAAATAGCTTTTGCCACCCTCTCCAGGATCAGCATACTGGCCGGATTACGCATATCGTGATCAGTTTCGATCATCAGCAGCTCGGGTTCGAGCCGAGCCTCCGAAAAATGCCGCTCGGCAGCCGCATAGCCGATGTTGGCCGGGGCCGTGGTGGGTAGGTAGGGGCGTATGTCGTAGCTGGTCTTATATCCCGGCAGCGTGAGCAGACCGACGAGGGCCAGCGCGCACGTCACCGCAAGAATGGGTGCGGGCCAGCGGACGACTGCCGTGCCGATACGCCGCCATCCCCGAGTCTGCATTTCGCGTTTGGGTTCCAAAAGCCCGAAGTGGGTGCCCAGAGTCAGCACCGCCGGGGCCAGGGTAAGCGCGGCCGCAAGCGAGACAAGGATGCCTATTGCGGCAGGAATGCCCAGGGTCTGGAAATACGGCAGCCGGGTAAAGCTCAGACAAAACACTGCGCCGGCTACGGTCAGGCCGGAACCCAAAACCACATGGGCGGTGCCCTCAAACATGCTGTAGAAGGATGTTTCCCGATCCTCGCCGCGATGCCGGCCCTCGTGATAACGGCCGAGGAAGAATATCGCGTAGTCCGTACCGGCCGCGATGACCAATAGCGTGAGCAGATTAGTCGCGTACGTCGACAGGCCGATGATCCCGTAGTTGCCGAGAACGGCGACCAGGCCCCTGGCCGCGGCCAACTCAATAAGGACGGTGCCCAGCACGAGGATCATAGTGACCACAGATCGGTAGACAACAAGCAACATCATCGCGATCACCAGCACAGTCAGCGCGGTGACTTTCTTAGAACCTTTGCTGCCCACTTCAAACTGATCGGCGACCAGCGGCGCCGCACCGCTGACATAGGCCTTGAGCCCTTTGGGTGGTGGCGTGCCTGCCACGATGTCGCGGACAGCGTCGACGGACTCGAGGGACGACGCCTCGCCCTGATCACCAGCGAGATACACCTGAACCAATGCGGCCTTGTTGTCGGTGCTTTGTGAGCCCGCCGCCGTCAGCGGATCCCCCCAGAAATCCTGGACATGCTGAACATGCTTGGTGTCTTGCCGGAGTTTGCCGATCAGTGTGTTGTAAAAGTGGTGGGCGTCGGCGCCCAGCGGCGCATTACCTTCGAGGACAACCATCGCCGCACTGTCAGAATCGAACTCGTGAAACACCCGCCCGGTGTGTTTTGTCGCTTGCAGCGACGGCGCATCCGGGGAGCTAAGGGCAACGTTGTGCTCTTTGCCGACCTCCTCCAATTGCGGTACGGCGATATTGGTGACGGCGGCCAGGCCCACCCAGAGGAGCAGGATCGGCACGGCAAGCCGGCGGATCGTGTGCGGCACAAAGGGACGCCGGACGTGATCCTCACTCATGCGGACTTCACAATGCAGTAGGTGTAGGCGTTCACTTCGTTGACGGTCCTTTCGTCTTTGACCTCGCCGTCCACGGTGATGCGGCAGCCAAGGGAACCGCTATTGCCCTGCGCCACAAGGTTCGTGAAGGCCCCGGGCTGTGTCGTGACCATGGTCACCGACCATGGCAAGCTCGCGTTGACGACTTGCTGCGGTTGAACATTGATGTCCAAGTAGTTGATGGTTGCCACCGTCCCGGGTTCGCCGAAGACCTCGAGGGTTATGTGTTTCTGGTCGAAAGAGACGATGTCATTCGAGAAGCCGCTCGCAGCGGACGTGTTGTTGTGCGAACCGAAGATGCCGTGTAGCCGATAGACGCCGAACCCCGCGACCGCGACCACCACCGCGGCGACCAGCAGCATCCACCTTCGTTTGGCCAGGGTGGTGATTGAAAGCCTTTTCACCCGCTGGCCTTTCGGTAACCGCTAGCGTGATCGCTTGGGCGAGGTGATTCTCCTGCGCTTCGAGCGGGATCGTCAACTACGAGAGAACGGTACGGTACCGAACCGTACAGTACAAGAGACGATGGCGTACACAGTGTCGGTTTGCCGAGAAATACCACGGGGAAGCCGCTTACTTGGTGGGTCGGGTGAGGCTGGGGATGAGGACCTCGTCGACCAGGGCTTGCACGGTGTGCTGCGTAGGCGGGCGACTGGGGATGATGGACCGGAAGATGAGGTAGCCGGGCAGCAGGTCCCACAATTCTTCGCTGAATGCGGCCTCGTCGATCTCGCCGCGTTCGACGGCCTGCTGCAGGACGTGCAGGATCAGGGCTTTCCGCTGGTCGAGGAATTGGTGTTGCAGGGCTTCGCTGAGCACGGGGTGACGCGACACCTCGACAAGCACGGCGCGGATCGTGCTGGCGTGCTGCTGGCCCTGCTGACTGATCACCTCGCCCAAGTGCAGCAGATCGCCCCGCAGTGTGCCGGTATCGGGCGGGACCGCAACCTGGCGGATGCCCTCGATGAAAGCCGCCGACACCAACTCGGCTTTCGTGGGCCAACGCCGGTAGACCGTGGCCTTACTTGCGTGCGCACTGGCCGCCACGGCGTCCACGGTCAACCCGTCATAGCCGTGTTGTTGCAGCAGTCGCAATGTCACCGCAAGCAACTCGGCCTCCCGGGGCGACCACGGTGAGGACTCGGCGCAATCGGCGATCTGGGTCACAGCGCCCACGATAAACCCAGCGGGCAACGGCCAGCGGTTGTCGAGTTCAGCGGTTGAGAAGATTTGCGAACGCATTCGCGGCCGCGTCGACGCCGGCATCGTCGTTGGTGGCCACGAGATCCAGCAGTAGGCCACGGATGACGGCCAGCCCGAGCCTCGTCATCGCATGGTCGATTGGTCCGTCGGCGGTGGCCTCGACTTCGGTCAGCCAGCCGTTGACCGCGTCGGGGACCATGTGGGCGAACGGCTTCTCACCTTGGGCGGCGCGGGCGTAGCACTCGAAGAAGAGGCGTTCCAGCTGGCGTAGTTCGGGGCGACGAACGTCGGCCCACATGGCGGCAAAGCTTTCGGCTGGAGTCGTGGGCAAATCGGGGAGGAGGGCCATCTGGCGGCGCTCGACCTCCTCGACGATCGCCACGAGCAAGTCCTCTCTAGACCCGAAGTGGTGCAGCAGCATCCGATGGCTGGTGCCAACCGCGCCGGCCAGCTCGCGTAGTGAGCGGTCGCCGACTCCGCGTGCGGCGAACTCCTCGACGAGTGCATGGAGCAACTGTCTGCGCCGTTCCAAGTCAGGCGTTCGGACCACTGGCGCGGCTCAGCTCCTCAGCCCGGGACTTCAGGCCTTGGGCCTCCAGTTCGAGGAAGCGCCGGGTCTTCTTGACCATCAGCCGCCCGACAAGCGCGCCGATTACACCGCGCTGGTCGAGTTGCTGGCGCACCAGGGTGCGGCCGCCGGGTTGGGCGATGACATCGTGGCGAGCGCAAACCAGCACGCCGGGAGAGTGTTGCACCCACGTCCAGGACGAGCCCGGGTCGATCTCGGTGACCTTCCAGATCAGCTTCGACATGCGGGGTTGCTTGATCGCGAACCGTTTGCCGACGGCGAGGACGGGCCCGTCGAGCCCGACCAGCGAAGTCACCGAGGCAGTCCACTCAGGCCAGCGTTCGACATCGCTGAAGACGTCCCATACGAGCTGTGGCAGCGCGTCGATCTCGACGCTGTCTTCGTTAAACATGTACCAAATGGTACATCGCGCGTTGGGTTATGCATACGCCGTTACGAGACGCGCGCATTGAGATGTTTGAGCGCCGCTTCGGCGCCGTTCCACCCGGGGATGCCGGTCACTCCGGGACCTGGGTGGGTGCATTGGCCACAGAGGTAAAGCCCGTCGACGGGTGTGGCGAATTTATCGGCTCCCTCGACGACGCGGCCGCTCCACAGTTGGTTGGGTTGCAGCAGGCCGTGTGAGTAGTCACCGGCGTGTGCGCTGAAGGTGCTGCCGAAGTAGCGGTTGGAGAACACGACGCGGTTGGTGACGGAGTCGGCGAACCCGGGCGCGAATGTGTCGAAGATCCTCACGCAGGTGTCGGCGTATTGCTCTTTCCAGCTTCGGTTTTCATCCGCGTCCAAGCCGGTCGGGAAGTACGGGGTGAAGATGGTGGCGCTGTGCTTGCCTTCCGGCGCCAACGAGGAGTCGACCATGCTGGGCACGTACAGATAGGTGGGTGGGGCGTCGGGAAGCTGCCCTTTCCGGTATTGCTCCCACGCGTCGCTGATGTATTCCGCTGACGGCGCGTAGGCGACTGTGGGACACCACTGCCCCTGGTCTTGCATGTAAGGCTGCAGCCTCTCGATCCATTGGGGGGCTTCGTCAATGGTCAGATGGGCCTGGATGTATCCGAGGTTGAAGTTGATTTCCTTGATCTTGCGGATGTAGTCGGCCGGAAAGTTCTGCACGCCGGCCAGATTCACGAATGTGGTGTACGGATCGAGCGACGAGAGCACGGCGTCGGCGGAGATCGTTGTGCCGTCGCGTAGTTCGACACCGGTGGCGCGTCCATCGGTGACCAGGATTTGCTTGACGTGGTGCTTGATTCTCACCTCGGCGCCGAGTGATTCTGCGCGACGGCACAGGGCTGTGCTCAGTGAGCCGATGCCGCCGCGCGGCATGATGTATTCGACGTTGCCGCCGCCGATCAGGTAGTGGTAGAGCGTCGACGCGTTCGAGCCCGGTGTCCATGGGCCGCCGTCGAAAGCATCAATGGACATCGCTGCCAGCGAGCCCTGGATACAGCGGCCTTGGTCGGGCGCCAGGAATCGGCGGACCGTGTCCATGGTGCTGCCGTACCACATCTGGGCGAAATCGTGGCGGTCCGCAGGGGTGGGCTGCGCGGCGATCACCTCGATGATGTCCAGCGGCGGACCGAACGCCGAGTCGACGAAATAAGGCGCGAACCTGCCGATGTGAGCGAACAACCCGCCGAGGGCTGCTGCCGTGTCGGCGCCGTGATCGTCGAGGAGGTGGCGCGCCATGCGTTCGAGGTCGTTGTACATCACGAACGGGGTGTCCTCGGCATCGCCGAACGTGCAGGTTGACGTCCACTGATTCATCAACTCGAAGCCCCACTTGGTCAGCTCCAAGCGTTCGGTCATCTCCTGGCGCCAGATCAGCACCGCCCATGCACCGACGCTGTGCTTGTATCCATCGAAGAGCTCCCGGGTCGCGGCCATCCCACCGAGGAAGTGCGCTCGTTCCAGGACAAGCACTTTCGCGCCGCCCTTCGCCAGCACATTCGCGGCGACCAAACCGTTGTGGCCCGCCCCGATGACGATCGCATCATAGTCCGACATGCTGACCTTCCTCCGGAGGTGATCCTTCGATTGAGCGCACAATGTCATAGCTGACATATTTGCGTCAATAGTGACATTTGCTAGTGGTTCGCTCGCGCGTTGGCGCTGCGCGCGCACCGGCGAACCCATCACTGCGTCGGTGCGTAAAGCCGTGGACGCGTTCCCATTTGATTTCAGGATGGTCCGTGAAGCCGCCATCATCCGGTCGCGCGACCTCGACGAGGGGATCATCACCAGCCACATTCGGCGGCTGCGAAGACGGCCTCACCCACACCCTGCGGCACTTTGGACTGGACTGACGCAACCTGCGCGGGCATCGCGGGCGTTTGGCTTCGCGACACGCCAACACAACCTCTGGTATTGCGCCGGCTTGTCGGACCCCAGGGGTAGTGTTTGAACGGTGAGTACCGCAGGCAAACCAGCTGGTGAAGTGGGGTTCTGGTGACCGAAAGAATAAAGCTGATTGACCGTGTCTCGGCGATCAACTGGAACCGGCTGCAAGACGACAAGGATGCCGAGGTCTGGGACCGGCTGACGGGAAATTTCTGGCTACCCGAGAAGGTGCCGGTGTCCAACGACCTCCCGTCGTGGGGAACGCTGACCGCCAACGAGAAGCAACTGACGATGCGCGTGTTCACCGGACTGACGCTGCTGGACACCATCCAGGGCACGGTCGGGGCGGTCAGCCTGATTCCCGATGCGCTCACACCGCACGAGGAAGCCGTCTACACCAACATCGCGTTCATGGAGTCGGTGCACGCCAAGAGCTACAGCTCGATCTTCTCCACGCTGTGCTCGACCGTCGAGATCGATGACGCCTTCCGCTGGTCGGAGGAGAACCCCAACCTGCAGCGCAAGGCCGAGATCGTGATGCAGTACTACAAGGGCGACGAACCGCTCAAGCGCAAGGTGGCCTCCACACTGCTGGAAAGCTTCCTCTTCTACTCCGGGTTCTATCTGCCGATGTACTGGTCGAGCCGGGCCAAGCTGACCAACACCGCCGATCTGATCCGGCTGATCATCCGCGACGAAGCCGTGCACGGCTACTACATCGGCTACAAATTCCAGCGCGGCCTGGCACTCGTCGACGACGTCAAGCGCGCCGAACTGAAGGACTACACCTACGAGCTGCTCTTCGAGCTCTACGACAACGAGGTGGAGTACACGCAGGATCTATATGACCAGGTCGGGCTGACCGAGGACGTCAAGAAGTTCTTGCGCTACAACGCAAACAAGGCGTTGATGAACCTCGGCTACGAGGCGCTGTTCCCGCGTGACGAGACCGACGTGAACCCGGCGATCCTGTCCGCGTTGTCGCCCAATGCCGACGAGAACCATGACTTCTTCTCCGGTTCCGGGTCGTCGTACGTGATCGGCAAGGCCGTCAATACCGAGGATGAGGACTGGGACTTTTAAACGCGCAGTTCATCGGTTGGGATGGCCCCCTCCCTGCTGTGAGGTCGTACGTCACCGTTGGCTCGCCTACCGCACTGGATCCGGGCGCGCGGCCCGGGACCGGTCGGGCAACACCGGCTTGGTGCTAGGCGCTGACTTCGGCTGTCTGTGACTCGATGACCGTTTCGGGCGGGGCCGTGCGCTCCCATAGGACCGCGCCTACGCATGCTGTCACGATCCATCCGATGCCCATCACCATGCACCACATCATCAATGCCATCGCGACACCGATCGGGCCGAAGCCGTCCCAGCCGCTGAGCAACTGCGGAAAGAAGACCCGGGCGGCGAGCGGAAGAATGGTTCCGTCGATCACCACACCGGCGAGCCCGGCGAGCGCGAGGTACGTCCGGCCCCGGCCACCGTCCCGGACCAGAAGAACCGGTGTGAGCGACCAGAAGATCCAGACCGGTATCTGGGCAGCAACGAACAGCAACGCTCGGATCGCACCGGTCTGATCGCCGCCGAAGGTGATCCGTTCACGAAGGGCGATCATCGTCAGGTACAGGACGAACCACGTGGCGCCCCGCAGCAGCCTCTCGGTCAGCCCGAACTGCTCACGGCGCCAGGCCTTGGCGAAGATTCCGGCGATGGTGATCGACATCGGGATTCCCCACACGAGGAATCCGGCGACTCCGATGAACGTCCAACTCGACCTCAATCCCGAGGAAGCGCCGAACGCCGCGCGGACCCGGTCATTCAGGGGGTATCCGAGGCCGAGCTCCCGGATGAAGAGTGTGCCGGGACTGACGTTCTCAGCGAAGCCCGACAAGTAGCTGAATCCGATGATGATCAAGGGGAGGACCGTGGTGAACAGCTCGATCGAGACGAGTATGCCCAGCGTGCCGCCGTCGATCTCGTTGAACCGGGCGACGATTGCGGCGGCCGGCCGCATCCTACGGGAGTCCGCGAGCCGCCGGTAGCGCTCCTCGAGCCGCCGACGGACGTCCTCGCGGTTCCTACCTGCGCTCATAGGTCGGCGAACCCCTCTTCGGCGTCGAGACATTCAAACCACCTGCAGTGTTGTCGCCGAGCCCCACGCCACCATGCTTACTTGTCTCACGATCGGGGTCTGGCTGCAAGCAGCATTGGTGCGGCTGCGGGCAAGCGGGCCAGTATGCGCACGGCTTGACGCAGGGNGTGTTCAGGGATGGCGGCGTAGCCGAGCAGCAGCGCCGGAGGGCTGGGTGATTGCACCCAGCAGCGGTAATNCAAGGTGTCTAGCGCTATCCCCTGCTCGCGGGCCTGGGCGGCGATCGCGTTGACGTCGGTGCCCTCAGGGGGCCATGCGATCAGGTGAAGGCCGGCGGCCGCGCCGCCGATGCTGAGGGCGACGGTCTCGCTGAGCGCCTCGACAAGGGTGTCGCGGCGGCGGCGGTAGCATCGGCGCATTGCACGAAGGTGGTGTTCGAGGTCGCCGCGTTGGATCATCGTCGCGAGGGTGGCTTGTTCGATGATCGATGGCCAGGCGCCGGTATTACGGCCGGCGCGGTGTGAGATTTGCACGTGGCCTTCCTTCGGATTGTCGAAGGAGGCGCACCGCCTCAGCGTTATCGGTTGCGCGGGAGGCCGCTGTGTAGAGAAGCTGTTTGAGTTGCCGTTGCTCGACGGGCGTGAGGTGGGTCAGTATCTGCTCGTCGGCGACTCGTGCGGTCGCTTCCGCGCGTTTCAGCAGCGCCTTGCTCTTGGTGGTGAGCTGAGCCGGCAGCGTTCGACCCGAGGGCACCGCCGCCGGGCGCGTCACCGCGCCAATGTCTTCCAGCCCGCGCAGTAACTGGTTCATCGGCGGTGGTGAGACGTTGGTGTCGCGGGTGAGCTCGGCACTAGAGCGACCGGGGAACGCCGACAGGATCCGCATACGCGAATTCCGGCAAGCCCAACCCCAGCCGCCGTAGCTCCGAAGTCACCTGGGGCGCAGCAGCGCCGTCACCCGATACAGCAGATACCCCAGCGGCTGATTCCCCGGTCGGCTGCCCTGCGCCCGTAACAGCCGCACCACCAGCGGCACAACCGTCCTACTATCCGGCGGTCACCAACGAAGGCCGAGCGATTCGCCAGGGTCTCGGCCGCGGCGCACGAAACCACCGACGGCTTCTTCGATCTGGCGCTGCACGCGTGGAGCGTTCTGCAACGCGACCACCTCGACTTGCGGACCCGCCTGTTGATCCTTTTCGCCGTCGACGCTACCGTTGGCGCGAACGGAGCGCTCCAAGACCACATCTACGCCGCGCTCAACATTGGGATCACACGCGAGGAGATCGCGGAAGCGTTCACACAGGTTGCGCCCTACGTCGGGCTTCCGCCGATCAGCAAGGCGTTCGGTGTTCTCCGGGGGTGCGCGAAGGTCCATGAAGCGCCGGTTCTCGGTGACGCCGACCCGTCCTGACGGCGGCGCAGTGGTCGACCGAACCATTCGTCTGGAAGGAGGCCCCATGGGGGACCGCGATACGAGTTTAGCTGCGCGACTTCAGAAGCTGGAAGACATCGAGGCGGTGCGAACGCTTCGAATGATGTACCACCACTACCTCAACGGCGGCGAGTTCGGTCGCGTCCACGAACTGTTCTCGCCCGATGGCGTCGTCGATCTGGACTACTTCGGTCGCTACGACGGTGTGGCCGCGATCCGTGAGGTCTACGACCTGCTGGCCCGGCGCCCGGACTTTATGATAAAGCAGTTCATCACGGCGCACACCGTCGACGTGGGGGACGGGCACGGGACCGGGCAATGTCATCTGCTCGCCACTCAGGCACGCCGCGGAACGAGCTATCTGGTAGCGGGGTCCTACGTCGACGAGTACGTCACCGTCGACGGTCGCTGGGTGTTCCAGCGGATGACGCTGCACGTCTACTTCAGCGTGCCGAGCGGTGTGGGTTGGGCCGGCCGAGACCTGCACTACCTCAACCCGGTCGTCGCAGAGCTGATGTCATCGCTCGACCAGCGGTGAGCCTCGTCCTCAAAGATCTCGGTGAAGACATGCCGGCTGACGTTCTGGAACGCTGTCAGCATCCGTGCAGTTTGTTCACCGCCGGGCGCGGAGGGGTCCACCTTTCGAGGTGAGAGCGGCAGGGCGAGGTACTCAGCAGTGTGAAGAGCGTCTACGCTCTTCAATTCGTAGAGTGTGTTTCGGCCCGATGCGACTGGACACGACACCGGTGATCAGCATCGCCGCGCCCATTACCGCCATGTAGCTGGTGAACAGCAGCGACACCTGCGATGGCGACGCGTTGAGGTTGTCGGCGATGGGTTGAGGATCGCATCCACCAGGCCGATAGTAAGACGTCAACAAACACCGCTAAACCCGATCCAGGCCTTAGGAATACGTATGCAGACTCAGGCCATAAGTCAGCATGACCGAGTCCGACAACCTATACGTGGGTGGCGGCGGTCGTGGGTGCCAGGCAGGTTCTGAAAAAAGCCACGTAGCGGTGTTTCGCGCGCCGGCGGGCCACTGATCGAAGGCGGTCTGGTAGCCACAACGGCATCGCTGGATGCCGAAGTGCTCTGCAGTGCCCGCGGGCCGACTGAATACGAGCAGTTCTGGGGGACCGCCGCGTTGCTACGAGTATCTGCCGACCAATGGCAAGTGTTAGCACGCCGCATTCAATACGATGCTGAATTCGAGATCCCCGCAACGGTATTGACTTTCCAACACCTCGGAATGCCAAACGTCCGGGCGATCAACTTCCTCGGCGAGCCGCCGACGACTTCGGTTTCTGCATGTCCACTGTAATTCTGGCGGTGAGTAGGGTTTCTCAGCCACCGAGAACGATCTGGCCAGCGTTCCTTCGGAGCGGTGGTGAGTTAGCGGACGGCCGCGGGCCGTAGTTTGCTGCGCTGGCGGCGGGTCCCAGGTCGGTGGGCCCAACCGGTTTGGTGAGCGCCAGCGCACCGAAACGCGGCGCCTCATACACACATAGCGGCCGGCGCCTGCTGCGGCGCCGGACGGCGGTACGTGCCAGGGTCACCCGCTATGCCCAATCGGTTGTAGGAACAACCATTTTGGCATTAGACGCGCATATGTCCTGAGTCACAGGATGAACGGCACTGAGATGTGAATCACAGGCATCGGTTCGGCAGTGAATGCGGTCGTCTCGGCCGCCGAGAAGCCGCGGCCGACTAGGTAAGGGTGGTAGTGGTGGATTTCGGGGCGTTGCCGCCGGAGATCAATTCCGGCCTGATGTATGCGGGGTCGGGGTCGGGGTCGTTGGTGGCGGGGGCGGCGGCCTG
>JGI12631J13338_1000215_pt1 | contig 19041 bp, 19 predicted proteins | sample BlaSpr_A8_Ref_O1_FD_13338 | JGI IMG/M metagenome (IMG submission 13338) | reverse complement strand
AATATATGATATGCTGTTGCTATTGATGTCTTCTTTTTATTTATGTTGATTTCGCTTGGTGCAACTAATAAGAATTGTTCTACCACTGCGAAATCTATCTTTTTCATATCAAAGTACGTTGGTAATTCTCTTTTTATATACTTCTTGGACTCCTTTATTGATGATTCATTTACTATAGACTCTTTTACTATAGGGCTACTTTGCGTCCCTTTTTCTTTAACTAATACATTTAACTCCTTTTTTGTAGACATTATCTTTTTAATTTTTTATCTGGGAATTATCACTGGCCTTTTCTAGTAGCGTAACTATGGTTTGAGATGTGTCCTTCATCTTCTTATATCTTATCCTTCTTCTTTGTATATTTTTCCATACCTTTGTGTTTGGTACTGCTTTTTATATTGCTTATATTTATATATTCCTTCTTCCAAGACTCTTTCTGTTACCAATTCTGTTTTATATTCTGTTATCAATGCTAACTCTTCTAACTTCTTCTCTTTTACTTTTGGACTTTCCTCCTTGTACTTTATCTTTGTTATGTTATTCTCTTTCATTTAATATGATCTTAATTGATAGGTAAACTTATAGCTTCTCTTTTCATAGGGTGATTTCACTAGTATCGTTCGATTTTTTCCTCTGGTCTTAAATAATATTGGAAATATTTCTGATACTATTATCTTTAATTTATTATTTGCACTTGCTAACTCCTTTACTGTTTCATTTCTTTTTTCCTTAGTCACTTTACGTTTCAATTCCCAGGCTTTTATCATTTCTGTTTGCTTTTCTACTGTTAACTCTTTTATACTTTCTTTTAACGTTTTTAGACTATTATTTACATTCGATTTTACTACCTTTTTTGTACTCTTTTTCTTGGTTGGTTCTCTTACTGGTTGACCTTGGTCCTCTACACTTAATACTGGAAAAGCGAAAAAGTCTTGATCTTTCATTATTGTTTATTTTTTACTGTTTTCGTTATTTACTACGACTTATATCTAAACTGTCTTACTCTTTTCTTTCAAATCATTTTACTATATATTCTACTTTGTTTATACACTCCACTATACCTGCATTACTTGTACCGTTGTGTACTTACTATTAAAACAGACTTCTGCCCATACCCTGTGCCTGTTTCACTTTTCACTATATAACCTTTTAATCTGTCGTCGTCATACTCCTCCTTTCCAAGAACATTAACTATGACTAATATTTTCAAAAGTACTTGATTATCTCTTCTCCATCTCTCTTCTAGTGTGAACATTTTTATACCATGTATATACAAAAGTAAAAACCAGTACGATATATAAGGGAAGAAATAATCATGCTATATATACTACTTTATATACTTTTAGCCCTTTTTACAATTGTGATTTTTATGTCAATACGTAACGTTTTATACTTCCTTAATATATAACTTTCTTTATTATGTATAGCTAACTTTATCTGCAACGTTTCTTAACTTTGATTATCTTTAGAGTTTCACAGTTTTCATGCCCTTATTACTATGTAAATGTTTCGACTTTAGTATTACTACTTGGCTATCTCATCAGTATATCTTGCCTAAGGACTATATACACTCATCTTACTTTGAACTATCCTAGTTTATCCTCTAAGGCTATCTTATTAGTCATAGAAGGTTTCTTATCACTATATAGATTAATCTCTTCTCTTATTGCAGGTACGATTTGTATATATAACATTGTACCTAGTATAATCACAATAACAAGAAGTAAATACTGTACATAGTTTACGTTATTGATTAACTCTGGTAACTCATTATTCTCTTTAATTAACTCTAAGATATCCTCTTTCTTTAATGTAGGTATATTACTCTCAGGAATTACAGCTTTACTCTCAGCTATAGGACTAGAAATAGGTATAGGCTCATAATGTGAGAAGAACTTCTGTGCTAAAGCAAATGATATACTTGCAAAGGCTACTGCTCCTATAAAGACCATGGCTACTGTAGGTGACGTTACCTGATCAGGTTCAGTGATTATTCCTATACTTTGTAATACATTTGCAAACGTTCCTTTTGTAATATTTAATACGAAATTCATTGTACCTACTGGATCTGATAATGCTTTTATTCCTGCTGAGGCTATCACTAATATTGTTGTCGCTCCTACTACTCCTTTTACTACTGTTGTACTTATATATAATATTCCGTTACCTGTATTTACTATTCCTGATATTACATAGTCTTTTCCTGTATATAGATAATCCCAATAACTTGGCTCTTTAACTGAGGCCAGTACCTCTCCTAGCTCTTCTGTTAGCTCTTGCATTATCTCTATATCTACTTCAATCTGTAAGCCCTCTATTATTGCAGGTATTAGAATTATTAATCCTATACCTACTAGTATTATTATCGCTCTTTTATCTGTTATCGAATCGTTTACTAGTTTACCTATATCTTCTAATTTCTTCTTAAGCTTAGTCAATGTCATTATTTGATGCTGTATGTGTAGTATTCTTCTTCTCTTCTATTGGTAATGTAAATGTATGCTCACTAGGCTTAAAGGCTCTACTCACATTACTTAGCTCAGACTTAGGAATCGTTATCTTAGTCTTATCTGTAGATTTCAATGTACTACGCATTGCTTCTATCTCAGACTTAGGTTTAGCCTTAACACTTTCCTTAGTTTTAGATTCCTTACTTAACGGTGATATTGGCTTTAAGAATGACAGAGTTTCCTGTATTACAGTTGAGTCTCCTTTACTTACCTTAGATATCGGCTTTAGTGTAGGGTTATCCTTTTCCCCTCTTGGACTTGAACTTGGTGTTGATGTATGACTAGACATTGGACTAGATGCTGGGCTAGATTCTGTTGAATTACCACGCTGACTTCTAGTGATATTTGCCATAAGGTCATTTGACTCAGTATAAGACTTCACTATCTTTACTTTACTTAGCTTACTCTGAAAGCTTACTGGACTATTTACTATAAACTTTTCTATAGGAGTTAATACCAATTTCTCTATTACCAGTTTCTGTTCTTCCATTCCTGTATATATGGCATTAATCTGTTCACTATAGTTTTCATTACTTATATTTATATTCTTAACAGTCTCTCTTAATTCACGATCGATTACCGTAATTCTCTCATATACTTGAGATAGCTTCGTCTGACTGTCATTCACTTCACTTTCAAATAGCCTTTGATTCCTTAAGTCCTCTTTCAGCTTATTTGCTGTATATAACTTCTCATGTTCTAATGCTTTTGAGTTATTAATCAATATGCTTTCCGCTATTATTGCTGACTCTCCTAATGCTTCCTTATATTCATATACTTTACTTACTACTTCTTTTACGAACTTAACTTCTCTTATTGTAAAGTCATTATTTATCTCTATTATCTTCTTACGTCCTAACTCTTCATTTCTAGACCTTTCTGTATGTAAAGATGTCATAGTATTTAGTTTTGATGTTAGATTTATTACATCTTTCTTTAAAGTTATATTCGCCTCTTTTAAGTCTTTTATCTCTGTATCCTTCTCCTTTATTATTGATTCTGTATCTCTCATGGTATTACCTTCAGTACTCGACACAGTTAAGAGCTTATTCTCTAATTCCTTACGTATCTTAGTCTGGTTTGTTATCTTATCTTGTAATTGCGATAATTCTTCTTCTTGAAGTATCATCGCTCTTGTAGAGTTAGTTACATATTTATCATGCTCTTCTACCTTAGATTTTAACTCTTCTATCTCTACATCACAATCCTCATTTACTTCCTTTGCCTGGCCTAGCTCAAATACTAGTCTTTCATTCAAGAATGTTAACGTGTTTATTTCATCAGCTTTCTCATCAAGGTTTCTCTTAGATCTAGCCAAGTATTCAGTTGTTTTGTCTAGCCTACCTTCTAACTCCTTTATCTTCTCATTATCTGATATTATACCTTTACTTAAGACTTGCTTTGACATTGTATCTACTCTACTTACTAACTCCTTATTCTCTTCACTACTTCTTTGTAACTTAGAGGTTAGATCATCTATGGCATTACGTTGATCCTTTAAGAGAGTTGCAGCCTTTTCGTCTCTTATCATTATCTCCTTTGTCTTAGCATTATATTTATCTATTGTACTATTTGCCTTGTCTAATTCGTTAGTTAACTCATTTATCTTATTTCCTCTTTCTTTTATTATTCCTCTCAAACGTGCTACCTCTATACTCACAGAACTTTCTCCTACTCCATCCATGACCTTCTCTTTTCCTTTTGATGATCTTGGCGCTGGCTCATACTTATCTACGAATTTATCCATATCTTCTTCCGTTACTCTGCTATTTGCTTTAGGCTCAGGAAATAAGATCCTTAGACCATTGGTTACTTTCTGCTTTATCCAAGATAGAAATATCATCTTATAACTTTACGGATTATACGTAGTGCTTTTATGGCCATCACTATACCTATTAATACACCCATTCCTGTCAAGGTATTCAATGGGCTAAACGTTACTGGTTTCTCCATTATCTTTGATATTAACTCTAGAGTACTTGGATCTGTATTTGTAGGCTTTGGCACATTACTAAAGTTAGGTAGTGGTATATTACTTAACACATTGGCTGCAAAGTCTGGTAACTTTCCTACTATTCCACATTGATATATGAAGCCTGTTACTGCTAAGGCTATCGCTGTATATGTAAGAGTCTTCTTCCAATTTACTCCTTCTAGACTTCTTATATGATCTTCTAATCGTTTCTTTATATTATCCCATTTACTTACTAATTCCTCACTTTTTTCTATATTCATCCCTACTCTATTTGCTAGGTCATTTAAGCTTATTGTTGCTACCTTTATTCCTACATCTATCTTCCTTATCTTTTCACTATACATATCATTTAATATTGCACTTGGCGATAAGATATACTCTTCTCTTCTTATTTCTGTTGAATCATTATTGGTGTTATTCATTAGTTCTTTATCTGTAAATACTTTGTTATATAGCTTCTCTGTTTCTCTCAGTGTTTGCCTCGTATTTGCAGGTGGAGCTAACTCGTCATCTATTCCTTCCAATTCTATATCTTCTTTAGCTTTCTTAGACTCAGCTTTATTTGACTCTTTCTTTCCTAGTAATAACTCTTTTGCAAATGTGTAATAACTAAATGGTTTTGACTCTTCTTTATCTAATGAATTTCCTCTATCTTCATTACTTTCACTTTCATCATCTGACTGTATCTTATGCCTACTTCTATCGTTACTTCTCAACTTTCTTGCCTTATCTATAAACTCATTATCTGTTTTCTCTTCCGCTTTCGCTCTCTCTATTATTGCTTCTTCTTTATCATGCTTCTCTTTCTCTGCTCTTAAATATGGCGAATTCTCTGTACGTGATTTATCACTCAATGGTAACTCTTTCTCTTTCGTTGGCACATCGTCATCTACTAATTGCCTCGCTTCTTCTTGTTCAGTCTTAGTCAACTGTCTATCATCGGCCTCCTTATTCGTTATAGTCGTCGGCTCTGCCTCCTCTTCTGATCCTGATGCTGATCTATCCTCTCTTGTCGTAGTCTTAGTATCTACTTCACCACTATCATCCTCTTTAGCAGGGTCCATATCTTCTTCTGTATCACTTTTCTCACTCTTTATATCGTTAGCCTTACTCTTCGTTATAGTCGTCGGCTTCGCCTCCTCTGTATCTGATTCACTGTTATTACTTACTACTTCTCGCTCTTCCGTTGATATAAATACTTGTTCCTTTGGCTCTGTATTCTTAGCCATTGTCGCCTTAAGCTCCTTCGTACTTATATACTTCTCATTAAAGCTACCTATAAGTGGTATCTCTTCTTGCTTAGGCTTTTCTGTTTGCATATATCTTACCCTTATTGACTCTTTTACTATATGACTTTTCATTAGCCTTATACTATGTCTTTTTAGTTGTATGTTCATTTATACCGGAATTACTGATGTTGATTCTACTAGTTTCGTTATTATTCTATTTACTTTATTTACCATTGAGTTTAGATTATTTATATCTACTCTATACTTTGCTAATACTTCTCCTATTATCTCTCTGTCATTTACTAATCTCTCTTGTACTTCTTGCATTGGCTTCAATATATCCTTCATTATTCCTTTAGTTATCCCTATCATCTCTTCATCTACCTTTGTATTCTTTACTACGCCTTCGGCTACCTTTTGACTCAGTTCTGCTGAATCTACACCTATCTTCGCTGCTACTACTAAGGGCTCATTATCTTGTATGAATAACTTTACTAGTTTATAGCCTCCTATCAGTATCACTATCACAGCTACGCTATAAACTATCTCTTTTGGATGATTATATATAAAGTTTCCTATTCCTGAAGTCATACGTTTCATTATACCTGGCTGCTTTGTCTCATAGTTCTTAATAAGATCATTTACAGTATTCACTGCATAACTTTTTATATCTGTAGCTGGCATCTTTATTAACGCATTGTCGTATATTGCCATATAGGTATCTGTAAGTTTACTTTGTAAATAGTCTAACTTCTTACTTCCTTCTTCGGCTAGAGTTACCATTGCCACTTTATACTCTCTTATAAATATCACTCTTTTCTCTTCTAGAGTTACTGCATGATATATAATAAACAGTTTAAAGTTACTATACTCTTGTAACGTTCCATTATGCGCTGCTATCATCATACTTACGATTCCTCCACTTATTGAGAATATCACACTCATTATATTCAGGTACTTATTCTCTATCAATATTGACGTGGCTATTATACTCAATGGTAAGACTAAGATAAACGTTCCCATTGTTGCTAGTATACTGTTTAATTGACTCATCCATGAACTGATTAACCATATACTAAAGTTCCATCCTATTCCATAATCATTATAGTTTATTATATAGTATAGGCATAATACTATTCCTACTAGTTTACTCAGCATTATCATTCCTACTCTTATCTTATTTATTATATTCATCTTACTTCTTCTTAAATATCAGGTTATAATTAGGCCTATGTAATTGAAGATTATCTCTTATCATTTCCCTTAGAAACTCTGTCTGTTTATTATAGAATACTATCTTTGTATCTAGCTTTGATATATTACTTGATACTTCATACATTATCCCATTTGCTGTATTCAATCTTATACGATCTGTTCCTGATATACTCTCTTTCTTATTTTGTAACTCATTTATCAATCCTAATACCTCCTCATACTTTCCTTGCTCCTCTTTTCTATATCCTGTTAATACTTGGATCATATATGCTGCTACTAATGAATCTATACTATATGGATTCTCTTTTATTAACTTTCCTATACTCTCAGGGCTCTCTACTATCGCCCCCTCTTTCTTTATCACTGACTGTAAGCCTTTCTGCTTTATTAAACCCATATAACCTTTTAATTTAGTGTAAATTTCCATTTTATTACTATTCTTCTGTCTCTATATCTACTATTGTTCCTGTTTTCCACCATTTATATATTAATACTCCTACTGTATACGTTCCATATATATACATTATATCTTCTATATCTAACGCTGCTGGTATATCCTCTATGTCATTCATGAATGTTCCTTGCATTGTCGCATGATTTGCTGCCATTCCATTTAATTTACTATTTAACTCTTCTAAATTCTCTATCACTTTACTGAACTCTGCTATTGTATTCTCGTCTCCTGCCATATCTTGCTGTATACTTGTTAATTTGTTTTTACTCTCTAATATTATACTTTCTCCTTCCATTGTCCTTTGTTTATCGTTCTCTATTTGGTTTGCTCTATACTCTTTTAATATCGTTATCTCTTTCTCTTTTCTATTTATTATACTATTTATTACTAATGGCATTACCACTATGAATGGCAGCATTACCTTCAATACTGTTTTTGGATTGTTTATTATTATGTCTATCATTATATTATTGGTTCTATTATATCTTCTATTATTATTTCTACTAGTCCTGTACCTGTTGTCGTTAACATCTTATATATTATTAGTCCTATTATATAACCTATATACATATACATTCCTGTTTTCATTGTTAACTCTACTGGTAAATTCTCTAGGCTATTTTTCACTGTTAGTATTAAGTTATCATTATTCACTGTCATTTTATTTAAATTCTCTATAACGTTATTTACTTCTATCTCACTTCCCACTTTTATCTCAGCTAATTGTGCTTTTATTCTCTCGCTTACTTTACTATCTTCATTTAACTGATGCATTATATATTGTCTATATGTTTCTAACTCTACGATATTTCGATACATTTTAGTATATATCATTACTGGCATTATTATTACTATTGGCATTCCTATTCCATACAGCACTAGCTTTGGATTATTTAATATAAAGTCTATCATTTTTAATCACTTATTACTCATCCTAATTTTTCTATCAGTATTCCTACTCCTAGTACTATACTTAACAATACTTTTCCTATATTGTATGTTTTCTCTTCTATTGTCTTACTTCTTGACATATCTTCTATTAAACTACTATGTCTATCATTTTCCTTTACTGAACTTGTAAATAGTTCTCTTGCATATGACGTTATCTCTTGAGCATTCATCTCATTTAGTCTTAATACTTCTACGCTCCTCTCTATACTCGTCGCTATGTCTTGTAACTTTGATTCTATCATTTTATTCAATATTGTTGTCTCTCTATAACAGTCTATTATTCCTAGGTTTAAATATTCTAGCCTTGTTTCTATCGGTATTGTTTGATTCACTTTCACTATATACAAGTTTGTTACATTCTCTAGCATTAAGGCTGACATCGTTAACTCTATGCCTACTTCTATCACCATTAATGATATTATATATCCTATTAACTTTGGGGCTCCGCCCCTTATTATACAATATATTAGGTATATTATCAAGAGGATTGTTAACCAATATCCTGATGGTATATAGCCTATTATCTCTACTACTTTCCTTGATATTGTCACACTCTCATTTATCTCTATACTATAACTTCTTCTATTTACTAGTACACTTATTAATAGCAATATGGCTGTCATTATCATTATTGTTACTAGGCTTATTCTTGATACTATCGAGTCTTTTACCTCTTTCTTTTCTATTATAATTTCCTTACGGTTAGTGTCCATAGTTTTATTTCAATAAGGTATATATCTCTTCCATCTTATTTCTTACTACTTTTTAGTGTCTCTATTGTATTTCTTGACATTAATATACTATTTAATATTCCTTTTACTATTTCTAATGGATACTTCTTATAATCTATTTTACTCATTGCTATTATATGATGCTTTATCTCTTTATCTAAGTTCACCATCTCTACGTCTTTACTTATCTCTTCATTTGGTATTATAAATAACTGTTTACTTGTAAAGCTCTTCTCATTTCCTGGCATACTTGGATGACTTGGTGATACTCCTCTGTTTAACTTTTCCTTATACACTTTACTTTCTGCTATTGTTAACTCTCTCTTTGGCTTTACATTACTTATTATCTCTATTGGTTTTGGGATTACCTTCTTCTTTGTTACTATTGGACTACTTCTTGTATCCTTCTTTACTACTATATCTTTCACTTTCTTTACTGTCATCTTATATTTTCTGTTTTATCTTTAACCTATTCAATATTGTATCCATTATACTATACGTTACCATTCTCATTTGATTTATTATCTTTAATACTTTTAACTCCTCACTATCTTTTATATTGAAGCTCCTATTTTCTATGTCTTCTGAGTCTAGGTGTCTACATAACCTTATTGATGTTGGTTTTTTTATATACTTGTATATTTCTCCTTGTATCTCTGTCTCTGTTAGATATTGTCCTATTATGTCATTTCTTTTCTCACTTATTATTTCCTCTAATACTGTACTTGGTGATTTATACCACTCTTGTAATATTCCTCCTGCATATATCTCATTGTTCTTTACTATATTATATGTTATCTCTATGTTCTTCTTATTCTTTTCTACAAAATCTAACCTCTTTCTTGCTGTCTCGTCATTTTCTGCTAAGGACCTTATGGTTTCCTTTAACTCCTCGTAATATCCTACAAAGTCGTAGTACTTTGGTTTTTCAAATTCATCTGTATTTTTTTTACTCTTTGTTACTATCAGGCTTACCTTTTCTTTTATTCCTATTAACGTTTCTATTATTTTATTCATTTTTATAACTTTATTCTCGCTACTTTTCTCTTAGTATATGAACTTATCTCTTTATTATTAATTGTTTATTCTATGTAATATATGTATTTACTTCATCTATACTCTCTTGTCATACTCATACTAGTCACTGTATACTGATTCATATATATAACTCATATCATTAATAACTATTATATAACTTATACTACTTGGTTATCTCTAGTTGTTAATGTACTTATTATACCTACTGGACCTGTATCTACTACTGTATTGTATCTGACATTTATTATTATAAAAAAAAGACTATTGCCCATACCCATTACTATTACTCTTTTTATTTTAAGTATAATGTATTATTATTTCTTTTTCTTACTTTTCCATCTCTCTTCTAGTGTGAACATTTTTATACCATGTATATACAAAATTGAAAAGCATAGGCATTTACTAGTAAATTACGAAAAGTGATGATAGGTATGAAAAGGCTAAAAACAGCTTTTTTACAATAATTCGCCTCTATATACGACTACTATGTATATACACGCACGTCATATTCCTTTGGTTTTCTATAGCCAAGCTATAACGTCTCATACATCGTGTACCTATCAAGAATTTATCTTATTTTTACGTTAAATTAGGGATATATACACCATCCATGCTACTATATACATCATCACATTAACTACTCTTAGACTTAGAATTAGTCAGTATTGCTTAGCCAACTCTATAGCCAGTATCACATCTAGTACGTTATGATAAAGGAGCCATTCTCTATCTTTATTGCAAATAGTCTCTTTATTTAGCATATTTCTACTTTTTACTAGGGTATATCTCTACTCTTATCACCATGCTTATCATCGTTGTTAGGTAATTAGACTTAAGTATACATACCATGCTACGATATACATCAATACGTTAACAAGTCTTAAGGCAAGAATTAGCCAGTATTGCTTCGCTAGTTCTAACGCCAAGATAACGTCTAAGATATTATGATAAAGTAACCATTTCTCTATCCTAAGGTTTAGACTCTCTTTATTCAGGCCTAACTCCTTATTCTCTATGACTAAGTTACCATTCTCTAAGCTTACGATAAGACTCTCAGTTTCTAACTCTTCTTTCCTAGCCGTACAGTAATGCTTTACCATACCTATTATCACGTTAAATGTTATCGTATATACTACTATGAATAAGACCTTATAAAGTATCGCCATCTTGTGGAAATATATTATATCTATACATAAACTTATACCCATTATGGATCTTGGTATCAGCGTATACAGCAAAAGGAGACTTATTACACTCTTTTTATCCTTTAGTATATACAGTAACGATTCTCCTATACTTAGTAAGACTTTCCCTATACCTGGAATCTTCATTATCTCTTTCTCTATACTCTGTAAAGGCTTCCAATATACTGCATTTATTATCTTATAGACATAGCCAGCGATTATGCCTACCTTATTCCACTTTAATATTACCTTTATTATACTATATAACTCTATGATATTTATTACCAAGATTCCTATTATTATTATCACTTGGATTATGCTTATCTTATTGCTTATTATATAAGGCTCACGTTGTAATATTATTACTCTATAGAATATGAAATTTATCCACGTTATTCCTATTATTTGCTTAAGGCTTATTAGCATCACGTTTTCTTAAATACTCATAAGTCTTAGCAATATTATCTATAGTTTGTACAAAACGTTTTTCAAAGACTTCATTAGTCATAGTCAGTTTAAAATCTTCCTTTAAAAAGGATAAATGAACATAAGCTTTCGCAATATTGTATAACTCTGGATCTTGTGTATAATAAGCTGTACAAATTAAAAAGCGACTTGTTGTATGATCTCCTATAGATAAATGTTCTTTATGTAAAAGTAAACCTAAATCAGCTATAAATTGTGTGTAAGTCTTCTTGGTACAATTATCTACTGTTATGGGCTCATTTAACCACCACATTGCGTCTTTATACCATTGAAATATCACTTTTATTGCCACAGGATCTTCGTTTGTCGTATCACGTAAAAACTCCTCTATATTCGAGTCCGATTTTATCAATATTTTCTCTTTAGGTGCTACAAGACTATTACGTATTTCACTTTCTGTATGCAAGTTCTCTGTTAAATCTATTTGCGGTATTAACCCTTTATTATAAGGTACCTTTTCCTCTTCTAACTTCTTTGCATATACCATTGCTCTTCTTATATGGTTATATTTAAAACTTGCTAACTCTTTTGATTTTTCTTGTAATAATTTCTCATTGACTGCTGTCTGATTTGCTGAGTAGTTTGCATTCGCATTTAATACTGCCTCCTTTGCCAATGCCTTTGCTTCTCTATCTATGAAATCATGCCTTACATCGTATTCGTATATTGCACTCTCAAATGCTTCCATTGGTATACCTTCTGCGTATACTATATTTATGAACCATATTCTCATTATTCCTATCATTATCAAACTTATTATCATTCTTATGATTGGGCTACAACTTAGCATTAGAACTAGCTTACAGTTAATGTTTGATAAAATTGTCATTTGTACAATGTAAGGTCTTTTTGCTTTTTATTCTTTCTACTTGACTATGTGTAGTTTTTACATTTATATTCTCTATATAGTTACTCTCTGCAAATCTATTATAAGTCTCTTTTAATATTATCTTTAGAAATGGACTAAACTCATGACTAATCCCAAAGTTATCATGATTTGTAAAGACTCCTACTTTTATCATTAGCTTCTTACTCTTTAGATAGTTTTCTATATTCCTTGTCATTTCTAAATATATATTTACTGTTAAGGCATCAGCACTATGTATATATATAGCTGGAAATTTTGTTAATGCTAACTGTTTATTCATGAATCCTGTATGCTTGTATATTGCTAATTGATGCTTACTTAGGGTTAATCTTTTCATTAAGGTTTCATATGGCATAAAGACCCATGTTAAGTATTCCGTTTCTACCTTAATATTCTCATGGATTAATATCGAAGTCTTTTCATTATCTGGTATATGATTCTCTATATATGCTTTTATCATCATAAGAAATGTTGATGCATTTCTTAAATGTCTTGTCATAAAGATACTGAAGTAACGATCTAATACTCTTGTTATTGGTGTCAAACTTTCTATAGATATATCAAAGCCATTTAGATTGCTTTCATCTATTAAATACTCCATTAAGGCATCTAATCTACCACTTGAACCCATGCTGTAAGGCATTGCCATGATACATTTTTTACATAGATTCCTTTTTTTTAGACTCTTTCTCTTTTCTAGCCATCGATTCTTATTCAATGCTATAAAGTAGCTTGTCATTGCATGTATATATATTAGATTCTCCAACGCTTGAGTCTTAGCTTTACTACGCATTCTTTTACTTATGCCTGCTATATAGTTTAGGCATTGTTTATATTCCTTATCCTTTATTTTACTCTTACTATCATCAATTATCCAATTACATATATTTATTGGTATTTCTTTATTTAGATAGACTAACTGTTCTTTACTTAACATTCTTATCTGCGTAAATAATTTACTTAAGCTTGAAAGAATCTCTTCTTTTGGCGTATTCATAAATAATAGCAAATCGTCCCTAAAGTTATTTATATCTATCACTTCTACTTCTGATTCTTTGCTTGAGGCATCCCATCTTATTCCTATTCCTTTATAATATTCTATTAAATAATCCTTTATTGTCCTTATTTCTTGTAGGAAGTCTTGTATATATATTGAATATACATCTATATATGAATTTCCTATTACGTTACTCAGAAAGCATATATCTTCCTCTTTCATTATTAGACCTATTAACTGTAAGCCACTTGACGTTGCATCCAACTCATATATCAGACTTAGATTTTGTTCCTTATAGTATGATTTATACAATAATTGGGCATAGAATATCTCTTTTCCTTTTCTACAGTGTTTACTTAGCCAGTCTATCTTCTCTGTATACGTTTTCTCCAGTGGATAATTACTAAACTCTTCTTTCTTATCTAGGAAACTCACGATATAGTTTCTTGCTAATTCTCTTGTCTTTAACTCATATTCTTCATAGTTTATACTCTCTACTTGTTTACATAATTCTTCTGTCTTTATTTGTGTCTTTATCGATTCCTTTACTCTATCATAATTCATCTCATTTATTGTGCTTACTTTATGCATTATTACAAATGCCTTGGTCAGCTTAAAGTTCTGTAGATTTAAGAAATATGGGATTGTAAATAGTCTCCCTGTACTCGTTATACTCCTTGGTAGATAGAAATAGTTAAATCTCCTATATATTGCCACATCATTTGCTAGTCCTTTTAGATAGTACTTATAGCTTATTATCACGTTATACATTCTTAGACAACTTTCACTCTTTGATAACTTACACGCTTTCAGCAGATCCTTATCAAATAAGATATCTAGTTTAAGACCAAACTTCATCAGTCTTTCTACTAGTTCTGGATATTTCGTATTCTCTAGGATCTCTTTGAAGTCTAACGTATATACCCAAAGGAAACTCTGTATACTTTTGTTATCTTTATCGAATGGTATATCCAATATCTCTTCTATATATCTTAGGAATTCTTCATAATTTGTATTGGCTATTTTATACTGAGTCATATGAGACAATATCTCTTCTAACTTTGCCTTTGGATATAGCTTTACATTCGCATCTGTCTTTACTAGACTACGCTTTGTCTTTAAATTAAACGTTACATTTTCTCGTACTTTATGCTTACTCGAAGTCTTTACTGGCTCATTCATTAACATTGGCTTCGTAAATACTGCACTTGCTGTTAGCTCTATGTTTAAGTCCTCATTTGCTAGTTTTAAATATGGTACTTTCCTTGCATCTGATTCTAGCTTAAATAAAGGACCTATTAAAGCATTTGTTATTATCTCTCCTAAGTGATACGCCATATTCGCTGTTACTTCCTGTGCTAATACCTTTGCATTATAATCCTCTACGCTTAATGTACTTTCTTGTTCCTCCTTTTCGGTTAAATGTAAGATTAATATTGCTGCATTCATATATTCGAATTCTTTATCCGATTTTACATCTATATGTAAGTATGGCATGTAATCTGTTATACTTATTGTCTTCAACTCTATCATATTTATTATCTTTCTTATTCTTAACTCATAGGTTTTCTCATCTTCTCTAAACTTTGGTCTTATTATCTTTTTTCCTTTACTTGTCACATCTTCTTCATACCCTTCTGTTTCTGGTTCATATGCTATATTCTTCATTATATATAAGTTACACATCTCTATTCCTATTAATATGCATACTTTCTTATATGCAAATAAATATTCACTTACTTCTTTTTGCTTGAATTGCTCTAAAAGTAAGTTATTTAATACCTTACCTATTATCATACTTACTTCTGACTCTTCAAAACTCTTTATTATCTCACTATATACTGTACTCTTCATCTTCTTTATATTCTCATATACTTCTTTATATATTTCTGTAAACTTATAGCTTATATTTGGACTCTTCCCTAAGGTCTTCTCTAATACTTTTAGATTCTTACAATCGTTTATTATTGCCTGTACTTCTCTCCATTGATCCTTATTCATATAGTATGCTTTTCCTTCATTTATATAGAAGTTCTCTTCACTGTGTAATAGACTGTTATCATATGGCTCGCTTCGCTCGTTATTTCCTACTATATATTCATTTAGCTTTGATATTGTCTCATTACTTCCCGCTAATATTGAGTTCAATTGGTCGTATCCTGATTCCTCATCTATTACATCGTGATATACTATGTCACTACTTGGCTTTCCTATTAACATTTCGTCTAGCCACTTATTTACTTCCATCCTTCTTTATGAATTGCATTATATATGCGTAATAATCTCTGCTATTTTCTATTGGTCTTTTAAAGTACTTCGCTCTCTCATGTATTATCTCATAGTATATTCCTTGATTATTTATTTCCCATATTCCTATTAGATTTTCCATATCTTTCATAAACTCTTTATCTTCTTGATTATATATTTCTATACTCTTTAACTCTGTCTTAATACTATTATATTTCTTTAATCCTTCTGTTGTAATCTCACTTACTATGGCACTTTGATAAAACTCCTTTAAGAATCTTGGTATGTTATTATCTATACCTTCTAACCTTTTCTTTATTTTATTTAAACTTGAAGTTTTCATACTAATGTATCACCTTTTTATCACTATTTTAGCTTTTACTATACTCTTTGATAACTTCCTTATTAACTCCTGTCTACTTCTTCCTAGATCTATTACTGTTACTTTACACTCTTTCTTTCTTTATTCTATTTTCCCTAATGAATCTCTGTATATAACATTCTAGCTATTTTATCTCTTTCTTTTCACCTTTTTCCAAGGCTATAGTATCACACTTTTCATCATCTTTTTGTGTATATTTCTACTTTCCTAATTTACACAATTTTCTCGTTTTTTCTTGCAATTTTACTATTCTTTTTCATCCTGTATATACTCCTTATGCTATTCTGCCCTCTTTTCCTTCACTCTGTCATTGCTATCATCTATATACTTTTTCTCTTTTTCTTTAGGCTCTTTTTCCTACTATGTATATACTACTCTCTATATACTTTCTTCTTTACTCTTCTTATCCATATCTATCTCGAGAGATGCTGTATTGTATGATCTATATACTCTTTTTACTTTCCATTAAAACACCATTTTACCCTATAGCTACTCACGGATTTTGTCAATGGGCTACTTTTCATACTTTTTACACTTTTTAGACTAAAGTATCATGCTTTTTTACGCTATTTACGCCTCTTTTTCATCTTATCTACTTTGACAGTGTTTCTTTAGGGACTTTACTATTACAGCGTAAAGAGTCTTATCTCACTACTTTTACCATAAGAATACTTTGACTGGGTTTCCTTAGGCATTTACTATTAGCTGAGATACTGTCTAAATACTGATAAATTTCGTGATCTTTTAGTCTAAAATGTTGATACTTTAGCCTTAGAATTTGATAATTATACCTCATTTTCTCCTTATTCTCATTGACTGGAGTTTCTTAGGATTTCTTACATAGATCCTAAATACTCTACATTTACTACTTTTCGCATAAAATACTTTGACTGGCTTTCCTTAGGATTTACTCATTACTAGATATGTATTCTTGATAATACTTTTAGTCCTCTTTTTATACTTTTTAGACTAAAGTATCACTAATTTTGGCTATATTGGGGCCTATTTTACACCATATTAGAAGTTGACTGTGTTTCATTAGGGACTTTATTAATATATCCTAAATCTTATACTTTTACTACTTTTACCATAAGAAGAAGTTGACTGGCATTCATTAGGCATTTACTCCTTAGGCTATAAACTATCTAAATATTGATACTTTTTACACTTTTTAGAGACTTAAGTATCACGTTTTTTGTATTATCAGAGTTTTTACAACTTTAAAACTTACTAACTTTACTTTTATCTTCATTAAACTAAGTCATTTCTTTATCTAGATCTTTTCTTTTTATTAACTTTAACTCCTCTCTTTAACCTTTAACCCTGTCGCTTCCGCTCCTATATATAGCGTTAACCCTGTCGCCTTCGGCTCCTTCTATTTAACGTTTACCCTGTCGGTTATATCACGTTTACCTTGTCCCTATATCACGTTAACCTTGTCGCCTACGGCTCCTTCTATCTTTACTTATGTATTTCTTGGTATTTGGAGAGCCTTTCGTGGTCACTTTTCAAGTATAGCTACCAATACTATACGAGACTCTCCTTTTACAGATAAACTTAGAACCTTCTATAAGCATTCTAACTCCGAATTACTTTACAACAGAGGACACTTATTCTGAAGGCTTTAATAACATTATTTGATCTAATAATGGTACTAATACTTGACCATAATTCTTACAGCCCATTATACTTATATCACGTATAACGTTTTCTAAGCTTAGTAAGATATTTTTGTATTGTGTTGCACTTATCATGCCACCTGTAACAAATATCTGTGGGTCTAACGTTATTAGATTGGTGATCACTACGCCTTTCAATTCATATTTCTCTAAGGCGTCATCTATATCTGCTTTTACCTGTTCTTCTATTGGTAGGCCTCTTGTTGTATTTAATAAACACTGGTATGGTATAAATATCATCGACATTTGTATGTATAGGTCATCTATATATGTATATAGTTGCTTTAACTGAACAGAATCAAAGTTTTTTGTCATTATCTTTTTATTATGTTTATGTGTTGTTAATATATAGTGCAGATAATGTAAGTCCTTCCAATCCTGAGATTTTATCTCGAAATCTTTAAATAATATATTTAATATGTTATTATTAAATTCAGATATTCCCGGTAGATGTAATGTTCGTATATGAGAAATTATATCTAAAGCACTTTGATTCATTTGAACTATTAATTCTCTTGTTATTATTTCTATCTTACTAAAGGTTTGTTCTTGATTTGGGAACTCTGATGATTCTTTATTATATAAATTCTCTATATTTACCTGTGGCTTCATCAATTCATTGAATATTTTCACTGATAACGTACTCGCTAATCTTATTTTTAGTAATATTCCTACTATACTGGTGAATCTTGAGTATATCGTATACCTTATCATAAAACTATACATTCTTTTTATCACGGGCATAAAGTCCTTATCTTTTTGTAATACTGTTGCGTATGAGTTATTCAATATATGATATGCTGTTGCTATTGATGTCTTCTTTTTATTTATGTTGATTTCGCTTGGTGCAACTAATAAGAATTGTTCTACCACTGCGAAATCTACCTTTTTCATATCAAAGTACGTTGGTAATTCTCTTTTTATATACTTCTTGGACTCATTTACTATAGACTCTTTTACTATAGGGCTACTTTGCGTCCCTTTTGCTTTAATTAATACATTTAACTCCTTTTTTGTAGACATTCTCTTTTTAATTTTTTATCCTGGGAATTATCACTGGCCTTTTTTAGTAGCGTAACTATGGTTTTTGATGTT
>JGI12631J13338_1000214_pt1 | contig 19095 bp, 18 predicted proteins | sample BlaSpr_A8_Ref_O1_FD_13338 | JGI IMG/M metagenome (IMG submission 13338) | reverse complement strand
CTTCACCGCCTCGTCCCCCGGCCCCGCCTCTACTTCCGGAACCTCCGGAACCTCCGGCGCCGCCTGCACCCCCGGCACCTCCAGCGCCGCCGAGGCCGCCAGGATCCCCATTGCCTCCGGGCTCTCCGTTGCCACCGTTGTCGGCGTTGCCGGCCATGGGTCTGCCTTCCCGCGAGCCGCCTAGTTTGGCTGCTCACCTCGCGTCACGCTACCTGAAACGCGGACACCCTGGCTGATTCGGCCGGTCAGTGCAGAGTTAAGGAGCTTACGGATCGATTGCCGGCTTGGATAAGTACCGCTCGACGGAAGCGACCTTCTGGTTCATCGCATCGGAAGCCCCGGCTCGCCAGTCCGCCTTGATCACCGTGCTGACTCGGGGCGCGCGAGCCGCCACGGCCTCCACCGCGCGCTGCACCACCGCCATCACCTCTTCCCAGGTTTCGCCTTCGATCACGGTGAACATCGAATCCGTTTTGCTGGGCAACCCGGATTCGCGCACCACCCGGACCGCTTCGGCGACGATCTCGCCGACACCTTCGCCCACACCCAGCGGGGTGACCGAAAACGCAACCAGCACAGACATCTGACGAGCGTACCCACATCTGGCAGCATCGAGGCTCATGCGGGTTCTGGTGCAACGGGTCTCGTCGGCCTCGGTGTCGGTCGACGGCCAGGTGGTCGGCGCCATCCGGCCGCAGGGCCAGGGCCTGCTCGCATTCGTCGGCGTCACCCACAGCGACGATGTCGATAAGGCGCGGCGGCTGGCCGAAAAACTCTGGAACCTACGAATTCTCGCCGACGAGCGGTCTGCGGCCGACGTCAATGCACCGGTCCTGGTGGTCAGCCAGTTCACTCTCTACGCGGACACCGCAAAGGGCCGCCGGCCGTCATGGAACGCGGCCGCTCCGGGCGTGGCAGCCGAGCCGCTGGTGGCTGCTTTCGCCGACGCATTGCGCGGATTGGGTGCCCGCGTGGAGACCGGAGTGTTCGGCGCGAACATGCATGTCGAATTGATAAACGACGGCCCGGTGACCGTGTTTCTAGAGCTCTGACGGCACCGCTTGAAGGTACTTTGATGATGTGGGCTACGTATTGGCGAATTTGGGACGGGTGGGCCGGATCTTGCGAAACGTCCGCGGGCCTGCCGGGCAGGTCGGGCGTTCATGAGCACGACACCTGAATTCGGCTCGCTCCGTTCCGAAGACGACCACTGGGACATCGTGAGCAGCGTGGGCTATACCGCCTTACTGGTGGCGGGTTGGCGCGCAGTGCATGCGCTGAGCCCGCAACCACTGGTCCGGGACGAATACGCGAAGTACTTCATTGCCGCGTCGCAGGACCCGTATCTGGCGGGCGTGCTTGCCAACCCGGGCACCTCCGAGGATGAGACCGCGTTTCCGCGCCTTTACGGCGTGCAAACCCGGTTCTTCGACGACTTCTTCAACGCCGCCGGTGACGCGGGCATACGGCAGGCGGTCATTATCGCCGCCGGATTGGACTCCCGGGCATATCGCCTTGACTGGCCCCACGGAACAACAGTTTTCGAAGTAGACCTGCCCAAAGTCCTGGAGTTCAAAGCACGTGTGCTCGGCGAGCATGGCGCAACGCCCAAAGCCCGTCGGAGCGAGGTCGCAGCCGATCTGCGCACCGACTGGCCAACAGAGCTGAAAGGGGCCGGGTTCGACCCACAAAGCCCCAGCGCCTGGTCGGTGGAGGGAATACTCCCCTACCTGACCGACGACGCGCAAAGCCAGCTCTTCTCCCGGATCAGCGAGCTTTCTGCGCCGGGCAGCCGAGTTGCGGTAGGCGCGTTGGGGTCGCGTTTAGACCGCGAGCAACTCGCCGCTCTGGAAACAGACCACCCCGGGGTCAATATGTCGGGAAAGACCGACTTCTCCGCGCTCACCTACGAGCCCAAGACAGACCCCGCGGAATGGTTGGCTGCGCACGGCTGGGCTGTCGAACCCGTCCGCAACACGCTTGAGTTGCAGACCGGCTACGGCATGACTCCGCCAGACGTGGACGTAAAGATCGACAGCTTCATGCACTCGCAGTACATAACTGCCGCACAGTAACGGGGGGTAAACATGGTGGCGATGATGAGACTTTCCCCCGCCGATGCCATCGCGGAGATCGGCGCCAGTTCACCCGGACCCGGGGTCGGTGCGTTCTTCGACCTAGACGGGACGCTGGTCGATGGGTTCACAGCAGCGGTTCACGTCGGAGACCGGATCCGGCGCCGGCAAGCCGGAATTGGCGAGCTCCTCGGGGTCTTGGAAGCCGCGCTGCGCTATCGATTCGGCCGCCTGGAGTTCGAGCACCTGATCGTGCGGGCCGCGGGTTACCTGCGTGGTGAGTCGCTCGCCGATCTCGACGAGCTCGGCGAGCGGCTGTTTGTGGAACGCGTTGCCTCCCGCCTCTATTCGCACATGCACGAAGTCGTGCAGGCGCATCAGGAACGCGGGCACATCGTGGTGCTGAGTTCATCCGCGCTGTCCATCCAGGCACTTCCTGTTGCTCGGCATCTCGGCATTTCCAACGTCCAGTGCAATCACTTTGAACTCGACGAGCATGGAAGTCTGACCGGCGGAATCGTCAAACCGGTCGTGTGGGGCTCGACGAAGGCTGCCGCGGTCCAACAGTTCTGCGCCGAGAACAACGTAGCGGTGCAAAGTAGTTACTTCTATGCCGACGGTGATGAGGATGCGGCGTCGATGTCACTCGTCGGCTATCCGCGACCGGTGAACCCACGCTCGGGGCTTGCCGCGGCGGCCGCCGTGCACGGGTGGCCGGTGATGTGCCTCGCTTCGGGCCGCCGGGGGCCGGTGCGGAGATTGCGTCATCTGGCGAACCACGTCCGCCGTGAGAACCAAGAAGCCTAAGGCGTCAGCAGGATCTTCACGTCGTCGCCCGACCGTGACTCCGCGGTCGCATAGGCTTTGGCCGCTTCGTCCAGCGGCAGTGTCGTGGTGAAGATGCCGTCCACGTCGAGGCGCCCGGACTGCAGCAGCGGGATCAATTCCGGCCAAGTGCGTTGCACCGGCGCCGTGGTCATCCGCAGCGTGATGCTACGAATCAGGCAGCCTAGGGCGGGAAACGGAAACGGCTGCATATCGTGCACTCCGACAACCGAGACAGTGCCGCCAGGCCGTACCGCATTGAGTGCGTCGGTCATGGATGCGTCGGTTGCGACGGCGTCGATCACCGCGTCGGCGCCGCGTCCGTCGGTGGCGGCGAAGATGGCCTCGGTTGCCGGCGGCGCGATTGGTACAGCGCCCCACTGCGCGGCGCGCTGCAGGCGGCCCTCGACTCGGTCCACAGCGAAAACCGTTGCTGCACCTTGGAAGAGCGCGCTGCGTAGCGCGCATAGGCCGACTGCGCCCAGGCCGATCACCGCCACGGTGCCCCCGAATGGAATGTCGGCGCGCTGAGCTGCTGCCCAGCCGGTGGGGAGGTTGTCGGTGAGCAGCAGCGCTTGCTCAATGTTGATCCCTTCGGGGATCTTGCGCACCAGGAAGTCGGCGGCGGGTACGGCGAGCAACTCGGACTGGGCGCCACCGAGTACACCAGAGCCGAAGATCTGCAATCCGGAGTAGCACATGACCGGGTCGTTGGTGGCACAGCCCGGGCAGGCGCCGCAGCCGGCCACCGACGACACCATGACCTGGTCGCCGACTTTGACGGTGCGCACCTCCGACCCGGCTTCGACGACTGTGCCCACCGCTTCATGGCCGAGCGCAATCGGCTCGGTGATCGGAAAGTCGGCCTCGTAGAAGTGCAGGTCGGATCCGCATATGCCGGCGGAGCTGACTTCAACGATCACTGCGTCGGGTCCGGGAAGTGCTGGATCGGGGCGGGTGTCGACCCGGATGCTGCGGGGCCCATCGACCACTACTGTGCGCATATGGGTGTGCTCACTTTCTCTGTCGCACTCACTCTTTTTGTCGCACAAGAATCACTCTTTTTGTCGCACAAGAAATTGTGACCAGTCGGGTTCACGCACCGCCGCCCAGTATTCGTTGAGGCGCCACGGGCTGACGGTGTGGATCTCTCCGTCGGCGTTCTTGAAGTAGGAGTGTTTGACACCGGGGTGTGACCACACCATCTTCTTGATTTGGGTTTGTGTCCGTTGATGCCAATCAGTGGTGGCTTCTGCCGCCGGCTCCATAGAGTGCAGGTTCGTCTCGGCCAGCCGCTTCAGGCACTGGTCGATGTAGCGCATCTGGAGTTCGGACTGGAAGATCAGGCTGCCTCCGTGGGCGAGGTGAGTTCCGGGCCCATAGATGATAAAGAAGTTGGGGAACTCCGGGACGGTGATCCCGAGGTAGGCATAGGGGCGGGTCCCCCACTTGTCGTGCAAGTCGATTCCGTTGCGGCCGGTCACTTTCAGGGGCCACAGCACATCGGTGTGTCGGAATCCGGTGGCGTAAACGATCACATCGGCGTCGTGCGTCACGCCGTCTTCGGTGACGACGCCGCCCGCGGTGATCCGCTGGATCGGTGTGCGCACCAATTCGACGTTGTCCCGCTGCAGTGTTCGCAGCCAGCTGCCGTTGTCCTGCAATGTCCGTTTTCCGGTAGCGGGATAGTCGGGCATCACCTTGCTCAGTAGATTGTCACTTTCGCCGACCTGACTCGTGATCCATTGGGAGAACATCATCCGGGCGGCGGCGTTGAGGTCGCTGACGGCATAGCCCTGATCGGCATAATTCGGGTCGCCCTCGGCGGCGTCGAGACCCTTGTCGGAGCCGGGCCAGAGTACGAGGAATCGGTACCACCTCCCGTAGAACGGCAGGTGGCGCATCGCCCAGCGCACGCCGTCGCCGACTTCGTCGTGATACATCGCGTTCGGGAACATCCACTGAGCGGTCCGCTGGAACACGGTGAGCTGTTCGACGTGCTCGGCGATGGCAGGCGCGATCTGGAAGCCACTGGCGCCGGCGCCGATGAGTGCGACCCGCTTGCCGGTCAGGTCCACGGAGTGATCCCAGGCCGCGGAGTGAAACGACGGTCCCTCGAAAGTGTCGGCGCCGTCGAAGTCGGGGATATTCGGCCGATTCAGCTGGCCGACCGCGGTGATGAAGGCCCGAGCACGCAGTGTGCTGGTCTGGCCGTCAGCGGAGCACAGCGAAACGCTCCAGACCCCGTCGTCGTCATTCCACTCGGCCGAAACAACATCGGTACTCCAACGGACGTGCTCGCCCAAGTCATGCTTTTTCATCACCTGGGTGAAGTAGTCCTGCAGCTCGTACTGCTCGGCGAAGAAGTGAGTCCAGTCGTTGTTGGGTTCGAAGCTGTAGCAATAGAAATGGTTTGCCACGTCGACGCGGGCGCCGGGATAGCTGTTCTCCCACCATGTTCCGCCGGGTCCCGCGTTCTTCTCGACGATGGTGAAGGGGATGTTGGCTTGTTTGAGCCGGACGCCGGCCAGGATGCCTGATTCGCCACATCCGACCACGAGGACCGGGAGTTCGGACGCGCGCTCGGTTGCCAGGGCCGCCGGGCGGCGGGGGTCGACCCCGTCGAGGTCCAGCTCTTCGGAGACCATGGGCAGGTAGTCGTCAGGAACATGCTCGCAAGCCGCCCAGTCCATCATTTCCCTGATGAGTTCCGGGCTCAGCGGCTTCGGCTCGGGGCACCCGCGGTCTCGATACTCGGTGATCACCGATAGCGCCTCAGCGCGGGCTCGGGCCTTGTCTTCCTCCGACATGAACCCCTGCACCTCGTTGAGGAAGATGCCCATCTGCTTGAAGTCGCGGATAAAACGCGGGTCGCCGGTGATGTGGACGAGCGAAAGCAGCAGCGTCGGGATGCTGACATCCTGTAGCGCGGCTGCGATCTCGGGTGCGGACGTGGTGAACGGCCGGCCGGCGTACAGGCTGCGCATCGAGCCGATCCTTTCGCTGGACTGCAAGCCCAAATTACGCTACCCGTAGTTTCGTAATTGGCAGCACCACGCTACCTCTTGACGCCGGAGGGGATCAAGGGTCGTGGCGCACTGCTAAGGGTCGTCTTCGTCTTCGTCCGCCAAGAGTTTTTCCGGGTGGTGGTAGCTGTTGGTGCGGGGTTGTCCGTGGTCGAGGTGTGGTGGGGGGATCCATTCAGTGATGCCGTCGGTGCGTTTTCGGACGGTCCAGCCTTGTTCAGCGAGCGGGTGATCGGATCCACACGCCAGGGTCAGTGTGTTGATGTCGGTGCAGTGGGTATTTGCCCACTTCTCGATATGATGGACTTCACTCCAGTAGCCGGGCACATCGCAGCCGGAGCGGGTGCAGCCACGGTCTTTTGCGTACAGCACGATTCGCTGACCGGGTGAGGCCAGTCGTCTCGTGTGATACAGCGCGAGGGCTTTGGCGTTGGCGAAGATCGCCAGATAGTGATGTGCGTGGCGGCCCATCCGGATCACGTCGCTCACCGGTAGCCGGGTGTCCCCACCGGTGATCGCCGTGCCAGATGCCGATTCGAGCTCCTTGAGGGTGGTGGTCACGATGATGGTGGCCGGTAACCCGTTGTGCTGACCCAACTCCCCCGAAGCGAGCAAGGCCCGCATGGCCGCGTTGAGTCCGTCGTGATTGCGTTGGGCGGTGCTGCGGGTGTCGCGCCGGACCGCCTCCTCGCCAGCCACGCCATCCACAGTGGGCGTGTCGTCCTCGGGATTGCACATGCCGGGGGCGGCCGATTTGGCTAGTACGGCGTCAAGGGTGGCGCGCGCCTCGGGGGTCAGCCAGCCGCGCAGGTGCGACATGCCATCTGGGCCTTGTTTGCCTACCGTCAGTCCGCGCCGACGGGCGCGATCCTCGTCGGTGTAGTTACCGTCAGGGTTGAGGCAATCGGTTAGTCGGTCGGCCAATTTGGCGACCTGGTCGGGCCGGAATTGGGTGGCCAGCCTGGCCAGGTGGGCTTCGGCTTTTTCCCGGGTTTCGACATCGACGCCGGAGGGCATGCGATGCAGGAAGCCGCGGATGACCTGCACGTGAGCGCCCCCGATACCCCCGGTCCGCACAGCCTGCGCGGTCGCGGTCAGCAGTGGGGCCAATGGTTGCCCGGTCAGCGCGCGCCGCGGGCCCAACTCGGCGGCCTCGGCCACCCGCCGAGTGGCCTCGCCACGCGTGATGCGCAACCGCTCAGCCAACGCCGCGGGCAGCCTGGCGCCCAGCTCCGTTTCGTCGGCCTGTTCGGCGATCTGGTTAATCAACTCATAGCCTGAGACCGGCAGCCGCCGAGCCTCCCCTTCGAGGCGCTCCAACAGATTCAACCGTTCCGGAGTGGTCAACGCATCAAACGACAGCTCCACCACCTCCGACACCGCGGTATTAAGCGCGTCGAACGCCGCGACGATCTCCTCCCGGGTGTTCGAAGACATGTTCGAATACTACGCGGTGCCACTGACAGAAAATCGGTCGCCGAAACCACTCAGACCGAAGTGATGCAAGTGATTTCAGCGTCGGGTGAGCCCCCGCTGAGACTTATGCGAAACATCGGCCAACAGCCGGGCATCGAGGACGAACTCGGCTGCGGTCGCGTACGACGATTCGTCGCTAGCCAAGTAGACATGGACGCTTTCCGGGATTCGCCAGGGTTCCGAGCAGAATCTTAGGCAAGTCCTGCGGAAGTTTCTCGGTCATCGGGGTAGGAATGAAACCCGGGTGCATCGAGTTGACCCTGATGCCGTTTGGGCTGGTGCGGCTTCGCGAGCAGGTTGTGCATCCGCAGTCGACACGAATGGGAGGATGAGAAGGGAAACAGAGACAATCCTCTCCTTCTCTCTCAACCTATAACGCACCGGGGGGCTTGCGGCAAGACCCGGGTTATGCCGCAGAATCGCTGGCCTACGCCAGAACTCATTGAAGAAAGGGAGCCGTCGGCTGCTCAACACGGTCAGCCGGGAAACGCCACGCCTGAACCACACGAGATCGTCGAGGCAGGGAAAGTGAGGGGCAGGTGTCGACTCAATTGCACGAACACGAATTGCAGTCCGAGCAGAGCTATGTGGCCGGGCTCTATGCGCGGCTCGATGCTGAGCGCGCGCGGATGAGAGGCGAGTACAAGGCGGCGTTGCTGGGCGACGGTGGCGATCCCATGGAACGCGACGTTCAGGTGCGCGCGCTGGCCAGACAAGTGCGGCGGCTGGACGTGGTGGACAACGGGCTGTGTTTCGGCCGGTTGGATTCCGTTTCGGGCGAGCGTCGGTACATCGGCCGGATCGGCTTTTTGGACGCGGAGAACGACTACGAACCTGTAATGCTCGATTGGCGGGCACCGGCGTCGCGCGCGTTCTACGTCGCCACCGGCGCGACGCCGGAGAACATGCGTCGTCGCCGTCAGTTCCACACCCGCGGGCGCCAGGTGCTCGATTTCACCGACGAGGTGCTCGGCCGCCCGGGCGAGGACGCGACTGGGGACGCGGCGCTGCTCGCGGCGATCAATGCGCCGCGCGAGGCTGGAATGCGCGACATCGTGGCCACGATCCAGGCCGAGCAAGACGAGATCATCCGGCTCGATCACTCGGGGGTGCTGGTGATCGAGGGCGGCCCGGGCACCGGGAAGACCGTCGTGGCGCTGCACCGCGTCGCCTACCTGCTCTACACCCAGCGGGAGCAGATGGCACGCCATGGCGTACTCGTGGTCGGGCCCAACCCGGCGTTCCTGAGCCACATCGGCCGCGTGCTGCCGTCACTGGGCGAGACCGACGTGGTGTTCATAACCACCGGCGACCTCGTGCCGGGCTTGCACGTCACTGTCGAGGGCACCCCGGAATCCGCGCGGCTCAAAGGCTCACTGAAGATCCTGGACGTGCTCGCGGCGGCGGTCGCCGACCGGCAGCGGCTGCCGGAACAGTCGCTGACGATCGAACTGGCGGACGTCACGGTGCGGATCGACGCCGAGACCGCGGCCTGGGCCAGGGATGAGGCCCGCAAGAGTGGGCAGCCGCACAATGATGCTCGTGCGTTGTTCATCGACGTCATCACGTGGGTGCTGACCGAACGGGGGATAGCCCGGATCGGGCGAGGTTGGCTGACCAGGGAGGACCGGGTCGTATGGGAGCGCCTGCGGGCGGATCTGATCGACGAGCTCGACGAGAACGAGGCGTTCGCCGCGGCGCTCGACGAGCTCTGGCCGATTCTGACACCGGAAACCCTATTGGCGGACCTATACACCTCGCGCGAACGGTTGCGGGCGGCCGGCGCGGACCAGTCGCTGTGGCGGGCCGACGGCGATGCCTGGACGGTATCGGATGTGCCTCTGCTCGATGAGCTGGTCGAGCTGCTGGGCCGCGACAAGTCGGCCGACCGGGCCGCCGAGCAGGAACGGAAGGACGAGGCCGACTACGCAGCCGGCGTGCTGGACATCATGATCAGCCGCGAGGACCTGATGGACGACGAGGACCAATTGCTGGCTCAGGACATGCTCAACGCGGAGGATCTCGCGGATCGTTTCCAAGAGCGCGACACCCGTGCACTCGCCGAACGCGCCGCCGCCGACCGGGACTGGACCTACCGGCACGTCGTTGTCGACGAGGCCCAAGAACTGTCCGAAATGGACTGGCGGGTGCTGATGCGCCGCTGTCCGGGCCGATCCTTCACTGTGGTCGGCGATCTCGCGCAACGCCGGTCGGTCGCCGGGGCGACATCGTGGGGCGCGATGCTGGAGCCGTATGTGCCCGGCCGCTGGGCCTGCCGGTCGCTGTCGGTGAACTATCGCACCCCGGCGGAGATCATGACCGTCGCGGCCGCGCTGCTCGCCGAGTTCGCGCCCGGGATCCAGCCACCCGAGTCGGTCCGTGCGTGCGGCGTCAAACCATGGTCCAGGCGGGTCACCGAGGACGAACTGCCCACTGCCATCGAGGAGTTCGTCCAAGACGAGGCGGGTCGCGAGGGCACCAGCGTGGTGATCGGGCCACCGGGTGTGCCGGGCGCGGTGCTGGCTTCGGAGACCAAAGGCCTGGAGTTCGACGCGGTCCTGGTCGTGGAACCGGACCGGATTCTGGTTGAGGGCCCACGCGGCGCAGCCGAACTGTACGTCGCCCTCACCCGCGCCACCCAACGCCTCGGCGTCCTGCACCATGGCCCATTGCCGCAAGTCCTGACCGGCCTCACCGAAACCGGAACACCCACCCATGCCAGGAATGAACAGTTGGCGTAACAATTTCCCTTGGGGCCTGAAACCGCAGTGACGACAAGCGAATTCGGCTAACGCCAGAACCCTACGGAGCCTTATGCGAAACGTCGGCCACCAGGCCGCCGTCAATAACGAACTCGGCCGCGGTCGCGTACCCCGATTCGTCGCTGGCCAGGAAGAGCACGAACGTCGATGCGTCCCATAACGCGTCAGGCTACCCGAGCATAATCCCCGGATTAGAACCTGTTCTAGCCGCGAAATCGGCCGGACACGCGCAGATTGCACCGGCGCAGCCGTACGACTGCGGAACAATAAGACAACTGGTCGTTGCCCGGTTGGACTCAGCCGGACGGCAGTTGGCTGCGGAACCGGAGGTGGATGAGCGTCATGGCCCCGTTGTTCACGGCCTGCAGCGGATTCCTGCTCGCCGTCTTGTGGATGGACTTGATTTTCGATGTCCAGGTCTTGCGGCACCGAGGTGCCGGCGAGGAGCTGCCCGAGCCAGTCCTGGCTTCCATCGCGGGGTACTACCACCGCGCGATCACCACATCGCGACCGATGAGCCGGCTGATTCCTGTTGTCATGGCTATCCTGTTGGCTGCGTTCGTGTTTGAGGCGGCTCGAGGTCAGGCTTCTCGCTGGCTGCTGCTGGCGTCGGCCGGCCTGGCCGGTTTCCCGACGTTGCTGGCGTTGAGGCACACGGTTCCCAACGCGGTTCGGCTTGGAAACCGGATCGACAGCCTGCCGGAGCAGACCCGTCTGGCGCGGTCGGTCTGCCAAGATCATCTTGTCTGCGCCGCGTGCATGCTCGCATTCTTGGTCCTCTGGGTGGCGCAGACGATCGTGATATGACGGGCGTTGCGACGGGTACGTGACGGCTCTTCGTGCTGACGCGCAGGTCAGGGCGGGCTGGCCACGTCAATGGGGTCCGTACTAAACTAGAACACGTTTCAATTCGCCGAGCGCCCCAGGAGTAGGCATGCACACCGCGATATGCGATGAATTCGGTGTCGAGTTTCCGATCTTCGCCTTCACCCACTGCCGCGATGTCGTGGTCGCCGTCAGCAAGGCGGGCGGGTTCGGCATGCTCGGGGCGGTCGGCTTCACGCCTGAGCAGCTAGAGATTGAGCTCAACTGGATTGACGAGCACATCGGCGACCATCCCTACGGGGTCGACATCGTCATACCGAATAAGTACGAGGGCATGGACTCCCACCTGTCAGCTGAGGAGCTCACCAAGACCCTGCAGTCGATGGTGCCGCCGGAGCATCTGGACTTCGCTCGCAAGATCCTGGCTGACCACGGTGTCCCGGTTGAGGACAGCGACAAGGACAGCTTGCAATTGCTCGGATGGACCGAGGCAACCGCCACCCCACAGGTCGAAGTGGCGTTGCAGCACCCGAAGGTGACGATGATCGCCAATGCGTTGGGTACCCCCCCGGCCGAGATGATCAAGCACATCCACGACTCCGGCCGCAAGGTTGCCGCATTGTGCGGCTCGCCCTCGCAGGCCCGCAAGCACGCTGACGCGGGCGTCGACATCGTCATCGCCCAAGGTGGTGAAGCAGGCGGGCACAGCGGCGAGGTCGGCTCGATCGTGCTGTGGCCGCAGGTCGTCAAGGAGGTCGCGCCGGTACCGGTGCTGGCCGCAGGTGGGATCGGCAGCGGTCAGCAGATCGCGGCGGCCCTCGCGCTGGGTGCCCAAGGGGTGTGGACCGGTTCGCAGTGGCTGATGGTCGAGGAAGCCTCGAACACTCCCGTTCAGCAGGCGGCGTATGCCAAGGCGACCAGCCGTGACACTGTCCGCAGCCGTTCGTTTACCGGTAAACCGGCGCGGATGCTGCGCAACGACTGGACCGAGGCATGGGAGAACCCGGACAACCCGAAGCCGCTCGGGATGCCGCTGCAGTACATGGTCTCCGGCATGGCCGTGCGGGCCACGAATCGGTACCCGAACGAAAGCGTCGACGTCGCGTTCAATCCAATCGGGCAGGTCGTCGGACAGTTCAGCAAGGTGGAGAAGACCGCTGCGGTCATCGAGCGGTGGGTGGAGGAGTACCTCGAGGCGACGAACAGGTTGGACGAATTCAACGCCGCCGCCGTCTGACGGCGATTAGTCCTCGTCGACTTCGTCGCTACTACCGGTGAAGACTTCCTTGGTTCTGTCGACCGCGTGCGTGGCGATGTCGATGGAATGCTGAACGATGCTGCTTGCACCCCCGGCGATGTCGCCGCGGATGATGTCGCTGACGTTTTCGACGATGTCTGAAGCCTTTTCGACGGCGTTGGTCGCGATGTCCTTGGCCGCGTCGACGGCATCTCTGGGGTTGACGGCCATCGGAGTCTCCTTTGTTACCGGACCTTGGGTACGACTCTAGACGTGACTGGCGGCGGCCCGCTTGCTCAGTAGTTCACCAAGCTGCGCCAGTAGCGTTCCGGGATCTCGGCGCCGGATCGCAATACTCGCGCCAGCCCAACGGCCATCGCGATTCCGAGCAGGCCCAGCCATAACCCCGCCAGCCCGATGATTCCCCATAGCACTGCGGTGACCGCGGGCCACGGCGACAGCACGGCGAGCACTGGTGCGAAAAAGAAGCCCAAGCCGATGTACCAGGCCGAGCCGGCGCGGTCGGATGCCATCACGACGCGAAGCCATCGTGGGATCGGGGGTTCGGCGGGCTGGGCTTCGTCCATGGCTTTCTCCAGCCGGTCATCCACCAGGGGGGAAGAACCCAGCCCCGGTAAACCAGCCAGGCTGCCAGCCTTGAGCTCCCAGACAGAGCATCGGAAGGCCGTCAGGCGTCTGTGCGGCTGCTTGCGAACCCGGGCACGGCGCGCCGGTCTGCTGGACGCCGTACAACGCGTAGGAAATCACCCAGTACCCGATGGTGGCTGCCGGGAATTGGTTAGGCGGGGGGAAATGACAGGCTTCGGCCTGGCCGCTGGGCCCACGTCCAAAGATGAAGTGCTCATAGTTGTCGCACGGTGCACCCAACGAAGCCTGATAGTTCATGCCCGGCACGTCGCCGTCGTAACCCGCGGCGGCGCTCGGCGCCATGCTGATCGTGGCGCCTGCTATCGCAACGGTGCCCAGTAGTTCGCGAATCATTTTCCACCCCGCCTGTGCGTCGCCGGTGACCTGGACCAAAGCATATCCATTGTGCCGCGAGCCACAAGATCCTCTCCCCGTCCGCGCGGGGACTGGACGACTCCGTCGAGACTCACGAAGTCGCTCAGAACGATCGCATCACTGATGCCCTTTCGGTTGGTCGATGCTGCTGGTTGGTGCTTTCGCTACGCAGACCGGCGACGTGCCTGAAACTCATCGGTGAGGAACACGTTGCAATTTAGCGTTGCGATCTTGCCTGAGTGCTTCCCAACCGTGGTGTAGCAATGGTTTATTTGGCGAAGAAGACGACTAGAAGACTTCGTATCGAGGAGTGGGTCATGCCAGCTGCCGAGCCAACGACAAAGCCGGTCCCTAATCTGCCGCCCGGGTTCGATTTCACCGACCCGGACATCTACGCAGAGCGGCTGCCGGTGGAAGAACTGGCCGAGATGCGTCGAACCGCACCGATCTGGTGGAACCAGCAGGCTATCGGTGTGGGCGGGTTCGACGATGGCGGTTTCTGGGTGGTGTCCAAGCACGGGGACGTCAAAGAGATCTCCCGGCGCAGCGATGTCTTCTCCAGCCTGCAGAAGACCGCCCTGCCCCGCTACAAAGAGGGCACCGTCACCGCGCAGATCGACACGGGCAAGTTTGTCCTGCTCAACATGGACGCCCCGCAGCACACGCGGCTGCGCAAGATAATCTCCCGCGGCTTCACCCCCCGCGCTGTCGAGCGTCTGCGTGAAGACCTCAAGGAGCGTGCCCAGCGCATCGTCGAGGCCGCCGCAGCGGAAGGCTCCGGCGACTTTGTCGAACAGGTGTCATGCGAGCTGCCGCTGCAAGCTATCGCCGGCCTGATGGGCGTGCCCCAGGAGGACCGCAAGAAACTGTTCCACTGGTCCAACGAGATGGTCGGAGACCAGGATCCCGAATTCGCGAGAAATGACGCGATGGGCGCGTCTGTCGAGCTGATCACCTACGCCATGCAGCTGGCCGCGGCGAGATCCAACGATCCCCAGGATGACATCGTCACCAAGCTGATCGAGGCTGATATCGAGGGCCACAAGCTGTCCGACGACGAGTTCGGCTTCTTCGTCATTCTGTTGGCAGTGGCCGGCAACGAGACCACCCGCAACTCCATCACGCAGGGCATGATGGCCTTCACCGACTTCCCCGATCAGTGGGAGCTGTACAAAAGGGAGCGTCCCGTCACCGCGGCCGATGAGATCGTCCGATGGGCGACCCCGGTCACGTCGTTCCAGCGGACCGCGCTCGAGGACTATGAGCTGTCCGGTGTAAAGATCAAGAAGGGTCAGCGGGTGGTCATGGTTTACCGCTCGGCCAATTTCGACGAGGAGGTGTTCGACGACCCGTTCACCTTCAACATCCTGCGTGACCCCAACCCGCACGTGGGATTTGGCGGCACCGGCGCGCATTACTGCGTCGGGGCCAACCTGGCGCGGATGACGATCGACCTGATGTTCAACGCGATCGCCGACACCATGCCGAATCTGGAACCGCTCGCCAAGCCTGAGCGGCTGCGCTCTGGCTGGCTCAACGGGATCAAGCACTGGCAGGTCGACTACAGCGGCAACGGGGCAGCGAAACGCCCTGTCACTCACTAGGACCTATATTCAACCCATGGCGACACATCGAGCTGTCCACGTACAGTCCCCGGGCGCACCCTTGGAGTTGGTCGACGTTGAAACGCCGCCACCGGGCCGCGATGAGGTACGGCTGACGGTCACCGCCTGCGGGATATGTGGCACCGACCGCGCCTTCGTCGGCGGCGGCTTTCCGAACATGTCGTGGCCATTGACCCTTGGACATGAAATCGCTGGGACGATAGCCGAACTCGGTGCGGGTGTCGATGATTTCGCGGTCGGCGATCGCGTGGCGGTCGGTTGGTTCGGCGGAAACTGCAACCACTGCGACCCCTGCCGCAAAGGCATCTTCATCCACTGCGCGAACGGAAAGATTCCGAGCTTGCACTACCCCGGCGGATACGCGGAGTCGGTGACGGTGCCGGCAAATGCGCTGGCGCGGATACCGTCCGAGCTCTCCGATGTAGAAGCCGCCCCGATGGGCTGTGCGGGTGTCACAACCTACAACGCGCTGCGCCACACCAAGGCGCTCCCGGGTGACCGGGTCGCGATTCTCGGCGTTGGTGGGCTCGGCCACCTCGGTGTGCAATTCGCCCGGGCGATGGGCTTCGAGACCATTGCGATCGCCCGCGGTACGGCCAAAGCCGAGGATGCTCGCAAACTGGGGGCCCATCACTACATCGACTCCACCGCCGGCGACGTCTCCGAAGCTCTGCGAGCGTTGGGCGGAGCGGCGGTCGTCCTGGCCACCGCCGGGAATTCCGCGGCGATGGCCGACACGGTCGGTGGGTTACTGCCCCAAGGTGAGCTGATCACCATCGGCGTGACCACTGAACCACTGCCTATCAGTCCGATACAGCTGATAACGCCCGGGCTCAGTGTTATCGGCCATCCCTCCGGTACGGCGAAAGACGTCGAGGACACAATGCATTTCGCGGTCCTGTCGGGTGTCCGGGCCTGGATCGAGGAGCTACCGTTGTCGCAGGCTGCCGATGGCTACGCGGCGATGGAGCACGGGCGGTCGCACTACCGCACCGTTCTCACCATGTGAGCGGAGCCATGTGGACCCTCGACGCATCCGACGGCGAGCTGCAGGTCCGGACCGGCGTCACAGGCAGGGCCGCGCGAATGGGGCATCGTCTGACTATCGCGATGACCCGGTGGCAGGCCACAGTGAGCTGGCACGGCGCCGAACCTGTCGCCGCAGAGTTTGTCGTCGAGATCAGTTCCTTTCAGGTGTTGCGCGGCGAGGGTGGGGTCAAAGGGTTGTCCGGGCCCGAGAAAGCCCTGGTGCTCTCGAACGCGTTGAAGTCGCTGGACGCCAGCCGCTTTCCCGAGGCCCGCTTTATCGCGGACAGCGCCGAAAAGATTGCCAGGACCGACGACGGGTACCGCCTTACCGGGACACTCGATATCCGGGGAAAATCGCGAGAACACGTAATCGAGCTGCACACAGCGGATCTCGGTGATTCATGGCGAATGTCTGCCCAATCAAGCATTCGCCAGTCTGATTACGGCATCAAGCCGTACTCGCTGCTGATGGGCTCGGTGCAGGTCGCCAACGAGGTGTCGGTGTCTTTCACGGCGGTTCACGTCAAGCACGATTGATCTCCACCGGCCCGACCCGTCGGCGAGTGTATCCTCGATCAGAGATCATTAATTCCGCTAAGTATCTATTTGCTAGCCTGTACGAAAGGGTCTAAATGCTGCGCACAGACAACGATTCGTGGGACTTGGCGACCAGCGTCGGAGCGACCGCCACCATGGTGGCCGCTGCCAGGGCGGTCGCCACGAAGGCCGATAACCCACTGATCGACGATCCCTTTGCCGAACCGCTGGTGCGGGCCGCAGGGATCGAATTCCTCGCCCGATGGGCCAGCGGAGATATCAAAGCGGCGGACATCGATGTTGCTGACGACGCATGGGGTTTGCAGCGGATGGCTGATCTGATGAGTGCCCGGACGCGTTACTTTGACGCGTTTTTCCGCGATGCGATGGCCGCGGGTATCCGGCAGGCCGTCATCCTGGCTTCGGGCCTGGACGCGCGCGCCTACCGGCTGTCCTGGCCCGCCGGGGTGACGGTGTTCGAGATTGATCAGCCCCAAGTTATCCAGTTCAAGAACGCGACGCTCGCCGATCTGGATGCGCAGGCAACGGCCGAGCTGCGGGCAGTGTCGATCGACCTAAGGCATGACTGGCCGACTGCCTTGCGGGCAGCAGGCTTTGACGCTGAGGCGCCTACTGCGTGGATCGCCGAAGGCCTTCTTGCATTCCTGCCGCCCGACGCCCAGGATCGCTTGCTGGACAACATCACCGAACTCAGCTCACCGGGAAGCCGGCTGGCTGCGGAGATCTTCGTCAACCGGCCCGACGACAACGGCGAGCAAGCGCCAGACAGCTTGTTGACAGCCAGCGAGCGCTGGCGCGCTCACGGGTTCGACGTAGAACTCGCCAACTTGCGATATGACGTGGACCGCAATGATGTTGCCGCGTATCTGGATAGCCACGGCTGGCAAACCGTCGTCAGGACGCTGAATCAATTGTTCATCGACAACGGTTTACCCGAGATACCGTCGGCTCCGGACAACTTGGGAGGCAACTTGACGACGCCCGCGGATAACTACTACTGCACAGCGATCCGGAACGCCCAGCGGGACTTAGGGCTGGTACTGGGCTACGGCCGGGGCGGTGCGGGCGGCGGCGTTGAATCGCCATAATCGCCCGGTATGTGGTCAAGCACCCTGGTCAAGTACGGCTGCCTGTCATCCGGGTCCGGCTGTTGAGCCTCCGGCGTGCCTGGCTCTGTGACTGGTTCGGGAGACGGAGCGACGGCAGGTGTTTTTGACCGGGAGGCCGGCGGCTCAGCCTCGGGCGGCGGGGCAACGGCCGGTGCGACCGCTTGGGCGACATGTGGCGCCGGGGAGTGCACCGCGTGCTTTGCCGTTTCGGCCTCCGGAGTCAGCTGCAAACCCACGGCGAGCGAAAGCGAAGTGACAAAGGTGACCGCACCGGCGGCCAAGGCGGTCACGGCTCCGGCGTAAGACAACTGCCGAGGGCGCGCAGGCGCGGCGACAGGTTCGGTGGTGGCGGTGTGCGCCACCAGTTGGTCGTCGGTGAACTCGGTGCTGCGAGCCGCCGCCAAGGCTGCGCCACGCGCGACTGTCACCTGCGCCATTGTTTGCGCAAAAACCGGTACTGGCAAAGCTTTTTCTAGTTGCCATGACTGCGTGTTGATGTGGGTGTCCGAGCCGACGACCACTACCCCGGCTGGGCGCCACCCATCGCGGTCAAACATTCCGGTCAGCCAGGAACTCAGCCCGTCAAAGCCGCCGCGCACATGCTTGACGGCCGTTTGCGTCTCGCCGTCATGGGTGTCGACCATGACGACGGTCGCCCACTCGTGCTCGAGAATGCACACCGCGGTCTGCTCGTAGCCGATGACAGGGACGATGGCCCGCGCCAGCGTCTCAACGGCCTCGAGCAAACGAACCGGCACAACGTTGTCGAAGCCCGCATCCGTCAATGACTCCAACAGCAGCGCGGCTTGCGCGGACGCTTCGTCGTTCCAGGTCACTCCGATGACCCGCAGATGCTGATTGCGCTCGGCAACCAGCGCAGTGACCCGCCATACCTCGTCTGCGACCTGCTCTGCGGTGCTTACAGCTCGCACGCCACGGCCACCGTGCAGCTCCAACTCCCGGTGGTCCAGGATGGTGCCGTCTGCGCCGTGCCCTTCAGCAAGGACCCACCCAACGGTGGTCGGCGTGACTGATAGCCCTAATACGGTGTCCAAAATCTGCACCTCAATCGGTCCCGGGACCTCCGATGCCCTCGTCCGCGCCAACGCACACCAGCGAGGCCGCGGGTGCGGTGATTCGTGAGAGCCGGAACGGACCGGGATAGCGTCGTCTCCATCGGCTTGCTCCGTGAGAGCCTACGCGGTCGATGCAAGTTCGGCTGCCCCCGTGATGAACCACCAGGCAGACCCTCTGCGGACTATTGACTACGGCTGAACAAAACGTCCGGATTGCCCAGTCCGTGTTGTTCGGCCGTGGTCTGACGGCTGAGTACATTCTCCGCCGGTGCCGACTGTGGTCCGCCGAAGTTACCTCGCGCCGGCGTGGTTAAACGCCCGACAGATTGCACGGCGCCGTAGAACTTGTCGAAATCGTGTCGGCCGTCGTGATTAGACACTTTCTATCCCGCGCCACATGCCGTCCGCTCCCCCGTGTTCCCGGGCGCGTTAGAGCGGCCTTTTTCCTG
>JGI12631J13338_1000212_pt1 | contig 19156 bp, 17 predicted proteins | sample BlaSpr_A8_Ref_O1_FD_13338 | JGI IMG/M metagenome (IMG submission 13338) | reverse complement strand
CAGGCCGAGTGGCTGGCGAAACGCGGCTGAGCTACTTGCGGATGGCGCGAACGAAGCCGATCGTGCTGGCCGGGGCCTGTTGGGCGACGTCCGCCAGCGGAGCCAGCCCGCCGGCGTCGAACAGCTCGGCGAGATCGGCTGTGGCCGTGTCCCATCCCTGCGCCTGCAAGTGCGCGGCGACGTCGGTGTGCTCACCGGGGTAGGTCAGGCCGGCTATGTCCAGATCCAAGCCGAGCGCGCGCCAGCGCTCGGTCGTGGCCTGCGCCTGTTGCTCATCCTCTTCGGACTGGCCTGCGACCTGCCCGTAGTCGGCGGCAAGCCGGCTGCCCGGGCTGCTGAGCGAGACGATGTTGTCCAGCAACCGAACTTCGGCCTCCGGGGGCAGAAAACCGATGAGCACCCCCTCGGCGAGCCATGCGGTGGGCTGGGCGGTATCGAAGCCGGCGGCCTGCAGCGCGGCCGGCCAATCTTCGCGAAGGTCGATGCCCACCGTGCGATGCGCGGCGCCGGGAACGGCGCCGAGTTTGGCCAGCGTCGCCGTCTTGAACTCGATCACCTCGGGCTGATCGATCTCGTACACCGTCGTCCCGGCAGGCCACGAAAGCCGGTACGGGCGGGCGTCGAGCCCCGACGCCACGATCACGACCTGGCGCAGGCCCGCGGCGGTGGCCTCGGCGAAGTAGTCGTCGTAGAACCGGGCGCGGGCGGCGAACGTGTCAATCATCCTCGGGAATCCCACACCACCCTCGACGTCGAGCGCATCCAGCTCGCCGGCAGCGAGCCGGGTGAACAGGTCTATCCCGACAGCGCGGACCAGCGGCTCGGCGAACTGGTCGGTAATGACCGGCTGCGGACGTCTGGTCGCCGCTGCTCGGGCGGCAGCGACCATGGTGGCGGTGGCTCCGACACTGGTGGCCAGGTCCCAGGTGTCGCCCTCGGTTCGTGGCATGGTTACTCCTTTGATTGTGCGGGCGAATCCACCGTAGGCCGCGTCCCTGGAAATCCGCTGAGTCATCTACGGTTTGGCTATGCCCGCAGTGGAACCCGCAGTAAAATTCGTAACTCTCGAAGAGAACATCGCCTGCGTCACCCTGAACCGGCCGAAGCGCCTGAACGCCATCGACGGATCGTTGATCAACGGCGTGGACGACGCCCTGGATGTGCTCAGCGGGGGAGATTTTCGGGTGGCGATCTTGACCGGAGCCGGACGCGGATTCTGCGCCGGCGCCGACTTGAGCGGCACTGGCCAGCCCTGGACTAAACCGAAAACCCCCCCGAGCCCGGCCTTCAAGACCAACTACGATGCTCAGGTTCGCCTGGCTGACCTGTTCACCCGGCTTTACGAGCTGCCCATTCCGGTGATCGCCGCGGTCAACGGGGTCGCCGTCGGGGGCGGGCTAGCGTTTGCGCTGGTCAGTGATATCCGGGTTGCATCCGAACATGCCCGGTTCGGGTCGGTGTTCATCAAGGCCGGCTTCTCGTCGATGGACATGGGTACCAGCTACCTGCTGCCGAAGATCGTCGGCGCCGGGGTGGCGCGAGAACTCATGCTGACCGGTCGGATCATCGACGCGGCTGAGGCTTATCGCATCAAGCTCGTGCACGAGGTGGTCGCGCCCGATGACCTGATGCCGGCGGCCGTCAAGCTTGCCCGCTCGATCGCCGAGAACAACGCTTACGGCGTGTGGCAAACCAAGATCGGCCTCAACGCGGCGCTGGACGCGCCCAGTTTGCGGCATGCAATCGAGATCGAGAACCGCACCCAGATCCTCAGCGGTTTCACCAACAATCCGGCCGAGGCCGCCAAAGCCCACATGGAAAAGCGGGCACCGAAATGGGATCCCCTGTAAGGCTTTAGACCTTCGCTATCACGTTCTCGGCGAACATCTCCAGGTTGCGGATCTTGTTGTCCAGCGGTTCGGTGTCGGTTCCCATGATGTAGGGAATGCGGAAGCCGACAATGGCGTCAGTGACGCCTTTGTCCTCGAGGCGTTTGACGCCGTCCACGGTGAAGCCGTCGACCGAGATGACGTGAATCTCGAACGGGCCGTCCTTGCCCTCTTCCTCGCGCAGCTGCTTGAGCCTGGCGATGAGCCGGTCGAGTTCCTCTGGGTCGCCGCCGCCGTGCATCCAGCCGTCTAAACGTGCCGCGCGCCGCAGCGCCGCGTCGGCGTGGCCGCCGATCAGGATGGGGATCGGCTTGGTGGGAGCGGGGGTCATTTTTGTCTTCGGGATGTCGTAGAACTCGCCATGGAATTCGAAGTAGTCGCCGCTGGTCAGGCCTTGAATGATCTCGATGCATTCGTCCATCCGCTTGCCGCGCTTGGCGAATGGGACGCCCAACAGCTCGTAATCCTCGGGCCACGGGCTGGTACCCACCCCGAAACCCACCCGGTTGCCGATCAGCGCGGCCAGTGAACCGATTTGCTTGGCCACCAGCGCCGGCGGCCGGATGGGCAGCTTGAGGACGAAGAAGTTGAACTTCAGAGTCGATGTCACCGCGCCCAATGCTGCTGTTAGCACGAACGTCTCGATGAACTCCTTGCCGTCCAGGAACTCGCGATTGCCGTCGGGCGTGTACGGGTACTTCGAGTCCGATTCGAAGGGGTAGGCGATGCTGTCGGCGATCGTCATGGCGTGGTAGCCGGCCGCCTCGGCCGCCTGGGCCAGCGGGATGTAGAACTTATGGTCAGTCATCGCCTCTGCGTAGGTGAACCGCACGTCGTCTGCCTTCCTTGAGGGGACCGTCACACGACATTAGAACGTGTTCTAGTTTGGCGTGCGCCCGGGTCCCCGCACAAGAAGGTGAGCTGCTTAGAGCTGGTTCTCGGGCCCGATGACCGCCCAGACCGTCTTGCCGGACGAAGTGGGAGTGCTGCCCCACGCGCGTGACAACGCGGCGACGATCGCCAGGCCGGACATGTCGAGGCCCGTCGCGGGTGACGGCAGCCGCTGGGCGGGCGCACTGCTGCCGTCGGACACCGCGATAGTCGCTGTTGCGCCGTCGCTCTCGATTCTCATCATCGGGACGCTTCCGGTGTGTTCGAGGACGTTTTCCACGAACACATTGACAACCACCAACGCGACCGGGATCAGTTCGGTGTGCGACCAAGCAGTGAGCCACTCGCGGACCAGCCGGCGTGACTCGCGAAGGCTGGCCAAATTCGCGGCCAGCTGCGCATCGGCACGCCGGACGGTGCGGCGCGCGAGCCGACCGAGCGCCGTCATCGCCCCTTTCTCGGTGGGGTAGACCGGCATGAAATGGGTGACGCCGCTGCGGGCGATCGCCTCGCGGGCAGCGCGCTGAGCGCAGACGAGCACGATCGGAACGTCGGCCTGGGGGTCGATCTGCCAACGCGCGTTGACGAAGGCTGACCATGCCGATTCGGCGGGCACTTGAAGTGCGCTGACGTTGACGATTACAGCGGAGGGCTCGTTGAGCGTGGCCTTGACGATGCTGTCGCGCAGTGCCGCGGAGTTGCTCGGGTCAAGCACACCGTCGACGGTCAAGACGAGCACCGATTGCTCGCGTCGCGCAGCGACGCTCAGCGAGCTTGGCGATTCCGCAACCGCGCTCACCGCAGCGACCGCTGTTCGTTCCGGGTTTCATCCTCGCTGACCGCGACCCCCGAACGAGCAATCCGGCATCCCAGTTCCACCCTGTCGTGTTCCACTTCCTGCTCCTCGAATTCCCGCCCTGCCAACTGGTGAGGGTTTCGCCCCTCATAAAACCCATGGCGGTGCCCGCAGGCTGGACGCAAGTATCTGTGCCTCGACCGCTTCCGGCCCGACCATGCGCTCTCGTCTACCGTCAGGTGCAGCACACGCACTCGCGGGGTTTACCCCTCACGCGACAGGCGTCAAACCCAAAGAAATGTCGCTATGAGCAGCAAGCGGCGCCGACGCAGGCGGGCTGCATGTTGAGCGCCCGTTCGAGGCTGGTTCAGCGGTTGGTCAGCGCGTACGGCGGAGCGCCCACTCCGGCGACTGAATGCGTGCCCCACGGTGTTTTCTCGATGATGCGGGCGGACGCACTGCGCTCACCCACCGTCACTGTCGCGGCACGTGTCTGCTTGAGCGCCTCGTCCGGTAGGGACCCAAAAACTGTTCCCTGCCAGTGGTAGTGGCCGTCGATCGGGTCCAGGTGGCCGGTGAGCCGGACGCGCACTGGATGGCCGGTGCCGGCTATCGTCAGCGTCGCGACCCCGGCATAGGTCTCTTGGGCCCCGCCCGCCCTCGACGGCGCGCCGAACGCTTCGAATGCCCGCGACACTGGCTGGGCGGGTTGCACATAGACGCGCTCATTGAACACCTGTTGGCTGCTGCGTCGCACTTCGATGCGGGTACTGACAGTACGTTTCATCACGCCCAGGCACTCGACGACGTAGCGTGCCTGGGCGCCGACGTCGGGGCCGGTGATGAAGAAGTAGTTGGGGAAACCGTGTACGGCGACCCCGAAATAGGGCTCTGTGCCGTCGTGCCAGGCTTGCCGGATGGTCAGGCCGCCGGCGCCGACCAGCGCCTCACCACTGATCTGATCGCGAATCGCGAATCCGGTGCCGTAGATGATGGCGTCGGCGGGGTGGTCGACGCCATCGCTGGTGTGGATGCCCCGTGTGGTCACGCTCTCGATCGCCGACCCAACCAGCGTAGCCGCGGGCCGCGGGCGCCCATCGTGGGCCGCCAGTCGTGTGTGACGGCGCACCCAGCGTTTAACCCGGGTTGTCGGCAAAGGCAGCTCCGGAACAATTCGGCGCGGCGCGTGCGCGAAGACGGTGACCGAGGCCGCTGATTCGATCAGCTGCCTGATGTAATGGCCGGCGGTGGCGTCGGCGCCGATGACCGCGATGTGCTTGCCTGCCGGATCGAAATCGGGATCCCACTGCGCCGCGTTGAACGACACTCCGCGGAAGTCATTGCGCCCGGGGAACTCTGGGACCCACGGGATGTATATCGGTGGGTCGGCCGCGACGACGACCCGGCCCAGGAAGATCTCGCCGGCTGCTGTTCGCAACGCCCAGGTGTCGGTGTCGTCGTCGAAAACCGAACTGATCGGAGCTTCGTTCAGGATCACGAAGTCGCTGATCCCGGCAACCCGTAGCTCGGCCGCGGCGGCCTGGCCTGCAACGCCCGCGCCGATGACGATGACGTGTCGGCGGGCTTGCGCAGGGCTGGGAGTTTGGTTGACCTCCTCCCGGCCCTGAAGGGCCGGGATTCCGGTTGGGCCGCTCACGCGGCCCAACCTTGGTTCTCGCTTTCGCGAGCGCACCTTGCGGTGCCCACACCTTGCGGTGTGGCCCCCGGTCCGGGGGTAGGCGCGGGTCTAGCCCGGGCCAAGACTATTTCCGCAGCGTTATGGTCCGCATGGTCGCCATGGCCACACGCGACACAACGAAACACCGCTTGGCTCTGGCGGTTCTCCTTCGCCGTGTGGCCACACTTGCGGCACTCTTGGCTGCTATACCTTGCCGACACCTCGACCAGCGTGGTGCCAGAAGCTTTCATCTTNNNTCCCAACCGCTTTGGCGTTACCGTCAAAGCATGCCTGCGCTGCCCGGTCGAAGTCGCGCAATGCCTGCTGCTGCACCGATGACGACCCGCCGCGCAGCCACTCGAACTCCTGGCGCGCCTCAGCCAGCTGCCTTTGCCGCGCCGCCGGACCCGGCGCTGATCGTCCCGTAGTGCCGCGCTCCCTGCGCTCGCGGTAGCGGAACTGTTCGACAGCCAAGTTCCACACGTAGCGCGCGTCCACACAATGGCGTTCCCGCATAAAGACAGCCTGCTCCTCCGTTGGGTACAACCTGTAACGGTTAGCCACCCAGACAACCTAACTTCAGGTACCGACAAATGCGCTTACCCCCCGCTAAAGCGGGGGGCTTGCGCGCTACGTTGACTGGTCACAGAAACTTGCAGCGCTTCCAGCAACGGCGCGCGATCGGGCCCATCAGGCCTATCTCGGTCAAAAACGCCGCCAGCGGAGCGAAGCCGGCCACCTGTATTTCGTAACGGTGCGGGCTGGTGCGCGCGGTCATCCGTGCCTGCCTGGCGTCCAAACCCGTCCGCGCATAAGGGATCGGATTGCTGAACAGGAAGCGGAAGAAATACCCACCGAGCCCGTTGATGTTGGCCATGAACCATTTGTTGAGCCGCGGCATTGACTGCACCCGCTTGCGCGCGCCGTCCCGGGCGAACTGGATGTGGCGTGCCTCTTCGGTGACGTGAATTCGCATGAGCCGCTGGATCATCGGCTGCAGTTCTCGGTCGTCCATCATCTGGCGTTGCAGCGAGTCGAAGATCTCCTCACCGATCAGGGCAACGACCCACAGCATCGAGCCCCGCTGAAACGCCAGCGGAAGCGTGTTGATGATCATGCGGTGGAACAACCGCGGGCGTATTGGCTTGGCGCCGATGCGCTCGATGGCTTTGCCGAACATGATCATGTGGCGGGTCTCGTCGCCCAGCTCGGTCAGCTTGTAGTGCGTCGACCGGCTCGTGGGGTCCTCGTGCAGAATCGTGCGCAACAACGATTGATTGAGCATGTTCTCGAACCAGATCCCGGCCGACAATGTGTTGACCAGTTCCTGGCGGGACAGCTCGATTTGCTGCTCTCGGGTCATCTCGTCCCACATCGGCGTGCCGTATAGGGACACCAGCTTGGCTGGCAGATAGAACTTGTCCGAGTCCAGCGGGGCATCCCAGTCGATATCGACGATGGGCTCGTACGACTTTTTGACCGAGCCTTTCAGTAAACGTTCCGAGAACTCTTCGCGACTCGGCCCATCGGGTTTCACCGCACTGGTCATCGCCGGCATCCCTTCAGTGCTTCAGTCGGTAGGGAGATCGCAACAGCTACTCGATACCAATGGTACCGGGTACTTGAGGTCCCGGCTAGACCTCATATCAGGCCTTGCGGACGTGGCGGCCAATAGACTTCAGCGCGGCATCGAGTCCATTCGAGAGGACGGCATCGTGAGTCGGCATATTCACGTGATCGGCATCGGCGCCGGGGACCCCGACTACGTGACTGTCCAGGCGATCCAGGCGCTCAACGACACCGAGGTGTTCTTCGCGATGGACAAAGGTGAGGCGAAAAGCGACCTGGTGGCGCTGCGGCGGGAGATCTGCGCCCGGTTCGTGCGCGAGCCTGGCTATCGCTTCGTCGAGCTTCCCGACCCGAAGCGGTCGACCGATGCTGACTACCGGGAGGCGGTTTCCGACTGGCACGCGGCGCGTACCCGGGTCTGGTCGAACGCCATCTCGACCGAACTGGGTCCCGACGGCGTGGGGGCCTTCCTGGCCTGGGGTGACCCGTCGCTGTACGACAGCACGCTGCGGATTCTCGATGCCGTAGCGGCCGATGTCGATATCGATTTTGACGTCATCCCGGGAATTTCCGCGGTGCAGGCGTTGACGGCTCGGCACCGCATCCCGCTCAACGAGGTCGGCGAGCCGGTTCTGATCACCACCGGTCGACAGCTGCGCACGAACCGGATGTCTGGCTCGGTCGTGGTGATGCTCGACGCTGACTGCTCGTTTCAGGATTGCCCTGCGGACACCCGGATCTGGTGGGGCGCCTACCTCGGTGCCGACGACGAACTGCTGGTGGAAGGCACCATCGGCGAGGTCGGGACACGCATCATGGCGTTGCGCGCCGAAGCCCGCGCGCGCCACGGCTGGATCATGGATACCTATTTACTCAGGTTTGCTTAGCGCTTCAGCCCGCAGCGGGTCCACGCGCGATGGACACCTCACTGTTGCGATCGGCAGACTGAACACGTGCCCGAACTACCCGAGATCGAAGCGCTGGTCGACCATTTGCGCCGGCACGCGGCCGGTTTGCCGGTTGGCCGTGTCGATGTCGCGGCGTTGTCGGTGCTGAAGACCTTCGATCCGCCTCTCAGCGCGCTGCACGGGAAGACCGTGGCCGGAGCTCAGCGGTGGGGCAAATACCTGGGATTGCACGTTGACAACCTGTTCTTGATCGCCCATCTGTCGCGGGCGGGTTGGTTGCGGTGGTCCGACAAACTCGCCGCGGCGCCGCTGCGCCCCGGCAAAGGGCCGATCGCGTTGCGCGTGCACCTGGGCACCCCGGGGAGCGCACCGGGATTCGACCTCACCGAGGCCGGGACCCAGAAGCGGCTGGCGGTGTGGCTGGTCGACGACCCGAAGCAGGTCCCGGGCATCGCCGCCCTAGGCCCGGATGCGCTGGGCGTCAGCGTGGACCAGCTGGCCGCGTTGCTGGCCGGCAACACCGGCCGGATCAAAACCGTCATCACCGACCAGAAGGTGATCGCCGGTATCGGCAACGCATACAGCGACGAAATCCTGCACGTCGCGAAGATCTCGCCGTTCGCCACGGCCGGGAAGCTGTCGGGCGAGCAGCTCACCACCCTGCACGACGCGATGGTGTCGGTGCTGACCGACGCGGTGAGCCGCTCCGTCGGCCAAGGGGCCGCCATGCTCAAAGGGGAGAAGCGCTCGGGGCTGCGGGTGCACGCACGGACCGGGTTGCCCTGCCCGGTGTGCGGCGACACTGTGCGTGAAGTGTCGTTCGCGGACAAGTCGTTTCAGTACTGTCCGACGTGCCAGACCGGCGGCAAGGTGCTGGCCGATCGCCGCATGTCACGGCTGCTGAAATAATCTCACGCTTTGTTGTGCCGTTGGAGCCGTTGCGGCCCAACAACCCGACGGCGGGCGGGTGGTCGGTATGCTGCCCGGGTGACTCGCCAGAAGATCCTCATCACCGGTGCCAGTTCCGGCCTGGGCGCCGGGATGGCGCGTTCCTTCGCCGCCAAGGGCCGCGACCTGGCGCTGTGCGCCCGTCGCACCGACCGGCTCGACGAGCTGAAAGCCGAACTGTTACAACAGTATCCAAGCATCAAAATCGCGGTCGCCGCGCTGGACGTCAACGACCACGAACAGGTGCCGAAGGTATTCACCGAACTCAGCGATGAGCTTGGCGGCATCGACCGCATCATCGTCAACGCCGGCATCGGCAAGGGCGCCAAGCTGGGCTCGGGCAAGTCGTGGGCGAACAAGGCGACCATCGAGACCAACCTGGTGGCCGCGTTGGTGCAAATCGAAACGGCCCTGGAGATGTTCACGAAGAGCGGTGCCGGCCACCTCGTACTGATCTCGTCGGTACTCGGCGCCAAGGGGGTGCCGGGTGTCAAAGCCGCTTATGCGGCAAGCAAAGCCGGAATACGTTCGTTAGGTGAATCGCTGCGTGCCGAATACGCAAAAGGCCCCATCAAGATCTCGGTGATGGAGCCGGGCTATATCGAGTCGGAGATGACGGCCAAGTCGGCGAGCACAATGTTCATGGTGGACCACGAAACTGGCGTCAAGGCGCTCGTCGACGCCATAGAGCGGGAACCGGGCCGGGCCGTGGTGCCGCGGTGGCCGTGGGCGCTGCTGGTGCAGCTGATGCGGGTGCTGCCGCCCTCACAGACCAAGCGGTTCGCCTAGGGGTCGCCGCACCGGCGTCAGCTCGTACGTCCCCTCTCGGTCCGGTAGCGACGCACCAGCGCATCGGTGGAGCTATCCGACTGTGGCTCGGGCGAGGTGTCGCGGGTGAGCACCGGAAGCAGCGCCTTGGCCTGCGTCTTGCCTAGCTCCACGCCCCATTGGTCGAACGAGTCGATACCCCAGATCACACCTTCGGTGAAAACCTGGTGCTCGTAGAGCGCGATCAGCTGGCCCAGCACCGACGGGGTGAGCCGGCCGGCCAGAATCGAAGTCGACGGGCGGTTGCCAGGCATCACCTTATGCGGCACCACGTCGGCGGGGGTGCCTTCGGCGGCGATCTCCTGCGCGGTCTTGCCGAACGCAAGTACCTGGGTCTGGGCGAAGAAATTGCTCATCAACAAGTCGTGCATGCTGCCGGTGCCTTCGACGGTGGGCAAATCGTCGGTGGGTTGGCTGAAGCCGATGAAATCGGCTGGCACCAAGCGGGTACCCTGATGCAGTAACTGGTAGAAAGCGTGCTGGCCGTTGGTTCCCGGTTCGCCCCAATAGATTTCACCGGTGTCGGTGGTGACCGGCGTTCCGTCGGCACGCGCCGACTTGCCGTTGGATTCCATGGTCAGCTGCTGCAGATAAGCCGCGAAACGCGCCAAGTCGTTGGAATACGGCAGCACGGCGCGCGATTGGGCATCGAAAAAGTTCGAGTACCACAGGCCGATCAGGCCGAGCAGCGCAGGCGCGTTGGACTCCAGCGGGGCGGTCGTGAAATGTTGGTCGACGATGTGGAACCCGGACAGAAAATCAGCGAAGGCCTCCCGGCCGATCACGGCCATCACCGACAGCCCGATCGCCGAATCGACCGAGTAGCGCCCGCCCACCCAATCCCAGAACCCGAACATGTTGTCGGTGTTGATACCGAAGTCGTCGACCAGGCGCTTGTTGGTCGAGACCGCCACGAAATGCTTGGAAACCGCGCTGTCGCCGAGCGCTTCGGTCAGCCATCGGCGCGCGGCCGTCGCGTTGGTAAGCGTCTCCAACGTGGAGAACGTCTTGGACGCAACGATGAAAAGCGTTGTGGCAGGTTCTAAGTCGGCAAGCGTCGCGACCAGGTCGGCGGGGTCGACGTTGGAGACGAAGCGCGCCGAAATGCCGGCATCGGCGTAGTGGCGTAATGCCTGGTAGACCATCACCGGACCCAGATCTGAGCCACCAATGCCGATATTGACGACGGTGCTGATCCGTTTTCCGGTGGCTCCGGTCCATTCGCCGTTGCGCAGCCGGTCGGTGAAGTCACCCATCGCGTCCAGCACGCGGTGTACGTCCTGCACTACGTTTTGGCCGTCGACGATCAGCTCGGCGTCGCGGGGCAGCCGCAGCGCGGTGTGCAGTACTGCGCGATCCTCCGAGGTATTGATGTGTACTCCGGAGAACATCTCGTCGCGGTGCTCTTCGAGGTGGGCCGTGCGGGCCAGGTCGACCAGCAGTTGCAGCGTCTCGCGGGTGACGCGGTGTTTGCTGTAATCGATGTACAGGTCGCCGACCGTGACGTTGAGCTCGCGACCGCGATCGGGATCGTCATCGAAGAACTGGCGTAGGTGGGTGTCGCCGATCTGTTCGTGATGCCTGCGCAGGGCGTCCCAGGCCGGGGTGGCGGTGATGTCGGGGATGGTTCGCACGGAGGTCATGGTTCGACCCTAGTGCCGTCTAGTGCTACGGAGCCAGGTCTAGCGGTGGCCTGGCAGTCGCGGGCACATCCGGCTCCATGAGCGGCGCAAGCAGACCCACGAATTCCCAGCGTGGACGCCGTTATCCGGGAATTGGTTTCGGTACTAGTGGCCGAGCCGGCCTCTGCCTAAGCGCAATAGCAGCATTGCCAGATCCTTACCTTCGGGACCGAGCTCGCTGTAACGTTCGATGACCTTCATCTCGCGGCTGTGGACCAGCCTGGTGCCGCCGGAGGCCATTCGGACCTTGCCGATCACTTGAGACACTTCTGCGCGCCGTTTGACCGCAGCGAGGATCTCGGCGTCTAACCGATCGATTTCTTCGCGCAACGCCTCGATGTTGCTCGGTTGTTGCGTATCGACCATCTCAATGTTCATTTCTGCTAACTCCGCGTTCTCGTGATGTGGGGGTTCTGGTCTCATCCGGTTTGGGCCTCACAAAAAGAGACGAGCCCCGAATCCGGAAGCGGACCACGGGGCTCTGCGAAAGCAGTTAGACCACGGGCACCGCTGGCGGGTACCCGTAGAAAAATCGGCCAATCCACTCTCGGGGCCACTCGTGGGCCGAGAGTCGCCGATGGCGCTGCGCGTTGAGCACCAAACGAGTGTGCCACTAATGGCCACACCAGCGCAAAAACGATTTGCGCAGCTATCTTCGACGCTCCCCGGGATGCTCACGCGGCGGCAGCGGGGTCGGAGTCGTCGGCGCCTCTCGGACGCCACGACATCGCGGTGGTTCCTTTCTCAACCGGGCGTCGGTGGACGGCGGTAAGTTTGGACAGACATGACTGTGCACGCAACCGATACCAAGCCCGCCCCCGAAGCAGAGCAACTGCTCGACGGCCTTAACCCACAACAGCGCCAGGCGGTGGTGCATGAGGGTTCCCCGCTGCTGATCGTCGCCGGCGCGGGTTCCGGTAAGACGGCGGTGCTGACGCGGCGCATCGCCTACCTGATCGCTGCCCGCGGTGTCGGGGTCGGTCAGATTCTGGCCATCACCTTCACCAACAAGGCCGCCGCCGAGATGCGCGAACGCGTGGTGCGACTCGTCGGCCCCCGGGCCCGGTACATGTGGGTGTCCACGTTTCACTCCAGCTGCGTGCGCATTTTGCGCAACCAGGCGTCGCTGATCGAAGGCCTCAACTCCAACTTCTCGATCTACGACGCCGACGATTCGCGGCGCCTGCTGCAGATGATCGGCCGCGATATGGGCCTGGACATAAAGCGGTACTCGCCGCGGTTGTTGGCCAACGCGATCTCCAACCTGAAGAACGAGCTGATTGACCCCAGCCAAGCCGTGGGCAATCTGACGGAGGGTTCCGACGACTTGGCGCGCACCGTCGCCTCGGTCTACGGCGAATACCAGCGGCGGCTGCGGGCCGCGAACGCGCTGGACTTCGACGACCTCATCGGCGAGACCGTGGCGGTGCTGCAGGGTTTCCCGCAGATCGCCCAGTATTACCGGCGGCGGTTCCGGCACGTGCTGGTCGACGAATACCAGGACACCAACCACGCGCAGTACGTGCTGGTGCGGGAATTGGTCAGTCGCGGCGCCCTGGAAGACCAAGCTTCGTCCGACGATGTGCCGCCGGCTGAATTGTGCGTCGTCGGCGACGCCGATCAGTCGATCTACGCGTTCCGCGGCGCAACGATTCGTAACATCGAGGACTTCGAGCGCGACTATCCGGACGCCAAAACTATTCTGCTGGAACAGAACTACCGCTCCACGCAAAACATCTTGTCGGCGGCCAACTCTGTGATCGCCCGCAACTCCGGACGGCGCGAGAAGCGGCTGTGGACCGACGCCGGCGAAGGGGAGCTGATCGTCGGCTACGTCGCCGACAACGAGCACGACGAGGCCAGGTTCGTGGCCGAAGAGATCGATACGCTCGCCGACCGCGGCGACATCACCTACAACGATGTGGCGGTCTTCTACCGCACCAACAACTCGTCGCGGTCGTTGGAAGAGGTATTCATCCGCGCCGGGATTCCGTACAAAGTCGTTGGGGGAGTGCGCTTTTACGAGCGCAAGGAGATTCGCGACATCGTCGCCTACCTGCGGGTGCTGGACAATCCCGGCGATGCGGTGAGCATGCGGCGCATTCTCAACACTCCGCGCCGTGGTATCGGCGATCGGGCCGAGGCTTGTGTGTCGGTGTACGCCGAGAACACCGGCTCCAGCTTCGCCGACGCGCTGCAGGCCGCGGCCGAAGGCAAAGTGTCGATGCTGAACAGCCGTGCCGAGAAGGCGATCGCGGGCTTCGTCGAGCTGCTCGACGACCTGCGCGGCCGCCTCGATGACGATCTCGGTGATCTGGTCGAGTCGGTACTCGAGCGCAGCGGATATCGCAGAGAGCTGGAGTCCTCCACCGATCCGCAGGAGTTGGCCCGGCTGGACAACCTCAACGAACTCGTCAGCGTCGCACATGAATTCAGCATTGATCAGGCCAACGCAGCCGCACTCGACGAGACTTCGGATGCAGAAGGCGGACTCGACGACGAAGACGTCCCGGACACCGGCGTGCTTGCGGCGTTTCTGGAGCGGGTGTCACTGGTCGCCGACACCGACGAGATACCCGAACACGGTGCCGGTGTGGTCACGCTGATGACCTTGCACACCGCGAAGGGTTTGGAGTTCCCGGTGGTATTCGTCACCGGGTGGGAGGACGGGATGTTCCCGCACATGCGGGCGCTGGACGATCCGACCGAACTCTCCGAGGAACGGCGGCTGGCCTATGTCGGCATCACCCGGGCCCGTCAGCGGCTGTACGTGAGCAGGGCCATCGTCCGTTCTTCATGGGGACAGCCCATGCTGAATCCAGAATCCCGCTTCCTGCGCGAGATTCCGCAGGAGCTCATCGACTGGCGGCGCACCGCCCCCGCCCCGTCGTTCGGTGCGCCGGTGAGCGGTGCCGGCCGCTTCGGCGCGCCCCGCGCGGCGCCGACTCGCTCGCTGGCCGGCAAGCGTCCGCTGCTGGTGCTGCAGTCCGGCGATCGGGTGACGCATGACAAGTACGGGCTGGGCCGGGTCGAGGAAGTCTCCGGGGTCGGCGAATCGGCGATGTCGCTGATCGACTTCGGCAGCGCAGGGCGAGTGAAGCTGATGCACAACCACGCCCCGGTCGCCAAGCTTTAGCAACGGGAGAGGCGCGGGGCGAGATCAGCTCGTGAGATCAGCCCTGCAGCCAGCGTTTGGTCTGCGGGTGTAGCGCCAGCACAACGCTGGCGACGGGGAGCACCCAAAGGGTGTACACAATCCACGCGACGTGTGCGCCTGCCAGAAACACGCCGCCATAGGTCAGCATCGCGACCACTGCCCCAGCCACGATGAGGTAGCGCCCGATAGGTCGGTGCTGCAGCAACAAGATCACTCCGGAGATGGTTGCTGCCGCAAACACCAGGGCGAGGAATCCGACCGCGATACAGAACAGGCGGTCGGTTCTCCACCAGCCGGCGATCAGGTCGGTGGCCACCACCGACGTGCCCCACCCGCTGACGATGGTGACCGCCGCGGCGGCGACGGCTGTACGGCCACTCGGTTCGTCGGTCGGCGGGCTTGGCACATGCACCTGCGGAGCAGCACGAGTGGCGTGCCGGCCGGGCGATCCTTGGGGTGGTATGTGCGCTGTCCGGGTATCAGCGATCGTGGGCAACGGTCCGGTCGGCGCCCGCCGGATGATCCGTGGCGATGACGCGGTGGGCTCAGGCGAATCTGCGCCGGCATCAGGGTCGTTCGGTGCGGTCACCAGGTCAACCGGTGTAACTACCCAGGTTGATGCCCCGCTTGGCCAGCCACGGCACGGGGTCGATGCGTTCGCTGCCGCCCTGTAGCACCTCGAAATGTAGGTGCGGGCCGGTGGAATTGCCCCGGTTGCCCATGGTGGCTATCTGGTCGCCTGCCATCACGCGCTGGCCGACGCTGACCACTGCCGAGTTGATGTGCCCGTACAGCGTTACCGTGCCATCGGCATGGAGCAGCTTGACCCACATTCCGTACCCGGCGGTCGGGCCGGCATCGATGACGACACCGTCGGACACCGCGTATATCGGGGTTCCGATCGCGTTGGCGAGGTCGATACCGGCATGCAGCACACCCCAACGGTACCCAAAGTTCGAAGTGAAGATCCCGTGCGTGGGCATGACATAGAGGGGTTGCGACAGGCGGGCCTCGCGCTGGGCGCGATCGTTGGCGAACGCCATCCCGTTGGCGAGTTCCTCATTGTGCACCGCGGCATTCGCCGCGGGCTGGATCGCGATCACCTGGGCGCCGCGGATTGTATCGCTGGCCGCCCCGCCCGTAAGCGCCGACGCGTTGGCGGTCACCACCGTCTCGGTCTTGGGGGTATCGGCATGACTGGTCGCGGTGTGGGCCGCGGCAGCGGCCGCGCCGGCGGCCATTGCCGAGATCAGCACGCGGCCCCTGGCCGCGCTGGTCGGCTCCTTGCGGTGCTGCCCGCCCGCGCGGGGCACACCGACGACGTCGGTGACAAGCGGGTGATCGGGACGCCCGTGTGTGCCGGGTCGGATGGTCACCCTGGCCAGGACCTCAGTCGGGGCTTCCAGCGATAGCGGGGTGAGATTGTCTATCTCGTCCAGATCGTCCAGTTCGGGAGCCAACAGCACTTGGGCTTCGTTGTCGAAGCTGGAGTCGTTGCTGAAGTCGAGGTTATCGAGGTCGCCGAAGTCGTCGACCAAATCCAGGTCTTCGAGGTCGAAGCCATCGAGTGGGAGGATCTCGGTGACTTCGTTGCGGTTCGACGCCAACCAGCGATCGCGGGAGGCGCGACCTGCTCCTGCCAGCGCAGAAGCACGAGTGAGACGATGCTGCGACAACCTGAAATGTCCTCGTATCGTGACCATACCGTTATCTGGACGTTGAGACGTTATCCGCTAACAGATGAAGCTGGCAACCTGAGTCCGCAAACCCGGCATTATTGTGAGCTGGATCACGTTATGGGCTGATTAACATTCGGTGACCTGTGCCACATCGGTGGGATGCGACGTTAACGCCAATTTGGCGTGTGGATACAGTTCCACCGAGCGAGTCGCCGAATCCGGCGCCGCCTACCTGTAGGTCTACCAATATGCAAACACGAAGACAGTGAGCCCATGGACCTTTTCGAGTATCAAGCCAAAGAGCTGTTCGTCAAGCACGGCGTACCCACGACGCCTGGCCGTGTGACCGACACCGCTGAGGGCGCTAAGGCCATTGCCACGGAGATCGGCGCCCCGGTGATGGTGAAGGCGCAGGTCAAGGTCGGCGGGCGCGGAAAGGCCGGTGGCGTCAAATACGCCGCCACCCCGCAAGACGCCTACGAACACGCCAAGAACATCCTCGGCCTGGACATCAAGGGCCACATCGTGAAGAAGCTGCTGGTCGCCGAGGCCAGCGACATCGCCGAGGAGTACTACATCTCCTTCCTGCTCGACCGGTCCAACCGCACCTATCTCGCGATGTGCTCGGTAGAGGGCGGCATGGAGATCGAGGAAGTGGCCGCCACGAAACCCGACCGGCTCGCCAAGGTGCCGGTGGACGCCGTCCAGGGTGTCGATCTGGCGTTTGCGCGTTCCATCGCCGAGCAGGGCCACTTGCCGGCCGAGGTGCTGGACGCCGCCGCGGTCACCATTTCCAAGCTGTGGGAGCTCTTCGTCGGCGAGGACGCGACCCTGGTTGAGGTCAACCCGCTGGTGCGTACTCCCGACAACCGGATCCTGGCGCTGGACGGCAAGGTCACCCTGGATGCCAACGCCGACTTCCGTCAGCCCAGCCACGTGGAGTTCGAAGATCGCGATGCCACCGATCCGCTGGAGTTGAAGGCCAAGGAGCACGACCTCAACTACGTCAAGCTCGACGGCCAGGTCGGCATCATCGGTAACGGCGCGGGTCTGGTGATGTCGACTCTCGACGTCGTGGCCTATGCCGGTGAGAAGCACGGCGGGGTCAAGCCGGCCAACTTCCTGGACATCGGCGGTGGTGCGTCGGCTGAGGTGATGACCGCCGGCCTGGACGTGGTTTTGGGGGACGAGCAGGTCAAGAGCGTGTTCGTCAACGTGTTCGGCGGCATCACCGCCTGTGACGCCGTAGCCACCGGGATCGTCAAGGCACTGGAAATCCTTGGCGCAGATGCCAATAAGCCGCTGGTGGTGCGCTTGGACGGCAACAACGTCGAGGAGGGCCGGCGCATCCTGGCCGAGGCCAACCACCCGCTGGTGACGGTGGTGCCCACGATGGACGAGGCCGCCGACAAGGCCGCCGAACTGGCAAGCGCCTGAGCGAAAGGAATCAATGACTCATGGCAATATTCCTGACCTCCGAAAACAAGGTCGTCGTCCAGGGCATCACCGGCGCTGAGGCTACCAAGCACACCGCGCGGATGCTCAAGGCCGGCACCCAGATCATCGGTGGCGTCAACGCCCGCAAGGCCGGCACCACCGTTGCCCACAAGGATGTCAACGACAACCCCATCGAGTTGCCGGTTTTCGGCACCGTCGTGGAGGCCATCGAGAAGACCGGCGCCGACGTCTCGATCATCTTCGTGCCGCCCGTGTATGCCAAGGACGCGATCATCGAGGCCATCGACGCCGAGATCCCGTTGCTGGTGGTCATCACCGAAGGAATCCCGGTGCAGGACAGCGCATATGCGTGGGCCTACAACCTCGACAAGGGCGGCAAGACCCGCATCATCGGGCCGAATTGCCCGGGCATCATCACCCCGGGGCAAGCGTTGGTGGGTATCACCCCGGCCAACATCAGTGGCCCGGGCCCGGTCGGGTTGGTGTCCAAGTCCGGCACGCTGACCTACCAGATGATGTACGAGCTACGCGATTTCGGGTTCTCGACGTCCATCGGGATTGGCGGCGACCCGGTGATCGGCACCACCCACATCGACGCCATCGAGGCGTTCGAGAAGGACCCGGACACCAAGATCATCGTGATGATCGGCGAGATCGGCGGCGACGCCGAGGAGCGTGCGGCCGACTACATCAAGGTCAACGTGTCCAAGCCGGTCGTCGGCTACGTCGCGGGATTCACCGCGCCGGAAGGCAAGACGATGGGCCACGCGGGCGCGATCGTGTCCGGCTCGTCGGGCACTGCGGCCGCCAAGAAAGAGGCTTTGGAAGCGGCCGGAGTGAAGGTCGGTAAGACGCCGTCGGAGACCGCGGCGCTGGCCCGGGAGATCCTGAAAAGTCTGTGACGGCGGGGTTGGGCGGGACCTTGCGTCCCGCCGAGTTCACGCCGGTGTCAACCCGTTCGGCCCGTTCGGGCCGACAAGGTAATACGCGCCGAAGCCACCGGGGCCGCCGACGCCCGGGGTAACCCCGATGCCGCCGTTGCCGCCGGCGCCACCGATGCCGAAGAGGAGGCCGCCGTAGCCGCCCTGAGCCCCGTTACCTCCGAACGCCAAGTCGGCTGCGCCGTAGCCGTTGCCGCCGGCGCCGCCGATGCCGAAGAGGGCGCCGCCGAGGCCGCCGAACCCGCCGACTCCACCGGTGCCGCCAGTCTGGGCGGGCCCGCCGGCGCCGCCGACGCCGCCGACGCCGAAGAGGGCGCCGCCGTCGCCGCCGTATCCGCCGGGCCCGCCGGTGCCGCCGCTGGTCAGGGCGGCCCCGCCGGCCCCGCCGNTGCCGCCGATGCCCCAGAGCATGCCGGCGCCGCCACCGCCCTGGCCGCCCTGGCCACCGATGTTGTTGGCGCCGACGGCCGCCCCGCCGGCGCCGCCGTCGGCCCCGGTGCTGATGAGGTCGAAGAGGATGTTGCCGCTGCCGCCGTTCCCGCCGATGCCCGCGACCCCACCGGCAAACGTGGTGGCCCCGCCGGCGCCGCCGGCGCCGCCTAGACCGTAGAGAATGCCGGTGCCGTCTCCGCCGTAGCCGCCCCAGCCGGCAACGAAGCCCGCCCCCCCGGCCCCGCCGATGCCGCCGTTGCCCAACAAGATCCCGCCGCTGCCGCCGAAGCCGCCATCGCC
>JGI12631J13338_1000207_pt1 | contig 19354 bp, 15 predicted proteins | sample BlaSpr_A8_Ref_O1_FD_13338 | JGI IMG/M metagenome (IMG submission 13338) | reverse complement strand
TGCCCGCCGCGGCCGCCAGCGCCGACAACAAGGACGCGGAATTCACCAGCTACCTGGAGTCGGACGGCATCCACCTTGGTACGGCGTCCCAGACCGCGAATATGGGGCGCGCGATGTGCCAAGATCTTGCCGCCGGGTACACCACGAGCGATGAGGTGAACCAACTGACACAACGACTGAGCCAGGACCAAGCCAAGCTATTCGTCCTCGCTGCCACCGCGGAATACTGCCCGGAAAAGCACAAGTCCTCACCCCCAACTGGTGGGTGACGGCGTCTCGGTCCCGCTGGTAGCGTCGCCGCGCACCGAAGTGTTGGTCGATCGCGGAGATGAGGCGGTCGAGGTCACGGTACGAAGCTTCCATTGCTCGACCCTGGAAAGGCTGACCAGCTCGCAAGCGCGAAATCAACGATATCCGTTACCAAGGGTGAACTTCGAGATTGCTGGGCGAAGTGCTATATGTAGCACTTTTGCGGCGTAACCGGAAGATTGCGCAGGTACGACGCGCCCGACCAAATCGCCATACATAAAAAAGAATATGTATCGCCATTTGGGCGCTCGTCTTCTCTCAAACGTATTCAGGCCGCTGACCGCGGCGACGTTCCCCGCCGCCGTGGCGGCAGAGGCGTACAACCAAATCGACCAGGCCCGAACCGAACTCGCTCAATGAGCTCTAATGAGCCACGGGGCACGTGCCCGTGTAGTCGACCTGCCAGTGCTTGATGCCGTTGATGAAGGCTGACCGCAGCCGCTCGGGAGTGCCCGCCGGGGTCAAGCCGGGCATCTGGTCGGCGATCGCATTGAACATCAGGTCGATCGTCATCCGCGCCAGATTGGCGCCGATGCAGTAATGCGCGCCGGTACCGCCGAATCCGACGTGCGGGTTAGGGCTGCGCAGAATGTTGAACGTGTGCGGGTCGTCGAAGACCTCTTCGTCGAAGTTGGCGGAGCGATAGAACATCACCACCCGCTGGCCTTTTTTGATCCGCACACCGCCGAGTTCGGTGTCCGTTAGAGCGGTGCGCTGAAACGCGGTGATCGGAGTGGCCCAGCGGATGATCTCATCGGGCGCCGTCTTCGGTCGCTGCGCCTTGAACAGCTCCCACTGGTCGGGGTGATCGGTGAAGGCCATCATGCCCTGCGTGATCGAGTTGCGTGTTGTCTCGTTGCCGGCAACGGCCAGCGTGACCACGAACATGCCGAATTCGGCCTCGGACGGTCGCTGGTCGTCGGTGTCGGCTTTGATCAGCGTCGTGACGATGTCCTGATTTTCCGACCCCGGTTCCTGCCGCTTTCGGGCCGCCAATTGCATGGTGTACCACATCAATTCGCCCGCCGACGTCAGCGCGTCGTGGTCGGCGAACTCCGGGTCGTCGCTGCCGATCATGTTGTTGGTCCAGTCGAACAGTTTGTCGTAGTCGTCCGCCGGCACCCCGAGCAGGCCGGCGATCGCCTGCAGCGGCAACTCGCAGGCCACTTGGCGGACAAAGTCGCCCGACCCCGCTGCCGTGGCGTGGGTGGTGATGCGCTGCGCACGCTCGGCAAGCTCGGCGCGCAGCCGCTCGACCGCGCGGGGCGTGAAGCCGCGGGCGACGATCTTGCGCAGCCGGCTGTGTTCGGGATCATCCATCATGATCATCGACGCCCGGCCGGCCGCGATCTGGCCCGCCGCCAATTCTTCTTGATAACGCGGCACGATCGCCGAACCCGCCCTGATCGGGCGGCTGTTCGTTCCACCAGATCGGCGCCGTTGCGCGCAGCTCTGCCAACTCCTGCACCGGTAGCCGGTGGGCGTAGATGTCGGGATTGGTGAAGTCGAACCCCGGGGGGAGGTTCGGTGTGCCTTTAATGTCGATGAGCGATTGCTCCTCCGCCGTTAGTTGCCGTGCGGGTCGGCGGCGTTCAGGGTCGCCACTACCTTGTCGTAGTCGCCACGGGCCTCGCCGTAGCGCAGGAACTTGACGCGTTCTACCTGGATCTCGTTGGCGTCGGGTTCGGTTTCCAGCAGCTGGACGACCTCGTCGACGAATTCGTCGAGCGGCATCGCGAAGTCGCTTTCCCGTTGTCCGGGAAGCAAATCGGTGGCCACCGACGGCGGCACAAGCTCTTTGAGTTTGACCGTGGAGTCGGCCAGCTGCAGCCGCAGCGACTCGGTGAGCATGTGGATGGCGGCCTTGGACGCGTTGTAGCTGGGGGTGGCCTTGAGCGGCGCAAAAGCCAGGCCCGAGGAGACGGTGATGACGGTGGCGTCCGGCTGCTTTTGCAGGTGTTCGATGAACGCCGCGATGAGGCGGATGGGGCCCAGCACGTTGGTGGTGATGACCGATTCGGCGGAGTCCAGAAAGGTGTCGGGGCGATGCCAGTCCTCGATCGTCATGATGCCGGCCATCGCGATGACGACGTTGAGGTCGGGGTGACGCGCCAGCACCTGGCCGGCAGCCGACCGCACACTCGCGGCGTCGGCGGTGTCGATCTGGACCGTATCGATATCCGGATGCTCGGCGGCGATCTGCTCGAGCAGTTCGGTCCTTCGGCCCCCGACAACCACGGTGTTGCCCGTGGTGTGCAGGCGCAGCGCCAGAGCCAAACCGATTCCACTGGTCGAACCGGGAATGAAGACGGTGTTTCCAGTGACGTGCATGCGTGCGTGCCTTTCGTGGTGTGCCAGAGCCTGNCGATCCAACGGCAGCTTGTCACACGAATAAGGGGCCGACACGAACGTAGCATTGCGGCCGATTGACGCCAGCCCTGGCCAGGACCGGAGGCGTAAGGTCAAGGGATTGGGACCAACCAGGCCCCCATATGAAGGGGCANCAATGTCAGATAAGTCTCCGCGCCAGACTATGAAGAAGAAATCTGGTAAGTCCCTCAAGGAAAAGCGCGCAGACAAGCGCACCAAAGCTGAGCACTCATCTACGACCGAGGCTGCGCTGCATTTCAAAAAGCACTGAGACGCGATTGGGCGGCGCCGCGCCCCGCCGTTGATGACCGTCGGAGACAACTTAGGTCCGTGCGACGAGATGTTGCGGGACGCGCTTCGTCCAACCCCAGCGCTCGTCGATCAGTCCAACTGGTGAAGGCTGTAGTGATGACGCCGCCTCCCCACACCGACCAACTTCCACTCGGTTAGATATGACAATCCTGGAGCGGCTCCTCGGTGCCGTCGACGGCTACCACGGGGTAGAGGCCGCGGACCGTCTGTGCGCGGCCTGCGCGGTCCTCCTCGATGTGGACGGGGCGGCCATTTCGCTCATCTTCGATGGCGGCCGCACCGGAACGCTCGGATCCAGCAGCCCGCGCGCTCGCATGTACGACGAACTTCAGTTCACCCTCGGCGAGGGCCCATGCGTCGACTCCATCAGCCAACGGGCGCCCGTCCTCGTCGTCGACCTGGCCGATCGCGACGACGGCCGCTGGCCCGCCTTCGGTCCCGCACTGCTCGCCCACCACATCCGCGGCGTCTACGCCATGCCCGTCATCGTCGCCGGCGAATACGTCGGCGCCCTCGACCTCTTCCGACATAAACCCGGCCGCCTCGACGACGAACAGCTCTCCGGCGCCATTATCGCCGCTGAACTTGCCGCTGTCCCCCTCCTCGACCTCCTCGACGCCGACCTAAAGGCCGCCGTCGGCGACCCCAAGAGCAACGCCTGGGCCGAGTTCAACGCCCTCTCTCGCGCCGAGGTCAGCCAGGCCACCGGCATGCTGGTCGCACAGCTCGAGGTCGAGCCCGCCGAGGCCCTGGTCCGACTCAGGGCCCACGCCTACGCTACGGGACGCAACGCCACCGACGTCGCCTGCGACATCCTGGCCCGCCGGCTGAAGCTGGACGCCGACTGATACGCGAATCGAAACACCAAGGACGGAGGTCAAGGTGACCGATACCCCTCGCGAAACCCGGGTACTCGACGCTGTCGTCTCGCTCGTCGACAGCCTGCTGGACGACTTCGACGTCGTCGACCTGCTGACCGAGCTCACTAAGCGATGCACCGACCTGCTCGACGTCGCTGCCGCCGGCTTCTTGCTCGCCGACCCCCTCAACCAGCTCCGCCTGCTGGCCGCAACCTCCGAGCAAGCCCGCGAATTGGAACTCTTCCAACTGCAGGCCGACGAAGGGCCCTGCGTCGCGTCCTACGTCACCGGCCAACCAGTGTCGATCGCCGACGTACGGGCCGAAACACACCGATGGCCGCAGTTCGCGTCGGCGGCACACGACGCCGGCTTTGCCTCCGTGCACGCCTTGCCGATGCGCGCCGCAGGCCTGGTGTTGGGCGCGCTCGGCCTGTTCGGGAGCCGCCCCGGCGCGCTCACCGACGCCGACCTGGTTGTTGGTCAGACCCTGACGCACATCGCTTGTGTCGCGATCCTGCAGGAACTTCCCCCGACACCCGCGACAGTGTTGCCGCAACTCCGCGCTGCCCTGGCCAGCCGCGTCACCGTCGAGCAGGCTAAGGGCTTCCTGCGCGAGCGTCTCGACGTTCCCGTGGAGGAGGCCTTCACACTGATGCGGGCCTACGCGCACCACAACGGCGAACACCTGACCGACGTGGCCCGGCGTTTGCTTACCGAGCGGCACGGCCGCCCGACACTGCTGGCGGCCCTGGCCGAACTCGCGGCGCCACCGGAGTGACGGTCAGCGTTGCCGCGCCCGCGCGCGTCGCACCGCCTCCTCCACCAGGTGCTCGGCAACGATGTGCAGCTTGACGTTCTCGCTTTGACTGAGCTGGGTCAGCCGATCGAAGGCCTCGACCGCGCTGAGGCCGGTGCGGCTGCGAATGATGCCGATCGCCTGATCGATAACCGCTCGGCTTTTCAGCGCACGCTGCAGTCGATCAGTGCGCTCAGCGGCGCTGGCCAAAAGCTGCGCGTGGTAGACCGACACCGCCGCGGGGCCGGCGAATTGCGAACCCAGTTGCACGGCGTACTCGCCGAACGCGTCGCGGCTTCGCGCGTAGGAATTGATCGCGCCGATCACCCGTTCGCCGACCGTCAGCGGCAGGGCCAACGCGGAATGCACGCCCATCCGGGCCACCCGACCACCGAAGCGCGGCCACCGACCGTCACTTCCCAGCGATCCACTGACAGCCGGCCGCCGGGAGTCCATGCAGGTGAGGCAGGGCCCCTCGCCGAGCTCCTCGTATTGGACGGTATCGATCTCTGCGACGAACGCCGCGGTCACCGCCCATGTCTGGATCCGCGGTTCTTCATCACCAGATCTGATCAAGGTCACTCCGGCGGCGTCCACGCCCGGAATGGCTTGCACCGCGAATTCGGCGACATCCCTGAGGATGTCGCTCACCTGGTGCGCATCGGCCACGATCCCGGCCACCCCGATCAACCCTGCACGCAGATCGAATTTGTCGGCTTCGATCTGTGCCGGCGAGAGTTCCGGTTGCACAGGCGGCCTGCGGTCGGACTGGGCGTCGTAGTCGGCCATGATCACAAAAATTTTACGCCGCTCGGCCCGAAAAGCCGATTAGGTCACCAGCGCCAGTGCGTGCGCGCGCCGCAACTTTCCCGATGGGGTTTTTGGAATAGTCCCGGGCTCCAGGACCACGACATTGCGCGGCCGGATATCCACCTCGGCGAACACCTCGTGGGCCACCTGCCGCTCGATGCGGCGCACTTCGGCGGCTTCCTGCCAGGCCTTCGACTCGACCGCCACCGCGAAGGTCTCACGGTGCAGACCGGCGTTCAAACGCACCGCCGCAGCGCAACCCGGGCGGACCCCTGACACCCGGGCGGCGGCNCGTTCGATGTCGGTCGGGTAGATCTTGCGGCCGGCCATGATGATGACGTCTTTGACNCGGCCGCANACCACGATGCTGCCGGNCTCAGTGAGNTAGCCNAGGTCGCCGGTGTCGTACCATCCTTGCTCGTCTTGTGCCGCAATGAAACCGGCCTGCGTGGTGTAGCCATGGGACACCGGCTCGCCGCGCACCTGGATGACACCGACACCGCGGGCGGACAGCACGCTTCCATCTTCGCCGACGATGCGCACCTCCATGCCTTCCAGCGGCCGGCCGAGACTGACCAGCTTCCGGGTGTGCCCCTTGGTCGCCGGGACGGCCCGGTGCAGCGCAGCCAGCAGATCGGCGTCCACCTCGTCGACGACCATGCCGCCGCCGCATTCGGTAAACGACACCGCCACCGTGGTCTCGGCCATGCCGTAGGCGGGCACAATTGCCTCCGGCTTCAACCCGAACGGCGCGCCTGCGTCGCAGAGGTCGGCTACGTCGGAGGCCTCGACTGCCTCGGCACCCGACAACGCCCACCGCAGCGAGGAGAGATCGAACTCGCCGGGCGTAGCCTGTCTGCGCAGCCGATTGGCGAACAGCTTGTAAGCGAAGTTGGGCGCAGCGGTCATGGTGCCCTTGTACTTGTCGATCAGCCTGGCCCACAACAACGTATCGCGGAGGAAGTCCATCGGGGTGATTTTGACGAGTTCTGCGCAGTAGTACATCGGCACGGTCAGGTAGCCGGTCATGCCCATATCGTGGAAACAGGGCAGCCAGCTCACGATCACGTCGGAGTCGATATCGACATCCGCGGCTGCAAACATCGCCTCGGCATTGGCGACGAGGTTTGCGTGGGTGATTCGAACAGCCTTGGGAGAACCCGTGGATCCGGACGTCAACTGCATGAACGCCAAGTCGTCTTCGTGTGTCTCGATGGGGTCGATCGGGCGGCCCTCCAGGAGCTGCTCGATGGTCAGCACGTGCATGCCCCATTGGGAGAGCAACGGCGCCGCGGTCATGAATGGCTCGGAGACGACGACAGCACTAGCGCCGATCATCTTCACGACAGCCGTGGTCTGCTCGGCCCAGCGCTGCAGGTCGGTGCGTGGAGTGGGGTGATGCAGCATGGTCAGGCTGGCGCCGCGCATCCAGATGCCCTGCGCTGTCGGAGCGATTTCGACCGGGGCGCCGGCCAGCACAGCGACGGCGTCCCCGTGGCCGACGCCCGCGGAAGAGAGGCCACCCGCAACTTGCCTGGCTCGCTGGTGGACCTCAAACCAGGTGTGTCGGACGGGTGCGTCGGGCTCCCCGGTGTTGATGCCCTTGAAACTCCACTGGGCGTTGGCGAACATCGTCTCGGTAAATCTGCTCATGGAAATCCTTCTGGCTCAGCGCAGATGGCACAACGTGTTCGGACTCCGGGCGCGAGAATGCGCACTCCAGTACGGGTGGAGGCCCCTTGTGGACGACCGATACGACCGATACGACCGGAGTCCCCCCGACTAGGGCCGACCATGACTAAGGGAGAGCGTGACCCCCTCTTATGGACCCAAGATAGTCCGACAATTCGCGCTGAGCGCGGTGCCGCGTATCTCATACGCACAGACTGTACGGAGTCGACCGCAGACGAGCACGACAGCGTGCCGGTCAGCGCGACCCGCACTGCATAAAAAACCGAACCCGCAGGCACACGACTCCGTCAGTCCGGAAAACACAACCCTGAATCTGTCCGCTTACGTCGGAGCGAGAAGGCCTGTTCAGCGGGGAGTTCGGATCGCCGCCGCGACGTTTCCGGAAGGCTGGGGAGTCAACCGGTCAACACAGTACCGCGTGGGTCAGATACGCAGCAATTGACCGCGATATTCGGACCGGCGAACCTGTGCCGAGGCGAAATCGAGCGGGCGGCCTGAGAATGCCTGGGCATGCCTTATGAATACCTGAGCGTGAACGCCATCAACAGAGGGCAGTTGAATCATGCCGAGCGGAGCCGAAAAGCTTTGGCACGCTTTTCAGCTCACGGTTGGACTAGGTAGCTTCACGCTGTCGCGTGCGCCGAGGTTGGTCGCGCCGGTGACGACGGCCCGTTCAATCTGGCGAAGCGCGTGCACGGCGGTGAGGAATGGCCGGGTATCGGGCTGCGGCTCGCCGTCGCAGTCCTGATGCCGGGCCAGGGTCTCCGCGGCGTCGAGGTCGTCGGTCGCGGAGTTGACGATCGCCGCGCAGTCGCCGTCGATGATTGCGACCAGCGCGTCGATGTTGCGCCGAGTCTGCGCTGCGGCAGACATGAACGCGTCGGCCCGCGGTTGCGACTCGACCGGGTCTTCGTACTGTTCGCTGCTGCGTGCCAGGCTTCGCCCGTAACGATCGCACGCCGTGAATAGCCGCAGGCCGCGCCGAATGCTTCGGCGGCCGGCAAGGCCGCCGACCCCCGCGAGCAGCGGTTTGGCGGTGACCCGGAACTGCTGCAGGCTGTGGTCGAGTTGACGTGCTTGCTCGGTCGGGCTCACAGCCTCGGCGTCACAGAACATGGTCGAGACGGAGATCTCGATCAGGCTGGACAGGGCCGTCAAGAACGCACGGGTGTCGTCGGCGATGGCGGTTCGGGTATTGGTCGGCAGCACCAGGATGGCCACGGTTATGCCGATGACGGCGCCGAGGGCGGTCTCTTCGATCCGCTGCATGAGCACGCCGAAGGAGAATTCACCGAGCAGGCCGTACAGCAACGCCAACATCGTGGTGATCCAGAAAGTCATCAGGCTGTAGGTGACGCCCTTGAAATAGAAGGCGCAGAACAGGCAGACGAAGATCATCGCGAGTGAGCCGAGGTGATTGCCGGCGAACAGCGTGGCCACCAGCACTCCACAAGGGACGCCGAGCATGGTGCCGATCAGCCGCTGCCAGCCTTTGGTAAGAGTTTCGCCCCAGGAGTTGGTGCCGGCGAAGATGACGAACGCCGCGATCACGGCCCAATACCAGCGAGACGGCGAAAGCGGCTGGCCGATGACGATAGCCAACGACGCGGCGACGGAAACCTGGATGGCTTGCCGTGTGCTCGGCAGCAGACCGCTACTCTGCTGGCCGGCCTGCTGGCCGTCGCTGTCGGATGCCGGCGGCGGTGCGACGTCGGTGCTTTCGAGGACGCCGGTGCTAGCGGTGGCGGCGCCCTCGACTATTGCCCGGACATCGGCAGTCGCTTTTGCGGCGTTGATTATCGCCAGGGCGAGGCTGCGGTCGGCGCCCTTACTGGGGTCGTCGGCGGGTACGGGGCCCCGCTGCTGGTCAAGGATCTGCTGGGCCTGGTTGGCGGCTTGTTCAAGCCCGCCAGGTTGCGGTACGCGGATTGCCCGCGCGAGCTGTGCGAGCGCCGCGACCAGTTCACCGCGAGTGGCGGCAGGTATAGCTGTGGGATCTTCCGAGGTGACGACCGTTGCTCGTCGACCTGCGGTGCCGACCCACTCGATGGCGAGTTCGGCGTCGAACAGCCAGGGGGTCAGATGTTCACTGGTTACCCCGGGCCACAACAAGGCAGGGTCGGCTTTGTCTTCGATCTGATCTTGCACCATCAGTGCGGTCTCGTTGAGCCGGATGGTGCGGGCCCGCATGCGGCGGAGGCGCCGTTCGTCGAGGCGGCCCGTACGAACGGCTTCGGCAGTCGTGTCGATCACGATGGCCATCCGGGCCCGCAGCGCCCGAATCGTGGCACCCAGTACGCGTTCGGGTCGGTCGGGCAGCACGTAGGTGCTCATGACAAAGGTGCACACCGTTCCGACCACGACTGCCCCGATCAACCAGGGCAACTCCGAAATGCTGGCCCGCAGATACAAAGTGGAGAAATACGCGTTGAATGCGACCTGGCCCAGCGCTCTGCCGCGGGCGCCGAAGCGGCGGGCGTAGACCGCGGCAAACACGTCCACTACGAAGACGATGTCGCTGGCCACCCGGTGCGGTGCGAGTAGCACGCCGGCGGTGATGGCGAGTGCGGCGGGCGCGGGCAGTAGCGCCATCGTGATCCGCTGCTGGCGTGGGTTCGGCTCGTTGACAGACTGCGCCGCGATCATGGTGATGACGACGCCAAGCAGCGCGACTGTAAGAGGTTGTCCCGTGGCCTTCGTGATGAAGTAGAGGATCGCCAGGGAGCAGGCCAGCGCGGCCGTCGTCCGGGTCGCCATCCGCAGCCGTAGCAGTCCGGGATCGGAGCCGATCCACCAGATCCGCGCTCGCTCGTAGAGCGCGTTCATCGATGCGCTGAGCCCGCCGGAGCCCCGAAAATCCGAATTGTCTTGCCGGGTGTCCCCAACGTCGCGCTCGTGCACGCCGTACTGACTGGACACCCGTGACCCCCTCTCCTGTGCCTCGCCCCCCTCACATGGTGCCTGTTTGTTCACGCCGTGTCGCGGGGGCGGTCTGGAGGCAAGCGGCGGCCAGCTACTCGGCCGGAGTCATCCGCATACGCATTCCGTTCTGGCGCCCTGTCTGCGTCAAGGGGTGATGGTCGTTCGCTCATCGACGACGTTCGTGGCGTCCATCAACGGCCCTTGGTCGCTATCGAGTGAATCGGCATTGAGCTGAAGCACGAAGATTGCACCCTGGCTGGGAATCACCACCGTCTTCTGCGCGACGGCGCGCTTCCTACCCTCCCGCGAGTAGTAGCCACTAATTTGCCACGCCTGGAAGCCACTGAGAGTGGACGCACTTCCGTCACCGGAGCCCTCGTATCCGGGCAGGTTCTGCAGCTCGCCGGGGGCGTACTGGATGATCTTCGCCGGGTCAACGTCGCCAGTCAGCTTGGAGACGAGCGCCGAGATGTTAGGTGGATCGGAGGGATTCGCGGGCTGAGCCAAGACTAAGGTGCCATATGAGGCCCCGCTGTCGTCGGCCACCTGCCATCCCGGGGGTATTGCCAGACCGATCGTAGGAGCGCCGGGATCGCCTTTATGAATGGGGGTCTCCGNAATGTGGTTCTCAGTAATGTAATTGGCGATGGTGTACTTGGCGCCCGGGACCGGTGCCGTGCTGGTTTCCGACGCTGTCGTCGAAGGCGTTGCGGGCGGCGCGGTTTGGGTTTGGGGTGCTGGCGGATGTGGTTGTAGTAGGCGGAAGGTGACGAAGGCCGCTGCGGACAGCACGACGATTACGACCATCGTGGCGATCAGGACCGTCCTGCGTTGGGGGTGCATTGTCGGGACCCGTCGAGGGACCGGCCGGTCAGCGGGTCGGGATTGGGGGGCAGGCGGCCGGCCGGGCGCGGGTTGCGGGGTTGCGGCGAAGTTGTGGTCGGCGGCCCGTTGCCGCACCGGCTCGGACGCGGACGCGTGCCGGGGTGGGACCTGATCATCTAGCGGTGTGGGCGCGGGTTCGGTCGCGTCGAGTGTGGATGCGGCGTGGGGGTTGTGGGATGGCGCGGTGGCGAGGGCGTGCTGTGCGGCAATGGCCAGCTCATGAGCACTTTGGTAGCGCTTCTCGGGGTCTTTGGCCATGCCGGTCGCGATGACCTCATCAAATCCGAGGGGGAGCTCAGGTCGACGCGCACTGGGCTTCGGCGGGTCCAGCGTGAGGTGCCCGGCGATCTGTTGCTCCATGCTTTCACCCGGATACGGGGGCCGGCCGGTCAGGCATTCATGCAACACACACGCCAAGGCATAGACATCGGAGCGGGCATCAGCGATTCCGGCGGTGAAGCGTTCCGGAGCCATGTAGCTCAGGGTGCCCACGATCATGCCGGTGCTGGTCAGCTTGGTGGCCGCGGCATCGTGGGCGATGCCGAAGTCGATCAGGTACACGAAGTCGCGCCCGGTGATCAGCGCGTTGGAGGGTTTCACGTCGCGGTGGACCAGCCCGACGGCGTGGGCGGCGTCTAGTGCGCCTGACAGCTGCTCAATGACGCGCACTGCGCGCTGCGGGCTCATCGGACCGTCCCGCCGCAGCAGCCCACCGATGTCGATGCCCTCGATGATCGGCATCACCAAATACAGGCGGCCGTCGAGTTCACCGGACTCATAGATCGGGATGATGTGTGGCGCGGTCAATCGGGCCGCGGTGTGGGCTTCGCGCCGGAACCGTTGCTCATAACCGGGTTCGGTGGCCAGTTCGGGCGGCAACACCTTGATCGCCACATCGCGATCCATCATGGTGTCGTGGGCCTTATAGACCTTGCCCATGCCGCCCTCGCCTATCACCGACAGAAGCCGGTACCGCCCAAATACCACCTCATCCACCGGCCAGCCTTCCTCACCCCACCCGGCCTGCGATGCTACCTAAGCCCCTCCTCGAGTTGCCGGCTAGGACCTTCGCTCTTGTGGCTGGCGAATTTGTTCGTCGTTGCTCTGGCGGCCCGGACGGACTGCGGCGGCGAGGCTCAGCGCAAGCTTTAGACCATGTCTTTCTTGGTTAGCCACCGCATCACCGGCCAGCCGACGAAGACGGGTAGCCAGCAGGTGAGCACCCGATACAGTAGAACCGACGACACAGCCACCGCCGCCGGTACCCCGAAGGCTGCGAGACCACCGATCAGCGCCGCTTCGACGGCACCGACGCCGCCGGGTGTCGGTGCGGCTGAGGCGAGTGTTCCCCCGACCATCGTCACCACGGTGCAGGTGACGAACGTCGCGCCGCCGCCGAAGGCTTCGACGCTGGTCCAGAGTGCCAACGCGGCGCCGAGAGTTGTTCCGGCACAACCGAGTACGATCAACGAGAATCGTTTTGGTTCGCGGACCAGCTCGATGAGATCTTTGGTGACCTCGTTGAGCCTCGGGCGCACCGCCGTCCCCAGCCAGTGGCGCAGCTTGGGCACGAACAGAAAGGTGCCGACGATACCCAGTGCGACACCTGCGATTAGATAAAGCACCGCCGCACTCGGGACGAAATGCGCGAGGTCCGTCGACGCGCCCGCAACAGTACTGAACAAGATCAGCAACAAGATGTGCATGATCACCTGCACTGATTGCTGTATCGCCACCGCAGCGGTGGCTCGCACCGCGGTCAGGCCCCCCTTCTGCAGGATCCGGGTGCTGAGTGCGAGCCCGCCGACTCCGGCCGGAGTGGTGGTTGCGGCAAAGGTATTGGCCACCTGCGCGATTGAAAGCTTCCAGAAGTTCACCTGGCCGTCGGTACAGGCCCACAGAGCGGCCGCCGCGCCCACATACGTCATCGCCGATATCCCCAACCCCAGCAGCGCCCACCAATAGTTCGCGTTCCTTAGCTCGGAGAAGAACGTGGGCACGGTACTGATGAACGGATATGCGACATAGACCAGCGCACCGAGTAGCACCAGTTGAATGACCTGATTGCGGGTGAACCGGGTGATGGTTTGGGTTTTGATCTGGTCCGCGCCGGTTTGGCGTTTGACCTCGGCGCGGCTGCTGGAAATGACGACGCCCGCGTTTGCCACCGATTCCCGGATCCGTTTTGGCACAGCCGCTCTGGTGAGTCTGCGCGAGGCGGTCAGGATGGTGTCTTTACCGAACGCTTCGATCGCTGCACCCACTGCGGACTCCGCGCCGTACAGTGCCGACGTCGTCACCAGCAGTTGGGCAAGGTCGGATTGAAGTTGGGCGTCGGTGGCGCCGTACTCGGCGCTGCCGAATCCGCCGAAAATCACGGCGCCGTCGTCGACCGTGATCTCATTGCCGCGTAGGTCGCCGTGCGAGATCTGGCAGTCGTGCAGCGTCCGCAACGATTCCCACACGTGTTCGACCGGTGTGGTCTTTGCGCATTCTTCGAGCGGGATCCCCCGAATGGGATGGTGCGCGTACATCGTCCATCCCCGGTCGAGGGTGGCGACGCCGATCGTCGAGGTGTTGGCGGCACCCGCGTCACCGATGGCAATGGCCATCAGTGCGCGATGCTCGACGGCGCGTCGCATGGACGGCTGCAAGGGGGCGGTCTCGGTGCCACGCAGCCTCAGCTTGCGCCAGAGCTGTCGCAGTGCGCCGCCGCTGCGTTGATGTGGGCCCCACAACTCGATCGCCGCTTGGATCGCTGCATCATTCGGATCGCGGCAATCGGCCGAAAGAACAAGCGCTCCGGGTCCGGCCGGCCGGACGACCAATAGCCGCGACACAACGAATCCGCGTTTAGCCATCGCACGAACGGCACCGTCCAGCGGCACCTCTAGTGCAGGGGTGCCGACGATCAGGACAACCAAGGCTCCGACGAACCATCCGACCGCCAGCCCCACCAATGAGCGAGCCGGCACGATGGCGCTGATCAACAGATGGATCGGCACGAAGGCGAGCAGCAACGTCCACCACCAGCGTCGCCAGCGCGCCGGCTGCCAAGGGCCCGACACGGTCAGTACGGCAGCGAGCATCGCGATCCACCGCGGGTCGTCGAGCAACTGGGCCGGCAGCGTGCTGAGCCGGTCCGAGACATCGAAGTGCCACCGGGGTGCCGCAATGCGATTGGTGCTGATCGACAACGAGAGGACGGCGATGAGCGCGGCGGCGGCATATGCGCCCATCAGATTCCATTGCCGCGCAACGATCAGGCCGATCAAGATCATGAACGGCAATGCCAGTATCGCGAAGCCGTATGCCAGATAAACCACATCGGATTGCGTCGGGGTCAGGACCCCGACGATTTCGGAGATGGATTTCTCCAGCGCGATCCACCTGGGCCGGGTGATCAGCGAACCCGTGATTACCGTGGCAAGAAAGGTCGCGGCCAGGATGAGCCGCAGGATGTCGTTGGTCCGTCGGGTCAGTGGTTGCAGCAAGCTGCCGGACACAGCGATCTCGCGCCCGTCAACCCGCATGTTCCAACGATCCTTCAGATGAGTGCCGCACGGTTAACGGCCCGCCGACAACTTAACCGGATTAACCGGATACTTTCGGGCCAGCATGCATGAACCTGACGGTCAGCTTGTTCACACGCAGCGCGCGTAGGGTCGATACGTAGGCGTGCTAGCGAAATTGGAGGACACGAGAGTGGTAAGAACCGAGAACGACACCTGGGAGATCACCGAGAGTGTGGGCGCTACGGCCCTGGGCGTCGCGGCGGCCCGCGCGGCCGAAACCGAGAGCGAGAACCCGCTGATCAGCGATCCGTTTGCCCGGGTGTTCCTCGACGCCGCCGGACAAGGGATGTGGAACTGGTTTGCCGCTCCCGACCTACCTGCCGAGATCACCGAGGCCGAACCCGACCTGGTAGCGCGGATGCGGGGCATGGTCGACTACATGGCTGCGCGGACGGCGTTCTTCGACAAGTTCTTCCTCGATGCAACCCGAGCCGGGGTGCGGCAGGTGGTGATCCTGGCGGCAGGTTTGGACTCTCGGTCCTGGCGGTTGCCGTGGCCGGATGGCGTCACGGTCTACGAACTCGACCAGCCCCGGGTGCTGGAATTCAAAGCGTCGGCATTGCGGGAAAACGGCGCGGAGCCGACCTGCAACCTGGTCAATGTCCCGGTCGACCTGCGCCACGACTGGCCGGCCGCGTTAGAGCAGGCCGGTTTCGACGCCTCGGCGCCGAGTGCCTGGTCGGCTGAGGGACTACTGCCGTTTTTGCCTGCGGATGCCCAGGAGCTGCTTTTCGAGCGTGTCCAGATGCTCGGTGCCCCCGGCAGTCGGATCGCCGTGGAGGCGCCCGGTCCCGAGTTCCTCGACGAGGCCGCTCACGCCAAGCAGCGTGAGAACATGCAGCGGGTGCGCGATTTGATGGCCAAGCTGGAGCCAGAGCATGACATCCCCGACGTCCAAGACCTGTGGTACTTCGAGGAGCGCGAAGACGTCGGTGTGTGGTTAGGTCGCCACGGCTGGGACGTGGCGGTGATGCCGGCAGAAGAGGTGATGGCCGGTTACGACCGCAGGCCTGCGCAGGACATCGAAGACGCCGCCCCGAAGAGCTTGTTCGTGGCAGCGCTGCGGGAAGGGGAGTGAGCGTGGCCAGAACCGATAACGACAGCTGGGAGATCACCGAGAGCGTGGGGGCGACGGCGCTGGGCGTCGCGTCGGCCCGCGCGGCGGAAACCGAGAGCGAGAATCCGCTGATCAGCGATCCGTTCGCGCGGGTGTTCCTGGACGCCGCCGGCGACGGAGTGTGGAATTGGTACTCCGCTCCGCAGCTGTCCGCCGAGCTGCTCGAATCCGAACCGGAGTTGCCGCTGCAGATGCAGGCGATGGTCGGCTACATGGCTTCGCGGACCGCGTTTTTTGACTCGTTTTTCCTCGACGCGACTGCTGCGGGCATCAGCCAGGTGGTCATCCTGGCGGCCGGCCTGGACTCGCGATCCTGGCGGCTGCCGTGGCCGGACGGGACGACGGTTTACGAGCTCGACCAGCCCAGGGTGTTGGAGTTCAAATCGTCGACGTTGGCCGAGCACGGGGCGCGGCCTGCCTGCAACCGGATCGCGGTTCCGGTGGATCTGCGTCAGGACTGGCCAACGGCGTTACAGCAGGCGGGTTTTGACTCCTCGGCGCCCAGCGTCTGGTCGGCTGAGGGGCTGATGCCGTATTTGCCGGCCGCGGCTCAAGAGCTGCTCTTCGAGCGTGTTCAGGGGCTCACCGTCACCGGCAGCCGGGTCGCCGTGGAGGCGCTGGGACCGAAGTTTCTCGATCCCGAGTTCCGGGCGAAGCGACGTGCGCGGATGGATCGGGCCCGGGAGTTGATGGCCAAAGCAAACCCCGCGCGTGAGGTGCCCAGCACCGACGAGCTGTGGTACTTCGAGGAGCGCGAAGACGTCGGCGACTGGTTCAGTCGACACGGCTGGGCCGTGACGGTGACCCCGTCCCTCGAACTCATGGCCGGCTATGGCCGCGTAGCTCCCAAAGAGGCCGAAGACCACGTCCCGGGGAATCTGTTCGTGGCGGCGCAGCGAGCGGGAGCCTAGCGCCGCATAGCTAACGGAATAGTCGACAGGCCGGTTGAGGAATCGGGCGATTGGCGCATCTGTCACAGGTAAGTGGTCTGGCCACTTGACGTCTGACCAATTGCCAGCCACACTGAGCGCATGGCGCTGCAGCCGGTGACTCGTCGATCGGTGCCCGAAGAGGTTTTCGAGCAGGTCGCTGCCGATGTGCTCAGCGGTGAGATGCAGCCCGGGGAGGCGTTGCCCAGCGAGCGCCGGTTGGCTGACGTCCTCGGGGTATCCCGGCCCGCTGTCCGCGAGGGGCTTAAGCGGCTTTCGGCGGCCGGTCTGGTCGAGGTGCGCCAAGGCGGCGTTACCACTGTGCGTGACTTCCGACGTCATGCTGGCCTGGACCTGCTGCCCCGGTTGCTGTTTCGCGATGGCGAGCTCGACACTTCCGTTGTCCGCAGCATCCTCGAGGCACGGCTGCGAAACGGTCCGAAGGTCGCGGAGCTGGCGGCCGAACGGCGCGGACCTGAGTTGCCTGAATTGCTCGGGGATTCGCTGCGCGCGCTCGAGACCGAGCAAGATCTGCTCGAGTGGCAACGCCAAGCGCTCAAGTTCTGGGATCATGTGGTCGACAGCGCTAGTTCGATCGTATATCGGTTGATGTACAACGCATTTCGCGCCGCATATGAGCCGGCGCTAGCCGCCCTGGCCACTGCGATGCCCGCCAAGGTCAAGCGTCCCGATGACTACCGGAAGCTGGCCGATGCGATCTGCTCAGGTGATCCCGCCAGAGCGAAGAAAGCCGCCGAAGACGTACTCGAACTTGCGAACACAACGTTGATGGCCGCACTCGATAGTGCAGGAAATCGGAGATGACCGGACCACGCCTATGACAACCCACACCGTGGCCACCTATCTTCGCGGCCAGGTCCAGCCCGGGATTGACGCGGTCGGCGGGTTCTACCGAACGTGCGTATTGACCGGCAAGGCGCTGTTTCGACGGCCCTTCCACTGGCGTGAGGCGATCGAGCAGGGCTGGTTCATTACGAGTGTTTCGTTACTGCCGACCCTGGCCGTCTCGATTCCGTTGACCGTGCTCATCATCTTCACGCTCAACATCCTGCTGGCCGAGTTCGGCGCCGCCGACATCTCCGGCGCGGGCGCGGCGCTGGGCGCGGTCACACAGCTGGGTCCGTTGACCACCGTGCTGGTGATCGCCGGTGCCGGGTCGACAGCCATCTGCGCCGACCTCGGCGCTCGCACCATCCGTGAGGAGATCGATGCGATGGAGGTGCTCGGCATCGACCCCATCCATCGGCTGGTGGTGCCCCGCGTCGTCGCCTCGACCATCGTCGCCTCGCTGCTCAACGGCGCGGTGATAACCATCGGCCTGGTCGGCGGCTTCGTCTTCGGTGTCTACATCCAACATGTTTCGGCCGGCGCCTACGTCGGCACACTGACGCTGGTTACCGGCCTGCCCGAGGTGGTCATCTCAGTGGTCAAATCGGCCGCGTTCGGCCTGATCGCCGGGTTGGTCGGCTGTTACCGCGGGTTGACGACCAAGGGCGGCCCCAAGGGCGTCGGCACCGCCGTCAACGAGACGCTGGTGTTATGCGTGATCGCGCTGTTCGCGGTCAACGTGGTGCTGACCACGATCGGCGTGCGGTTCGGGACGGGGCGCTAGCATGACCGGGTCCTCAGCCGTACTGCGCGCCCGCTACCCGCGGACAGCCGCCAACCTCAACCGCTATGGCGGCGGCGCGGCCCGAAGACTTGAGCAGATCGGGATTTTCGCCAGGTTCACCCGGATCAGCGTCGCGCAGATCTGGTGGGCGTTGCGCCACTACCGCAGGGAGACGCTGCGGCTCACCGCCGAGATCGGCATGGGGACCGGCGCGATGGCCGTCATCGGCGGCACGGTCGCGATCATCGGTTTTGTGACGCTGTCCGGCAGCTCGCTGATCGCCATCCAGGGCTTCGCGTCGCTGGGCAACATCGGAGTCGAGGCGTTCACGGGATTCTTTGCTGCACTGGCCAATACACGCATCGCTGCGCCCATCGTCGCCGGTGTCGCGCTGGCCGCCACGGTAGGCGCGGGCGCCACCGCCCAGTTGGGCGCCATGCGGATCAGCGAGGAGATCGACGCGCTGGAAGTCATGGGCATCAAGTCGATCTCGTTTCTGGTCTCCACTCGGATTCTGGGAGGGCTGGCGGTGATCGTGCCGCTGTACGCCCTGGCTCTCGACATGGCGTTCACATCTGGCCAGGTCGTCACAACGGTGTTTTATGGACAGTCGAACGGCACTTACGAGCACTACTTCCGCACCTTCCTGCGCCCCGAGGATGTGGGTTGGTCGGTCCTGGAGGTCGTCATCATCGCGGTGGTGGTGATGATCACCCATTGCTACTACGGCTACACCGCCAGCGGTGGCCCGGTCGGCGTCGGCCAGGCCGTCGGTCGATCGATGCGCTTCTCGTTGGTCTCGGTAGTGGTTGTTGTCCTGCTGGCCGAGTTGGCGCTCTACGGGGTCGACCCCAACTTCAATCTCACGGTGTAACTACGATGGCGACGCTGCTGACGCGCAAGCACCGACGGGCCCTCCTCTACGTGGAGGGTGTGGTGCTGTTGTTAGTCGGCGCATTGGTTCTCGTATTGGTGTACCTGCAGTTTCGGGGCGATTTCACGCCCAAGACCGAACTGACAATGGTGGCTTCGCGGGCGGGGCTGGTAATGGAACCGGGATCGAAAGTCACTTTCAACGGAGTGGAGATCGGCCGGGTGGCCAGCATCTCGGAGATCGAGTCTGATGGCAAGCCGGCGGCGAAGC
>JGI12631J13338_1000199_pt1 | contig 19669 bp, 26 predicted proteins | sample BlaSpr_A8_Ref_O1_FD_13338 | JGI IMG/M metagenome (IMG submission 13338) | reverse complement strand
ATCACCGGCTCGGGGCCGTGCGGAATGCTGATCGGTCTGGAGCACGAAGACATCATCCGGGGGGAGCAGCGGACAAGCGCGCTGCACCAGGAGCACATCGCGCTCCACGAGATCGGCCACATCCTGTGCGGACACGACGATGCAGCTACCGGGCTTGGGCGTGAGGAAGCACTACGGCTGATGCCCTCGCTCGACCCGGACATGGTGCGTCGAGTCCTCGGGCGGACCAGTCCTTCGCGCGTGGCACCTTCGATTCGCTCGACTCGAAGGACGTGAGGCGGCACCAGCGCGTAGGTTGTCGCAACGTCCGCANCGTCCGCATAGGGGAATTACATGACATGCTTCTTGCAATTGAACAGGGACGCTTCTTAAGGTTACAAGAGAACGGAGCGCTCGGAGGGTGTTTTCGGCGCGCTCCGTCATACCGGATTGTCGACTATGTCGACCAGGCTAAGACCCTAAAGGGAGCGACGAGTGCGAATTGCTAATGTTGCAGGGAGAAGTAAGCTCATCGTTGGGGAGGGTCAAGTAGATATCGAGGCGGCAACTTCGGGCCGCTTCAGTTCGGAACCTTCGCGCATCTTCGACTATTTTGATGAATTGCAGCGTTGGGCAAAGACGATCAGTCACGGCGAAGAGCCTTGGCGCCCAGAAGAGGCGGGGCCCCCTGTTCCAGCGCCCAAGCAGATATTTGCCGTTGCTCTGAACTACGTCGCGCATGCAGCTGAGTCAAAGCGAGAGGTCCCTACTGCGCCGGTCATTTTCACGAAGTTCGTGAGTTCTCTTACAGGTCCCGTCACCACGGTCGAACTGCCCGAGGGGTCCGTGGACTGGGAAGTAGAGCTAGTCGCCGTTGTGGGCACAGCCGCTCGGCACGTCACCGCCGCAGCCGCCTGGGACCACATTGCCGGGCTTACGCTGGGCCAGGACTTGTCGGAGCGTCAGCTGCAGAGGAGCGGTCCAGCGCCGCAGTTCGGTCTCGCGAAATCATTCGCAGGCTTCTCTCCGACCGGACCGCTGCTTGTTACACCCGATGAGTTCGATCGACCAGACGATCTCGGTCTCGGATGTGAGGTGAACGGCGAAGAAGTTCAGAACAGTCGGACTTCAGAAATGGTCTTCTCCATCCCGGAAGTGGTCGCTTACTTATCAAATGTCCTGACACTTTTCCCCGGGGATCTCATCTTTACGGGAACTCCACCGGGAGTGGGTATGGGAAGAACGCCGGCACGCTTTCTAAATCGGGGGGATCGGCTTCACAGCTGGTTGGAGGGCGTCGGTGAACTGCAACAGACTTTCGCCTAGGACGCCCCTGAAATTGGTCTCGGGCGTTCATTTGAACGCAACCCTCGTAGGCCACCGACAAACCCAGGTACAACTAGTCACCACGAGAAAAACGAAAAGGACACCCTCAATGGGGCGCAAGTATCACATCATCTCAGGGGACGGACACCTCGAGACGCCCCCTGAACCCTGGGCGAAGTACGTGCCTGAAATCCACCGGGCCAGGGCCCCCCGACTCGTGCGCCTGTCCAACGGTGGCGACGCCTGGATCGTCGAAGGCCAGCCGATGCTGCACACCGGCCAGAACCTCACCGGGGCCGGGCCCGTCAAGTTCGCCAGCGGTCGCTACACCGACGACGCCGGCCGGCCCGTTCCGGGGGCGGGCGATGGCCTGCAGCGTCTGCACGAACAGGACGCCGATGGCATCGACGCCGACATCACCGAAACGCCCGCATCGGCGCTCAGCGCCTAAGGCGTCGTCAATGACAGGACGGACACCGACCGCGTTGTTGCGGCACGCGGACGGCGTCCGCCCTGTTCGTTGTGGGGGGGCAAAGAACTCTCGCATCAACCAGCGTCAGTAGGGATTGGTCGCGATCCACATTGTCGCCTCTTTTCTTAAGGAGCTTGCCTTGAATATTCTCAATCGGCTCAGAGTCGTCGAGTTGGCCTCTGATATATCTGGGCCCTACTGCACGAAGTTTTTCGCCGACCTAGGGGCGGACGTGGTCAAGGTGGAGCCCCCAACGGGGGATCCACTGCGTCGCCGCTCTTTGGTCGGTGCAGGGGACGGGGACTCGCCCCTGTTCAAATTCCTCAACGCGGGCAAGCGCTCGGTCGTCTATGAGCTCGGCGATGCCGCCATTGCCGAGCTCATCGACGACGCCGACCTGCTCGTGGAATCCGTTGGCCCAGGGAAACTGGATCACGACGAGTTCCGCCGGAGGAATCCGTCCCTGGTCATCGTGACGTTGTCGCCCTATGGCTACAGCGGACCGTACAGCGATCGACCGGCCACCGAGTTCACCGTCCAGGCCGAAAGCGGTTCGATGTCACGGCGGGGGCTGCCTACCCAGCCGCCCTATCAGGTCGGCGGTCGTATGTTCGAATGGTTGCTCGGCACGTATGCCGCGGTCGGCGCCTTGGCTGCTCTCTTGCGCGCCGGGGAGACCGGCCAGGGTGAGTCCATCGACTGCTCGCTCATGGAGGTCTGCGACCTCGGTGGCGGCGTCTACGGGGATTTGGTCTACCAACTGGAGGGGCGCCCACCCCTGGGTTCACCCCCGCGGGGCGTCGAATTGCCATCCATCGAACCGACCGTGGACGGTTGGGTCGGCTTCAACACCAACACGCGCGTCCAGTTCGAATCCTTTCTCACGCTCATCGGCCGCAGCGACCTCTTGGATGAAGACGAGTCATGGGCGCTAAGGACAACGCGCGACCAGCGAATGGATGAGTGGAATGAGATCGTGCGGGCCTGGACGACGCAGCACCCGACCGAAGAGATCGTCGAGCTGGCATCGCTGTTCCGGATCCCGGTGGCTCAGGTCAACAACGGAAAGACCATCTTGGATCACCCCCAGTTCCAGGCACGCGAAATTTGGGCCGAGGCGCCCGATGGGAGCTTCACGCACCCACTCCCGCCCTACCGCATCGAGGGGGAACGACCGCGACCCCAAGGCGTTGCACCCAAGCTGGGGGAGCACCAGGGGAAGGTTGAGCGGCGGGAGCGTCCGGCACCGAGCGGTCCGCGCTCATCGACCGCACGCCCACTCGAGGGCATCACGGTGCTCGATGCGACCGCCTGGTGGGCTGGCCCGTCGTCGACGCACGTGCTCGCCGCCATGGGGGCCGACGTCATCCACCTCGAATCGATCCAGCACATCGACGGGATGCGCTCATCGGGCGGCTTGTTCATCGATCGCCCCTCGTGGTGGGAGCGTTCGATGATCTATCTCGGCGCCAACACCAATAAGCGCAACATGGCACTCGATCTGAGCTCGCCACAGGGCCGGGACATCCTCTTGGACTTGATCGAGCACGCGGACGTCTTGGTGGAGAACTTCTCGCCGCGGGTGTTCGAGAACTTCGGGCTCACCTGGGACTTGGTCAAGTCCCGTAATCCGGGGATCGTCATGGTCCGCATGCCCGCCTTCGGCCTCGACGGTCCGTGGCGCAACAACGTCGGTTTCGCCCAGACGATGGAGCAGATGACCGGATTGGCCTGGGTGACCGGCCACGAGGACGACCAGCCGCGGATTCCCAAGGGTCCGTGCGATCCACTGGCCGGCCAAAGCGCCGCCTTCGCCATGTTGCTCGGCCTCGAGCGCCGACGTCAGAGCGGCCAGGGATCGTTCATTGAGGTCTCGATGGTCGAATCGGCGTTGAACGCAGCCGCGGAGCAGGTCATCGAGTACACCGCGCACGGGATCGTTCTGGCCCGCGCCGGGAATCGCAGCAGGGACGCCGCCCCCCAGGGGCTCTACGCCTGCCGGGGTGAGGAGAGCTGGCTGGCTTTGTCCGTCGCCGACGACGAGCAATGGCGCGCCCTCAAGGGCGTGCTCGAGAATCCGGACTGGGCCGATGACCCCGCTTTGGACAGCGCCGCCGGCCGACACCAGGCCCACGAGCGGATCGACAAATCCCTCCAAGCGTGGGCCGCCGACCAAGAACTCGAAGGGGCGGTGGAGATCCTCGCCCAGGCCGGAGTGCCGGCCGCACCGCTGCGCGACGCCCGGGTCATCTCCGCCCACCCTCAGATGGTGGCCCGCCACCATTTCGAGGAACTGGAGCATCCGGTCGTCGGTCCCCACACCGTCCCGACGCTGCCCTACACCTTCGCCAGTGTCGATCGATGGTACCGTTCGGCGGCCCCCTTACTCGGTGAGCACAACGTCGAGATCCTGACGGAGCTCCTTTCGCTCGACCCCGCGACAGTCGAGGAGCTCACGGCCGGCAAGATCATCGGCACCCGCCCACTCGGCCTGGACTAGGCCGCCGGATCCGAAGTCCACAGTCCCCGACTTCACCCGGGTCCGGTGGGGGACTCGATGATTTGCCATCCGATTCCAACACCGGCCGCTGCAACGATGTCCGAGATCCGAGCCTGGTTGAAGCCATCGCACTCAAATACTGTTCTCCCAGACTCGAGCACCCCCCAGACCGCGGCGAGGTCACCGAAGCTTCGGTGCTGAGTGCGCGTGTCGGGGCGTTCACGAAATGTGCTGCTAATCAGAAGGAAAAAGCCGTTCAGTCTCCTCGAAAACGAAAGGAATCCGATGTGAGCATTGCAACCGAACACCCCCTTCGTCGACCCGACCGGTTCTTCATCGGCGGCAAGTGGGTAGAGCCCTCGTCGCAGGCGATGATCGACGTCATCGACTCCAACAACGAGGAGTTGTACTTCCGGGTCTCAGAAGCACGCGAAGCCGACATGGATCGGGCGATCACAGCGGCTCGGGATGCGTTCGACGACGGGCCGTGGCCGCGGTTGACACACGTGCAGCGAGCGGAGTACCTACAGGCTCTGGCCGCCGAAATTCGCCGCCGCTCAGACGTGCTGGCCGACATCTGGCCCCGTGAGTCCGGAGGCCTCTATAGTGCTGCAAAGGGTCAAGCCGGCCACGCCGCAGGCATCCTCGAGTACTTTGCTTCCCTAGCCGACAACTATGCATGGGAGGAGCCAGCCGAGCCGACCGGCGGCGGAAACTTTGGCCTGCGTGTGCAGGAGCCAGTCGGCGTCGTCGGGGCAATCATACCCTGGAACGTCCCGTTGTTTCTCGCGTTGTACAAGTTGTCGCCGGCCCTGCTGACTGGCTGCACCGCAGTACTGAAGGCCTCGCCAGAGGCACCAGGAGCGGCATATATCATTGCTGAGTCAGTAGAGGCTGTTGGCCTGCCGGATGGTGTCGTCAACGTGCTGACCGCCGACCGCGAGGTTTCCGAACTGTTAGTGCGCGATCACCGGATCGACAAGATCGCCTTCACCGGTTCGACCGCGGCCGGCCGTCGCATCGCGACGATCATGGGTGAACGAATTGGTCGCTATACGCTTGAGCTCGGTGGCAAGTCAGCGGCGATCATCCTTGATGACGCCGACCTGGCCTCTGCAGCGGCAACGATCGCTTCAACCGAGTGCCGTCTCAGCGGTCAGGTCTGCGCGTTGCTCACTCGGCTGGTGGTGACGCGCAGCCGGCACGATGAGTTCGTGGAGCTATTGGCTGGGTTCTTCTCGCAGAAGAAGGTCGGCGATGCGTTCGACGAGAGTAACGACATGGGCCCGTTGGCGATGGAGCGTCAGCGTGACCGCGTTGAAGGCTACATAGCGAAGGGAATAGCCGAGGGCGGCAAGCTGGTTACCGGTGGTGGTCGTCCGCAGGGTCTCGACCGGGGTTACTTCATTGAGCCGACCGTGTTCGCCAACGTCGACAACTCAGATACGATCGCTCGCGAGGAGATCTTCGGCCCAGTCCTGACCGTGATCGCGGCCGATGATGAAGCGGACGCTGTTCGCATCGCCAACGACACGATCTACGGACTGAACGCTTCCGTGTTCACCCCCGATATTGATCGAGCCCGCGCCGTCGCCGGTCAGCTGCGCTCTGGCACTGTAGGGCACAACGCCACGCGGACGGACTTCGGGATCGGCTTCGGTGGATTCAAGCAGTCCGGAATCGGCCGTGCGGGCTCACGCCAGGGTCTGCTCCCCTACCTCGAGAGCAAGACAGTCATCCTCGACGGACCTCCCGAACGGTACCGGTAACCAGCCCATGATAGGTGGTCAGAAGGGAGGGTACCCATGAGTTCGGCTGTGTGGGAATTTAAGGACCGGTGCGCTGTGTCCGGTATCGGCAACACTAAGTTCTCTAGGAACTCTGGAGTTAGCGAGCTGGTCATGGCTGTCGAGGCTAGTCGTGCGGCGATACGGGACGCGGGGTTGCAATCGAACGATATCGATGGCATTGTGCGGAACGACGCCGATCGTGTCACTCACAATGCGATAGCGGATTCCTTGGGTATTTCGGACTTGAAATACTGGGGTGTCGCTTCGGCAGGCGGGTCCGCAGTACCGAGTATGGTGGGTCAGGCCGTAGGGGCTCTATTGAGCGGCCAAGCGACAAATGTTCTGGTGTACCGCTCTCTGAATGGTAGATCCGGGACTCGGTTCGGTTTAAGCAGGGCGGCCGCCGGTTCTGGCGATGCGCCGACCGTAGTGGGTGGCCAGGGCACGCTCGATGAGTATTTTCAGCCCTACGGGCTGCTCTCCGCCGGGACTTTCTACGCCATGTTGGCGCAGCGCCACATGGCGGAGTTCGGGACGACTTCGGAGCAACTCGGCGCTATAGCAATGGAATGTCGAATACGGGCCCATGCCAATCCGAACGCGATGATGGCCGGTCGGGAACTCAGCCTTTCCGACTACATGGCCGGCCGCATGCTGTCGTCTCCTTTGCGGCTTTTTGATTACTGCCTGGAAACCGATGGGGCTTGCGCGTTAGTGGTGACCACTACGGAGAGGGCTGCGGATAGTCCGGCGGGCCCGGTCTTGATTAGGGCAGTCGCCCAGGGCATGGGCCCGGGCATACAAGCCGGCAGAATGAATACGACGCTGATGCGCGAAACGTATACTACGTGGCCGTCGGCGTACGCGGCTAAGACGCTCTATGAGCGTGCCGGCCTCGGCCCGGAAGATATTGACGTGGCACAACTCTATGATTGTTTCACGATTACTGTTCTTATCCAGCTCGAGGATTATGGGTTCTGCAAAAAGGGGGAAGGCGGGCCTTTCGCGGAGTCTGGCGCGCTCGGATTGGGAGGATCGCTTCCCATCAATACGGGTGGAGGCCATCTCTCGGAGGGTTACATTCATGGGTTGAACCATGTCGTAGAGGGTGTTCGACAGATACGCGGATCGTCTACGTCGCAAGTGCCTAACGCCGAGGTGTGCCTTGTGACTGGTGCGTCTCCGCCGGCAACTGGTGCTCTAATCTTCCGGAGGGCATCGTGAGTGATCTCAAAGGATTGCACCCGAATGTGGATGACCCGGCGCAAGCGGGATTTTGGGAGGCGGCGCGGCGAGGTCAGCTGGTCATTGAAAAGTGCAAGCCGGCCGGTCACGTTTTGCACCTGCCTCGTGGCTATTGTCATTTGTGTGATTCGTTCGAGGTTGAGTGGGTGCCTGTGAGCGGTCAGGCCAACCTGCATACATTCACGATTGTTGAGCACCAAGTACATCCGAATTTTCCGGCGCCGTACGCTGTCGTGCTGGTGGAGCTTGACGAGGTCCCGGGGGTCCGATTTCTTGGGAACCTGCCAGGCCGGCCGGAGTTGTCGATCGGCATGCGTATGACGGTCACCTTCGATGCCCTCAGCGATACCGTTACGTTGCCGCGCTGGGTCCCCGCCCAGGATACTGTCGACTCCTCGACCGAGTGAGGGGCAACGAGATGCGCCGCTTGAGCGAGACTAAGAGGCGGTCTCAATCGGTGGTTGCAACGGGGAGGCTGTGATGTGCTCGTGATGTCGAGAGTCGCCGAGGCAGATAGACAATAGCGGCAGCACAGGTTCGACCCCGAGCGAAGGCGATCGGTGATCTCCCCAGCGAGATAGGAATCATGCCGGCCCGCTTCGGCTGCGGAGAGCCGGTATAAATGTCGCTGCCCCGACATGCCGCTAGATAGTCTGAGTCGGAAAGAGCCACTCGGGCCTTTGATGCTGGCACCGGGGGGATCAAATGGCAGCACCTGGATCGAGGCAAGTCTGGAGGTCACCGTTGCCCGAACAGGCCATTAGCGGTTGGGGATTCTTGTCCTTGGCCGCACCCTTCTTCCGCTTCTTGGCGATGACGGAGTCCTCGATCAAGCGCGCGGTCAGGCGCTCGCGGGTGACGTCAGAGTCATATCCCCGGTCGAGCCAGATCGTCTCGATGCCGCTGAGGAGCCCTCGCGCTGCGGCGTCGTCGAGGGTGGGCTCCAACATGACCGAGTCATTGCGGTTGGCGCCGTACCCAGACAACCAAGCACGCGCACGTGATATCGAGCGAGGTGCGCAAGAACCGTGGAAGAGCTGCTTGCAGACATGCGGGCAGCGCGGAGCCGCTACGACGACGCCGTCGCAACTATGCCGCCTTCTGGGTGGACAGCGACAGTTCGTACTGCATAAGGACGATTAGTACCGGCGGATATCGTGCCGTGGCTGCGCACTCGAGAGGTCTGGGTCCACGCCATAGACCTACGAGGCAACACATCGTTCGATGATCCCCGAGCCGCTCGGTACTGCCCTACTGGAAGACGCGATTCAGGCCATGGGAACTCGCCCGGGCACGCCGCACCTTCAGCTCGTGGGGGATGATGGGGGGCTCGTGGGAACTGCCCGGAGAACGCGAAGCCACGGTCATTCGGGGACCGCTTGCTGTGCTTACTGGCTATTTACTCCGTGACACGCCGCACCGGGGCCTTAGGGTCGACGCAAGGAACGCGATCCCGTTCACAAACGTCCGGCTAAATGTCGCTACTGCGGTCCGCTACATACTTTTTGCGAAGCTCGGCCCAGGCCTTGCCGTTCTTCTCCAAAGCGACTCTCCAGTCGTCTGGCAGATCGTCAACCAGATAGGGCGTCCGCGACATGCCGCACGCGATGTACCCCGAGGCCCTGGTTCGGGCCTTTTCCATCTGGGCGTTCAGCATAGGAAGCCCTGGAGGCTGGCCCTCTTCTGGGGGAGGCATTGCGACCGGAAGCGCTGCGATGTCTCTTGCCGCCTCGTCCATGCCAGCGACGTCGCCCTTGAGCATCGCATTCCCGAGAGCAACGACCGGCTCAGCTCCCATTGAGGCACACGTTGACCAGAAGCCTTTGATCTTGTCTCCTACCCGACCATACGCATTTACCACTTCGCGCTCGCTGGGCAGATACGTGATGCGATCTCCCGTAAGGCGCACGATCTCTTCGAGATCCTCGTTGATCGCGGGACTTGCGATTTTGTTCGTTATCACGGTCCTCGCTCGTTCTGCCACCCCTATCCAGAACGCAAGGGGGAAGGAGAACTTGAAGAACATCGAGTTCGAATACACCATGATCGGCATGTCCGGCACTGCTTCGCCGAGTTCTTCAAACCATCGGATCGAGTTTTCAAGGGTTGGTGTCTGCCACAGCGGGAGCCCGATAAATGCGCCATCGGCACCAATGTCCTTAAGGGCCAGCATCTGACGAATCGTCTCTTTGGTACCCAGTGCGGTGGCGCCGGCAAAGATCGGAACTCGGCCCCTGTTTGCTTGCACAACGGTATCGACGAACCTGACCTTCTCTTCCCAGAGAAGTGCAGCGCATTCACCGGTTGTTCCACAGAGCGCAATCCCACCAACCCCATCTCTTACCAGGATCTCCGTCATTCGAGCAGATTCCTCAAGATCGACCGAGTCAATATTCGACCAGTGTTCGCCCCCTTCGACGCAAGGAGTCGGCACCATGGCCATTACGCCTCGAATATCATCGTGCGTGAGCATGCAGTCTCCTTTCGTTGACCTCCGGGCACTCCGAAATTCGAAGGAAAACACTACTCATGGTGGGCACTCCCGAGACTTGATGGCGCCTGCTCGCCAACTGTCTCTCTCTTCCATCCGATCGTGCTGTAGGCCGCGTAGGACAGCGGCTCGTGGCCGTCGTTGCGAATTCCGTGGACAACTCCGCGAGGAACGATGAGCACCTGGCCAGCTATAAAGGGATCAGCGGGCTGACCTTCGCCCCTCAGGCAGAGGCCGCTCCCCTCGAGTACCACGATGAAGTGGGCGGACTCGTAGTGCACATGAGTGGAGTTTTCTTGGCCCGGCTGTAAGCACCAGACGACGACGCTCGAACAGTCCGCGTCACCGCCGTACATCCGGGTGACAGTCGCTTGCTCTGAAGAGAATCGACGCCAATCCCTGGGGTCGTGAATACCCGAACCTAATGTTTCGAGCGTTAGCTCTTCGTGTGATTCCTCCATCACTTTGCATCACCCCGTTCGCTCCACGTGAATATTTGAGACGTCATTGGGATCGAGCCCATGCGCACAAGTTTTTGTCAGTCATCAACTTAGCTGCTGACCGACGGTTCGACGACCTCGAGGTTCTGATGGAACTCGATAGGGGGATTTGGGCCCCAAACGGCGGCCGGTGCTTTCCAGGTCTTGCCTTGCCACTCGTCGGTGATGACGTCCATATCGGAGAAGTACTCGACCCAACTGCCCCACGGGTCCCGAACGTATTGAAAGAGATTCGAACCGTAAGTGTGCCGTCCCAGTCCCCACTGCAGCGCGTAGCCGCGCTCGGCCATGTGACGAGCACCCATACCTATTTCGTCGACATCGGCAACTTCGAAGCTAGCGTGATGCAGGCCCGGGTGACTGCTCTGGATCGCGCCAAAAATATGATGGTCGCCTCGACCATGGTTCCAAAAGGAGATGCGCCCGTCGACTCGGTCGGATGGCTTGAGACCGACGATGTCGAGATAGAAGTGCTCGGCGGCTGCGAGATCTGCGGTGAATTTTATGACATGACCGAGCCGTCGCGGTTTTGGCCGCTCAAGCCGCAGCCAGAGCGGATCATCGATCCGGCCGGCCGCGCCTTCGAAATTCCGCGCTGCGGGGGTGAAGTTGCGGTAGGCGGCTGGAGCGGCTTCGATGAACTGGATCAGCAAGCCGTCGGGATCGCGCACCCATAGGCCTTCGCCGCGGTCCCGTGAGCCCTTGTCCTCGGGGAAGTCTGCCTCGGCAAGTCGCTTCCTTAACTCGGCTGAAGCCCCGACAGCGATCGTGAAGGCCACGGACTGCAGGTGTTTTCGCGGTCCTTCTCGTAACACGACCTGCGGTTGGTCCCTCCCGTCACAGCCCAAAATCTCCGCGGGACCATCTTTGACGGCATCCAGTCCGAAATCGCGGTAGAAATCGACGCCGAAGGCTAGATCCGGTACTTGCAGGGTGTAGGAGTGCAAACTTGTAACAAACATGCCTTGGCTCCAGTCTATTCGCTCAATCGACACAATGCTCCTGAGAGCGGCTCAGGTCGTGCTAGTTCCCGTCGCCAGCTCGGCCTTCAACACCCGACGGAGCAATTTGCCGGTCTCGCTGTAGGGGAGCTCGGCCCGGAACTCGACCAATTCGGGCGCCCGGGTCGAGCGGAGTCGCTCCGAGACCCACGCCCGCAATTCGGTCTCGCTGACCTCGCTACCGGCCCGCCGCACGATCACGGCGGCCACCGCCTCACCCCACTCGTCGCTGGGCACGCCGACCACCGCCGCCTCGGCCACCGCGGGGTGCCGGGTGAGGACGTCCTCGATCTCCCCGGGCGAGAGGTTCTCGCCCCCCCGGATGATCACGTCATCAAGCCTGCCTTCGACGAACAGGTAGCTGTCGTCGTCCAACCAGCCACCGTCGCTGGTGGCCAACCAGCCGTCTGCGCTCAAGGTGGCGCCGCGTTCGAGGTACTCGCCAGAGACCTGCTCGCCCCGTACCCAGATCTCCCCCCGCTGGCCTGCGCCCAGCGCGTCGCCCGAGGGCCCGCGGATCTCGACTTCGAGACTGGGGAGAGGTCGCCCAACCGAAGCCAGCCGGAGCCGGACGTGCGGTTCGGACGAGGCGATCGCCTGGCGATGGTCCTCGGGGCCGAGCACGGCGACGGTCGAGCTGGTCTCGGTGAGGCCGTAGGCGTTGACCAGGCCAACGTGCGGGAGGTGGTCCAGGGCCCGCTCGACGATGGCGACCGGCATGCGCCCGCCTCCATAGGACAGGTGCTGGAGGGCGGGGAGCTTCTCTCCTCGCTCGTGCAGGACCTCGAGAATCCGACCCAGCATGGTGGGGACGACCATGGCATGGGTCACCGATTCGGCGGCGGCCAGATCCACCCATGCCTCGGGCGAGAACTGCGGCAGGTAGACGAGCCGGCGCCCGGACCAGACGGCAGTGAGCACGGCCGCAATGCCGGCGATGTGGTATGGCGGGACGCTGACCAAGGCGGCGTCACCACCGTCGGCACCCAGGAATTCGACGGTCTCGAGCACATAACTGGTGAGGTGCCGATGGCGGAGCAGCGCGGCCTTCGGCTCGCCCGTCGTGCCGCTGGTGAACAGCAGAACCGCCGGATCCTCCGGGTCGAGGTCCGGCCCGGGACGATCAGGGCCGTCCGCCAGTAGGAATTCGTCCCGTGTCATCATCGGCAGACCCGAGATTCCGGCCGGGAAACGGGCCGGCACCGACGGCTCGACCACCGCCACACCCGGGGCGGCGCGCCCAAGAATGGCCGCCAGCTGGGCGTCGGCCAGCCGATAGTTCACCGGCACGTACGGGATCCCGGCGCAGGCGGCGCCGAAGATCCCCACCGGCACCGCCTGCGAGTTGACATCGACCGCCACCAGTCGTTGGGCTTCTCGCTGACCCAGGTCCCGGGAGGTGGCCCGCGCCCGCGCCAGGAGTGCCTCGTAGGTGAGCCCACCGTCGTGTGGGCCCACGGCCGTCCGGTCCCCGAGCGCGTCGGCGGCGATTTCCAGCAGTGATGTCAGGTGCATGGGCTCGGATCAGTCTGAGGACGGGAGCGGCTTGGCGTCCTTGAGGGGAAGCGCCACGCCGTCGATCGACAACGTCCCCTCTCCCGCCTTGGTGACCAGCACCTCAATACCGGCATCAGGCTGGGCGAATCGCTTCCCGACGAGCGAGCCGCCGGCCAACGAGGGATTCAGCTCCAGTCCCGGCGCCGGAGCCTCGCCGACGGGGACCATCGGTTGGCCGCCACATTCGAGCGACACGGGCGCACCCGCACCCCGCACGACAACCACCTCGGTCGCACAGACTTGACTGGCCCATCTGGTCCCTGGCTTGAGGTCCACGTGGTGTCTTTCCTTTCTCGAACACTTCTCCCGTACGTTGGTCTAAAACCTTTACGTTTGTAAGATTGCGGCAGCGCATTTCCGCTTGTGAGAAAAGCGATCGATCTGTGCGGTCGTCAGTATCCGCACCCGACGAGTGCGAACCGAGCTCAGACTCGCCCGGCGGGCGGGGCGGCCGACAGCTCGGACGAGAGGTCTGCCTCCAGATCCTTGACGATCTCGGCGAGCTGCCGGGCGAGCTCGCTGAGCCGCCCGTGAGGACACCTGGCGTTCGGAGTCGCCACGACGAGCGCCCCGAACACAGTCCCGTCCGGCCCGGACACGTGCTGACCGACGGCGTTGATCCCCGGCGCGCTCTCGTTGGAGTTGATGCCGTATCCCCGCCGTCGTGTGGCCGCGAGCTCCCTTTTCAAGCTGGCGAGATCGGCCGGTTTGACACTCCGTCTCCCGGGTAGCCCGCGGGGGTACAGCGTACGGAGCTCTGTGCCGGTGAGGCGGGCGAGCAACGCCTTGCCCCCGGAGTTCTCGTGCGCCGGGAGCAGCATCCCGATGCGCGTCCCCACCCAGAGGGCCTCCGGCCCGTGCACGCCGTCCAGGAACCGCGCCCCGTTCCCCTCGAGCACCACAAAGTGCGACGTCTCACGCGTGACCTCGCTGAGGCGCAGGAGATGTGCGTGCACCAAAGTCAACGCCGTAGGCCCGAGCGTATGAGGCGCACCGTATATGAGCGCCGGGCCCCGACGGTAGGCGCGGGAATGTTGCTGCACGACGAACCCCCGATGTGCGAGCGTCGCCAGTAGACGGTGCGCGGTCGAGTTCGCCACCCCCAGCTCGGCCGCCACGTCGGACAGCCGTAGCTCGCCGCGCTCCTGGATGAGCAGCAACAGGCGCAGCGCGTTGTCGACCGAGCCGATCCCGTTGGTTGGTTTCTGCGTCGCGAAAAAACCCACAACACACTTTACAGTCTCTTGACGAGGAAACAACCTGGGGCTAGAGGTAGTTTCGCTGAGGGGTTTCGCTGAGGGGGGAGAGTTTGCATGCATGTCGCGGACAAGATCGGGCCAACACTTGCTGGGTTGGAGATCAGCTCGTTGCGCTCTGAAGTTTCATCGTGGTGCTCGCCGGCGTCGTCCGCTACGACCGTCTCGCAATTGTTTGATGATGGTTCAAATGATGGTCGAATGGCTTCTCAGCGCAGGGACGGAGAGTTGCCAAGATGGCGATCACGGTGCTGCTCGGTGTTGCGAGCCGATGTCCTTTCAGGCTCTTGGCCCACTACTTTCGTATCCATGAGCGCCAGGTGCCTGGCAACGTGGTCGCCGCGTCTGCCTACCAATGACGCCTGCACTTTCGTGGGATATAGGAAATGGTTGAGGGTGCGTCTGAGGCTGAGACCTGCGGGACAGGCATTCATCAAGCGAGATCCCAAAGGAAAAACGATCGACTACATTCTTTGTGGTGCTCCGCGGTGTACAGCTGGAGCCGCATTGATGACAAAAATTGACGATACGCTAGGTTGGAAACTAACACGATCGCCAATGACGGAACTCCCAAGGGCCTCACAAATGCATGGGCTCAAGTTCTACGGCAGCAGCCGGACGGTATTGCTTTTGTAGCACTTCCCCGCTCCTCAATGAACGCAGATCTATTGCACGCGAAGGCGGATCACATCCCCGTCGTTGATGCAACCACCACTGATCCGCCAGGAAATGGCATCACCTATATATACGGCGATACTCGCTCCGGAAAAACTGGGTATAGTGTGTACGGATCCGTAATGGCGGATTGAGTCGTAGCACACAGTAACGGCCATCCCTCAGCGCTCTTCGTCAACCTGCCGGACTTTCCAGTTATCACAGACACTCAACAGGTATTCAAGTCGAGCTATGCGCGTGATTGTCCGGGTTGCTCTCAAGGCTCGATCGACATCCCTGAGGCGGATATAGGAACAACGGCTCCAGGGTTGATAGTCTCTTATCTCCGTGCCCACCCAGACACAAAGTACGTGGTCTTGGGCACCGACGCCCTCGGCGTAGGGCTTCCTGCAGCGATTAAGGCAGCTGGTATCACCGGCATCAATATCTTCGGACAATCGCCAACCACGACAAACTTCCAGTACATTGCTGACGGCGAAGAAAGCGGTACAATCGGAGGCGACGTGCCGCAGCTGGTTTACAGCCAGGTCGATTCTCTAGCGCGGACATTTGCTGGTGTTCCGCAGCAGCCGTCGGGTGCTCCTCCGATTTGGATTATTGACAAGACAAAGATTCCAAACTTTTCAAGTGACCCCATCTACACCGACTCTGGTGGCGCGATCTACACCGAGTCCCGTGGCGTGGCCGCCTACTTTGACAAACTCTGGGGTATTAAATAATCACACGGGGTGCGTTTGGACCATAAAGCAGGCTTGGCCATTGCACTCGAAGGTGCTGGCGGATTCTGAAGACAGATCGTGTGCAATCGGCGTGATTCCTGCGGTGTGAGTTGTCACATCATGTAACTGGAGGAGGCTCCAGTTCCGGTCTTGGACAAGACCAGGGTCGTGATGGGGGCGCGAGCAAGAGGAGACACATACGGATGGGACGCTTGGAGGGAAAGGTGGCCGTGATCACCGGGGCAGCGAGCGGCATGGGCGCGGGTAGTCGTGCTAGGCTTGGGTCTTATTGCTTGGAGCGGATATTGTCCTTCTACAGGCGAATGCCCGAGTTCGAGAGGTATCGGAGAGGAGGACGATGATTAGGCACATTTTTCTTGCCGCCACTCGGCCTGAAGCGACTGCTGAAGATATTGACCAATTGGTGTTGGAATGGCGAGGTCTAGCACAAAAGATTCCGGCGGTTAGGTCATTGGCCGCTGGGAGGAATGTGAGCCCCCGAGAGCAATATCAGCGGTACTCAGTGGCCCTCGTGGCTGAGTTTGATAGCATCGACTCCTGGGCTCAATATATGGACCACCCAGCGCACTTGGAAGTCCGTCAGAGACTAAGTTCGAAGGTAGTCGATCCGAATACGATTGCTGTGGCCCAGATTGAGGTTTAAGGACGTGTTTGAGAGCCTCCGAACGACGCCTCCAGGCCCTTGGGAACAGGGTACGGCTGAGACGTGGGACACAGGTGTTGTGCCTACTCGTCCAGATCGGCCATCAACTACGCGTTCTTTGTCGTCTTCCTCGTCATTGCCCTGGCCCAGGTGTATGTCCAAGTCGGAGAGTTCACCAACACCACCTCCATGACCTCCAAGGGCGTCGCCGAGCTCCTCTCCGACCTCGGCGTCGGCCGCACCCACTCCCGACCCCACGTGAGCAACGACAATCCGTACTCCGAAGCGGTCAACAAGACCCTCAAGTACTGCCCGGCGTTCCCCGCCCGCTTCGGTGGCATCGCGGACGCCCGAGCGTTCGGCGCCGAGTTCTTCGACTAGTCACGGTATGCGGGTGATCCATGTGTTGGCCGTCTCCGTTGAGCGCGGCAGGGCTCGATGAGATCATGTCGGGCGCCTGCGGGCGAGCACGGCTCGGGCGGCTCACCTGCCGCCAGTTGCGTCACACCTGTTTCACCAGGCTGCGCGAAGCGGGGATGGGGCTCGAAGCGATTCAGGCCCAGGCCGGGCACCGCTCGATCGAGTCGACCCGGATCTACCTTCACCTGGCGAATGACTGGCTGGCCGGCGAATATCGGCGTGCAGTTGAGGCCATCGAAGCCCAAGCCATGCCGGGTCGTGCGTGATGCCCGCCATCGTGCTCAGGGGACACGAAACCGATGTGGTGGACGACTACCTCGCCGCCCCGACCGCGGTCGGGCGGCGGACGGGTCGCTCAACGGTGCAGGCCGCGAAGTCCTTCTGCGCCAAGGTGGAACGCGCTGGGGGAGTGGCTTCGAGGGCATGACCAGGGCCCGGCGCCTCGACGCGGTGGCCAAGGCCCGAGCATTCGCGTCCTGGCTCATGGTCACCGGCCAGCTGCGTGTCGACGCCGACGTGCTCGGACGCCTCGACCTTCGCTTGGGCGGGGTGGCCGCCAACTATTGCCCAGACGCTCATAGTTGGTTCGTGGAGGCCTGCGAGCAGATCGCGACCCGGCCGGCCGACGTGTCCATCCAGTGGAACGCCCTGGTCAAGATCACCGCCATCACCGGAACGCCACCGGATCACGTCAATTGTGCCATCGGTGGTCACGCAACCTCCTGATTGAGCGGAATACCCCGTCACAGCCTCGGCGTATAGGAGCCTCCTGCCAACCACCCCTCGTCCTCGGCGATCACTTCGTCAACCAAGTCCGGCCGATCGACACCCGGGAGCGTACTGTCCACCACTCCTCCCTCAAGCTCGGTGAAGTACGACAAGAAGCGATAGCTCGCTCGGTATTCAGCGAGTCGCGCCTTGTCGACGTGAACTGTGTCTCCGGGCACGACAAGGGCAATCTGGTCCCTTTCGTAGACAGCGCGAAATGAACGGAGCTTCCAGATGCCATCGGTTCCTCGCTCCACCATCGACCGGTGACGGACGAATAGGACTGAATCAAGCTCCACATCTCCGACGAAATGCCGACGGTTAACGGTACATCCAGTATCGGCAACGGCTCGATCGCCGTTCAATTCCACCGAGGTCGGCCCAACGAGATGGAGCCCTGACGACCACTTCTGACCGTCCTGAACCATGCGACTCGACGCTTTGACAAAGTCGTGCCCCGATCCGTTGAACCAGGACACCCTCACGTGCGAGTCGTGATAATAGGAGGCCTCCATCAGGCGCCATCGACCGGTGTCTCGGTACATACGCTCCTTGGCGGCTAGCTCAACGATGGCCGCCTTCGCTTGCCACACCTCACTGTCACTCACAATTCTGTCCCGGCTCTCGTAACTTCGCCCGCGGCTCGTGAGGTCACATGAGCGCTGCGACGTAGGACACCCTTGAAGCCAAATTCGCCATAAAATGCGTTCGACACCGCTGCCACGACGGGGCTCCAGTTCCAGTTTGCCTTCGGGCTACACGGTAGGTCCAACGTGCCGACGCGGAAAGGATGGGCATTGGCTCGGCGACGACCCCTCATCCAGACTGTGGAAGGAGCCGGCGATCGCGCGATCCACGAGCTCCTCGGCAATCTCACGGCCCTTGCGGTTCTCTCGCTGAGAGGCCCTGCGCAGCCTCTCGAACGCGGCATCCTCACAGACCCTCGACTGGGCTCAAGCAGCACAAACGTCATTCCAAGAGAACGGACAGCAGGGGGGGCGATCAGCGTGGAAGTCAAGAGGTTCGAGGGTTCAAGTCCCTTCGCCTCCACCTTCGCCTCCACCGAAAATCCCCGGTCTTGGGAGGGGGTTCCCGAGCCAGCAGGTCGGAAGAACACGTGGTTCAGCTCACGATCACGGTGGCCGGCAGATGGGAGAGTCTGCGCGTGGTGTTGTTCAACCGTCGGCTCGGTTCTCCGACGTCGAGATGGGTCACTTGCGATGTGATGGCGACGAGAGCTGCGTGAATTTGTAAGAGGGCGATGGGTGCACCGACGCAACGATGGATCCCGAATCCGAATGCCAGCTGATCGTTCGCGTCGCGCATGATGTCGAAGCGGTCGGGGTCGACGTATTTACGCTCGTCGCGGTTCGCCGATCCGTAGAGAATCGCGAGACGTGACCCCTTCGGCACAGTCACGTCGTCAATTTGCCAATCTTCGGTCACGACACGGCTAAGAGTTTGCAAGGGCGACTCGTACCGGACCGCCTCGTTGCCGACGGCGGGGATGAGCGAAGGATCTTTGCGGACAAGCGCCCACTGATCTGGGTGGAGGGCGAGCTGATGGATCGACGTCGCAATCCCGCTCACTGTCGTGTCGATGCTCGGCCCCGTGAGGCTGATAAGCAGACGAACCGCATCGTCATGAGCGAGTTCTCCCCGTTCGACATTTTCGAGGAGCTCATATCCGATAGACCCTGGCTCGAAGTCGTCTTTCGAGATCTCGCCGAGCAAACCTATCATCCTGTCGTTTATCTCGACGCCAGCGATCGTTCGGTCGTTTATCGGACCCCCAGCATTGAATCCGGCTTCGCCCCATTCGAGGAGATGTACTCGTAGCTCTTTTGGCAGGCCGACGAGGTCACCGACCACCATGCTTGGCAGTGCTTCGGCGAGCTCGGTCACCGCGTCGAAGGCTCCTCGTTCGACGAGGGATGCAACAATGTTGTTCGCCTTTGCCTCGATCTCGCGCTGGAAGGAGCGGACGCGCTTGGGCGACAGCCATCTCAGGATGAGCGATCGCAGGTGATCGTGCTCAGGGGGGTCGCTCGTGGTGAGACTGCCTGACTGCGCCGCCTTTGCCGCGGGGTTGAACATAATACCCTGCGCGCTCGTGAAACGCTCCCAGTCCCGTAGGACTGCCTTCACTACGGCGTAGCGGGGAAGAGCGAACAGGTCATATCGCTCGAGATACACAACCGGACCGATCCGCCGTAGCGTCTCGTAGTGAGGATAAGGTTCGGCGAGGACTTCGTCGCCGAAAAGATCGATATCAGACGAAACAGCGAGCGACATATGCTCTCCTT
>JGI12631J13338_1000193_pt1 | contig 19815 bp, 19 predicted proteins | sample BlaSpr_A8_Ref_O1_FD_13338 | JGI IMG/M metagenome (IMG submission 13338) | reverse complement strand
CGCTCATGAGCAGAAACTTAACACGAAAAAGTACGCAGCAGCTCTGTCTTTCCCCAACGTGTACCTACTTTATAACACAGTAGTACTAATAGCCGATGTGGGAAGGAGCTCATGAGCCGGAGCCGATTGATAAACGCCGGACGATCCACCGTGAAGGAATGAATCAGGTCGGCGAGATCCTTCCGCTCCACGGTGCAGATGTCCTCCAGTCCGGCGATGGTGTAGTCTCCAACTCTGAGAGCCTTTTTCTCGACCCGTGCGAACCAGCCAGAGAAGCGCGAGAAATCGAAACGCGTTTGTTCCCGAGTGTCCACCAGTACCACCCCGCGCGGCGCCCTGAGCTGAGTGCCGCCACGCTCTGGCAAAACCGGGATCGTCGGGGGCAATACTGGGGCTGCGGTCATTTGCCATTCGAGTGGAGAGGCAATCAATGGGCGTCGTCGTCTCATCATTGTTCTCGGACAGACCGCTATCTTAACTTCCCTTCAGCCCTTATCGCACTCCGTCAGGCTGCCGGACCAGAGTTTTCATCACCTTTCGTTTTCTTCACTGACCGTCGCGGACAGAGATGACAGCATTTTGCTGCTTGCCGGCTCTGTGGATTGTGATGTTGCGTATAAGCAATGATTTGATGTATAGTAGCATCATGTCGCTTCATAACCGCATCGCCGTGCTTCGGGCGGAAAGAAAATTATCTCGGGCGACGCTGGCATCGTCCGTGGGTGTAAATCCGCAGACGATCGGGTTTCTAGAGCGGGGGGACTACACGCCGTCGTTGGAGTTGGCCTTCAAGATCGCCGAACACTTTGGATTGCCGGTGGAGGCTGTCTTCTCGCCTCGACCGTTTCGAACATTGAGCGAACAGGTATACGAGACGCACAAGAGGGAGTTCTGAGATGACGGTCAACGAAGGGCGGAGTTGGTTCTGGAAGAGGATCGGTTTCTGGTTTACGCCGGCTAGGTCGGCGAAACTCGGACCGGAGGAGTGGGCGAAGATTCGCAAGATGTCGCGGACCGGAAAGCAGCGGACGCGGCGGCTGGTGTTTGCGCTGTTGTTTGCGCCAGTGCTGGTGTTTGAGATTGCGGTGAGCCTGCGAATGGTGCGTCTTGATCCCTGGGCCGGACTGATGACCACTACGTGGCTCGCGATGTTGCTGGGGCTGGCGGTTCGGACGTTCCGGATCGGGTTCGCACAAGTGTCGCTGGAGGATCGGGCCGTGATTGAGTATGGCGTGGAGTTCGATGCTCTAAAGGAGAAACAGCGCGGGGATCTCTTTCAGCGGGCGGTGCGGGATGGACTCTTCGGCCGAGTGAAGGTGGACGAACATGAGGCCGAACTGCGGCTGCGGGCGCAGGGCGCCGCTTATCGGTTGCTAGGACCCGGACTATCGGTGTTTGTAGCAGCGTATTGGGCGGTGTGCCTGTTTGGGCCGTTTGAGGCGACGCGAGGTGCACTGGCAGTGACCGCGGTGGTGGTGACTTGGCTGGCGGCGCTGGTGCTGGCCGCGCCCACCATGATCAGGATGTGGACGCAGCCTGACGAGCCAGAGGAAACCGCAGCGGTTGGGGAGTGAACGCTTGCCCGATGCGGAAGGAGGACACACTTCCTATACAGCGGGTGCACCGCGAAAAGTCTTCCTTGGACGGAATTGGCCGACGCGCATTCAGGTCAATAGGAATTAGAATTCAGGAACTAATTAAAGATGAGCGGAAGACTGGCGGGAAAAATTGCAGTCGTCACGGCGGCGGGACAGGGCATTGGGCGCGCGACTGCCATCGCGTTTGCCGACGAGGGAGCGGTCGTCTGGGCCACTGACGTCAACGAACAGTTGCTTGCGGCTCTCAGTGGTTCCCGGTTCGGAATTCGGACTCGACGCCTGGACGTTCGCGAATCCGAGGACGTCGCCGATTTTGCCGCCGAAGTGGGAACCATCGATGTCTTGTTCAACTGCGCCGGATATGTTCATCACGGCAGCATTCTCGACTGTGAAGAAAATGACTGGGACTTCTCTTTCGATTTGAACGTCAAGTCCATGTATCGCACCTGCCGTGCTTTTCTACCCGCCATGCTGCGGGCGGGGAAGGGAAACATTATTAATATGTCGTCGGCCGCGTCCAGTATCAAAGCAGCGCCTAACCGCTTTGTCTATGGAACCACCAAGGCGGCGGTGATCGGCCTGACCAAAGCCATCGCCGCGGATTTCATTCGCCGCGGCATTCGTTGTAATGCGATCTGCCCGGGCACGGTGCAGTCACCGTCCCTTGATCAGCGGATCGCTGCCCAAGGCGATTCTGCAAAAGCTCGTGCTGAATTTGTGGCCCGGCAACCGATGGGCCGCATAGGAACTCCGGACGAGATTGCGGCGCTGGCCGTTTACCTGGCTTCGGATGAATCCGCCTATACTACGGGCCAGACGCACATCATCGACGGCGGCTTTAGCCTTTAGACGCCAAATCTTATTGGAGAAAAAATGAAATTGCTGCGCTACGGTCCGCCGAGTGAGGAGAAACCAGGCATTTTGGATGGCGATGGCAAAATCCGGGACTTGTCGGGAATTATTCCCGATCTTGCTGGAGAGTCATTGCTCCCCGAGTCGATGGAAAAACTGCGAAACAACGACATCTCGCTTTTGCCCAAAGTTGCAGGCCAGCCACGAATCGGCCCGTGCGTCGGAAGCGTGGGGAAGTTCGTTTGTATTGGCTTGAATTATTCCGATCATGCGGCGGAAGCCGGGATGGCAGTGCCTGCGGAACCAGTTATCTTCATGAAGGCGACGTCGTCGATCTGCGGTCCAAACGACAACGTGGTCGTTCCGCGAGGATCCAAGAAGACGGATTGGGAGGTCGAACTTGGCGTCGTCATTGGCAAGCCGGCGAAGTACGTGGACCCGACCGATGCTCTTTCGCATGTTGCCGGGTATTGCGTGATCAACGATCTCTCAGAACGCGCCTTTCAGTTGGAGGGCACCGGGCAATGGGTCAAGGGTAAGAGCGCCGACACTTTTGGTCCCCTGGGCCCGTGGCTGGTGACATGCGATGAAGTTCCTGACCCGCAAGATCTGGATATGTGGCTGGAAGTCGATGGGCACCGTTACCAGAACGGCTCTACTCAAACCATGATATTCGGAGTCGCTTATCTCATCAGTTATCTGAGCAGATTTATGAGCTTGAGGACAGGCGACGTCATTTCTACCGGCACACCACCGGGTGTGGGACACGGCCAGAAGCCGCCGATTTACCTACGTGCCGGCAATCGTATTCATTTGGGGATTCGCGGTCTTGGAGAACAGAAGCAGCAAGTCGTTGCGGACTAACCAACTTTCGGAGGGACTTACACCCATGCCCGAAGAGAAACAAAGGCGCAGGCATCGTTCCGCAGCCTGGTTCGCCAAGAGGGATAAAGACGGCTTCGTGCATCGCAGTTGGATGCGCAATCAGGGACTGCCCGACCATGTGTTCGACGGAAGGCCAGTCATCGGCATCTGCAATACGTGGTCGGAACTGACGCCCTGTAACGCACATTTTCGTCAGATTGCCGACCATGTCAAGCGCGGCGTCTGGGAGGCCGGTGGCCTGCCCCTCGAATTTCCCGTGATGTCGCTCGGCGAGGCAAATATAAGGCCTACCGCCATGTTATTCCGAAATCTGGTTAGCATGGACGTCGAGGAGTCGATCCGCGCCAACCCGATTGACGGGGTTGTGTTGTTGTGTGGCTGTGACAAGACTACTCCCTCTTTAGTGATGGGCGCTGCGAGTTGTAATGTTCCCGCACTGGTCGTCTCCGGTGGACCAATGCTGAACGGCAAGTACCGCGGCCGTGACATCGGATCGGGAACCGGAGTCTGGCGTTTCGAGGAGGAGTTCAAATCCGGCGCCTTGAGCTTGGAAGATTTCATGGATGCCGAGGCCTGCATGTCGCGATCTGCCGGACACTGCATGACGATGGGAACCGCTTCCACCATGGCCTGCATGGTCGAGGCTCTTGGTCTCGCGCTGCCGCATAACGCGGCGATCCCGGCGGTCGATTCTCGCCGTTATGTTCTCGCGCACAGCGCGGGGCGCCGGATTGTCGAGATGGTGCACGATGACTTGCGGATTGGGCAAATTTTGACACGGCAAGCCTTCGAGAACGCGATTGTCGTAAATGGCGCGGTGGGCGGTTCGACCAACGCGGTCATACACCTTTTAGCGATTGCTGGGCGCGTCGGCCTCAAAGTCACTCTTGACGATTGGGATCGCCTGGGCCGAAACGTACCCACTCTGGTCGATCTCATGCCCTCCGGCCGTTTCCTTATGGAGGATTTTTATTATGCTGGTGGACTGCCCGCGGTGATTCGCGCACTCGAACAGCGCAATCTGATCCATCGCGATGCGCTGACCGCCAACGGCAAAACGATCTGGGAAAATTGCGAGACTGCGCCAAACTGGAATCCGGAAGTAATTCGGACTCTAGAAAATCCACTGGTCGAACATGGGGGCATCGCCGTGTTGCGCGGCAATTTGGCGCCAGACGGAGCGGTGCTTAAGCCTTCGGCAGCGTCAGCCCTGTTGATGCACCACCGCGGTCGCGCCGTGGTATTCGAGAATATCGAACACTATAAGGAGCGCATCGATCATCCCGACCTGGATGTCGATGAGAATTGTGTTCTCGTGCTGAAGAATTGTGGACCGAAGGGTTATCCGGGAATGGCTGAGGTGGGTAACATGGGTCTGCCGGCAAAGCTGCTGCAGCGCGGAATCACCGACATGGTCCGCATTTCAGATGCGCGCATGAGCGGGACAGCCTATGGTACGGTCGTGCTTCATGTTTGTCCTGAAGCCGCAGTCGGTGGAGCCCTCGCGCTTGTACGAGACGGCGATTTCATTGAATTAGANGTGGAATCCCGGCGTCTCCACCTCGATATTTCGCAGGACGAGTTGGAGCGGCGGCGTAAGCAATGGCAGCCACCGGTTCACACCATGAAAGGCGGCTACCAACAGCTTTACGTAGAGCGCGTAATGCAGGCCAATACGGGCGCGGATCTGGATTTTTTGACGGGTTGCCGCGGCGACGAAATTCCACGCGAGTCTCATTAATGCTGCTCTAATCCGTTTGCGGGAAACGCTCATTCGCTCCCTTGCGTAGGCATGCGGACCAACGGATTGATCTTGCTATATTGCGTCAGAATCCAGATATCTGGCTGGCGCAGCGCCGCATCACAGTGATTGGATTGGATTCCTATCTTCATTCATGGATCGAAAATATACTGCAAGTACAGGTGCCAATGCCGATCCTGATAAAGGGCCCATCTCGATGATTTCCCGGTTTCGAGACGGCTCTTCTGTTGGATAATGATTGGTTACGAAGAACCTCGGTGCATTCGGCCGACCCAGAAAAAGCCGTTGCGAGAGCGATCGTACATGTCTTCATCTCCGGTCGAGACAACGACTGAATCTGCAGCTCCGCCTCAACCAGAGCAGAGAGCGCCAGAGGATCTTGCTGGCGGCGCTTCCCGGCCTCCGCGCCGCTGGCGCGGAGTGTTCGTCGCGGGCGTGGTTGTGCTGGTTATCGGCACGCTTTTGCTGGTGGGCATAAGAAGGAAGACTCGGTCGAGCGGAATCGGTTCTCAGTCTTTGAGCGCCGCCCAAACCCCTTCCAATCGAGTTTTGCGGCTCAAGGGTACAACCGAGGCCGTACAAAGTCGCGCCATCCTCGCTCCGCTCCTGGCGGGGGAGCAAGTCGGCACCCTGACGATCACCAAGCTGGCGCAGAGTGGAAGCCGCGTGAAACAAGGCGATCTGTTGGTGGAGTTTGACCGCCAGGCGCAGATTCGCGACTACATCGACAAGCAAGCCGAGTACAACAAGCTGGTTGACCAGGTGCTTGAGGAGCAAGCAAAAGAAAATGCGGCTCGCGCGAAAGATGAAACCGAGATCAAGCAGGCGGAAGACAATCTGAGTAAAGCTCAGCTCGAAATGCAGAAGGTCGAGATACTTTCACGCATCGACGCCGAAAAGGCCCAGGAAGATCTCGACGAAGCGACAGCTACCCTGAAACAACTGCGTGAGACCTTTGCGCTGAAACGCAATGCCGCTCAGGCAGGGATCCGCACACTGGAGATTCAACGCGACCGTACTCTTGAGACTATGAAACATGCTCGCGCGAATTCCGATCTCATGCAGATCCACTCTCCGATCGACGGCGTAGTCGTTCTGAACACGATCTGGAAACAGGGAAAGATGGGAGAGGTGCAGGAAGGGGACCAAGTAAGGCCCGGCGTTTCTTTTATGCAGGTCGTCGATCCCTCAAGGATGGAAGTGCGGGCGCCGGTCAATCAAGAGGACTTTCTTGCTTTGCGAGTCGGTCAGACGGCAAGAGTCTACCTAGATGCCTACCCGCAATTGATGTTTGCTGGAAAGCTGGAAGAAATGGCTCCGATTGGCAGGGATGGCGATTTCTCTTCGAAGCTCCGTACCTTCGCTGTGGTCTTCTCGATTTCTGGAAACGACGCCAAGCTGATGCCCGACCTCTCAGCAGCGGTTGACGTAGATCTTGCGGCTCGGGGCAGCGCTGCGGAAGGTTCCGAATGATCGCCGGGATGAGGCGGCTGTGGGTTCGCCGCAAGGCCTTGGTTACCGTTGTCGTTCTAGTGGCGGCCAGTGGCGGCGTGCTCGGTGCTGTCCGATACTCCAATCGGTCGCCGGCAATTCCCACTTTCGAGGTGAAACGCGGTGAGTTCATCGACTCGATCCAGTTCCGAGGTGAACTCAAAGCGCTGAAGTCGGTGACGATTTCCGCTCCGCCCGAGGCTGGCGATCTCCAGATCGTAAAAATCGTCGCCGATGGCAAGCAGGTGAAACAGGGCGANGTGGTGGTTGAATTTGACAAAACAAAAATCGAGCAAGATCTAGCCCAAGATCGATCAACATTAAAGTCCGCGCAGGCAGAAATCGAGCAGGCCCGGGCCCAGGCACGTCTTACGGAGGAAGAAGACGTCACCGCTGTAATGAAAGCGCGGTTCGACGTGGAGAGCGCAAAACTGGATGCCAGCAAGCAGGAGATTCTCTCGAAAATCGATGGCGCCGAAGCGCAGTTGAAAGTAGCCGACGCCGAACAAAAGCTTCATGAAGTGGAAGAGAAGCTGAAAGCCGACCGCGCTGTGGATCAAGCGACGATCGAGAGCAAAACCCAGGCCAGCCAGAAAGCAGCATACGACGTGCAGCGCGCCGAGCAAGCCCTGGCCAAAATGGTGTTGACGGCGCCATCGGCAGGAACGATTAGCCTGGTTCCGGTTTGGCATCCCGAAGGCCGGTCTCCTTTTAAACCTGGGGATCGAGCTTGGCCGGGTGCGCCGCTGGCCGAGTTGCCCGATGCCTCTTCACTGCGAGTCTCTGCCCGCGCGGATGAAACCGAGCGCGGCCGCCTGGCATTGAAAGAGACGGTCAATGCGCAACTGGATGCGGTCCCCGATCGTCAATTCACCGGCCAAATCGAGCAGATCAGCACGATTGCCTCCATCGACTTTTCCGCCGGCTGGCCATTCCCCAGAGATTTCGATCTGGAGATTGCGCTTGATCAGGCGGATGCGCGGTTGAAGCCCGGTATGACCGCACAGTTGACGGTCGTAGTGGATCGGGTTCCGGATGCGCTCACCATACCTGTGCAGGCCTCGTTTCAGAGATCCGGGCAAACCATGGCATACGTGTGGGAGGGCTCGAAATTCCGGGGGCATGTGATTGAGATCGGGCGACGAAACCGCGACCGCATTCTCGTGGCGAAGGGTTTGCGCCCAGGGGATCGTGTGGCGCTGAAAGATCCGTCGGGGAAGGAGTAATCTCACGTAAATGAAACGCCGCCGTGCGATCGCGTGGGGAGCATTCGCGGTTATTCTTTTGAGCGGTATCGGCGTAGTCGCGGCTGCACGACGATCCCGGATTACTGCGCCAGAGGACGAGATTCCCGTTAGTCAAGTGAAACGTGGAGATTTGGATCTCAAGGTCGTGGCCACCGGCGAACTGCGTGCCACCCACACGGTCACACTTACCGCGCCTCCGGTCGGCGGCGGCGCCCTGCAAATCACTCGGCTCTCTCATACCGGCGTGGCGGTAAAGAAAGGTGATGTCGTCGTTGAGTTCGATCCCAGTGAACAGCGTTACAAACTGGACCAGAATCGCTCGGAATTATTGCAGGCAGAGCAGGAAATCACCAAGGCCAAAGCCGATGCTGCGGTTCTGGCGGCGCAAGACAAGGTAGCGCTTCTTAAAGATCGCTTCGACGTGAGGCGAGCGGAGTTGGATGTACAGAAAAATGAATTGGTGAGTGCCATCGACGGCAAGAAAAATCAGCTTGCACTGGAACAGGCGCAGCGAGTCCTCGCGGAACTGGAACAGGACATCCAGTCACACACCGCATCCGGACAAGCCACAATCTACCTCGCCCAGGAGAAACGGAACAAAGCCAATCTGGCAATGGCTCAGGCGCAGGAGAACATCGACAAAATGCAGGTTCCCGCCACCATGGATGGGCTGGTTTCCATCCAAAAGAACCGAGGCGCGAACCAGTTCTTTTTTTCGGGGATGTCTTTGCCCGACTACCGCGAAGGGGATCAGGTCGAACCCGGCAGTGGCATTGCGGAGATCATCGACTCCCGAGAGATGGAAATCAACTGCAAGATCAACGAACGCGACCGCAACAATATCAAGACCGGCCAATTGGCAGAGATCGAGTTCGATGCGCTCCCTGGCCGCGTTTTTCACGGCGCCGTCAATAACGTGGGCGGGATGTCGAGGCGTCAGATCTGGGACGAGGATCTGGGTGGCAAATTCGATGTCACGATCCAACTTTCGGATCCCGACTCCAGGCTGCGTCCTGGCCTCACAGCGCAAATCGTGGTGTTAGGAGATGAAAAGAAGAACGTGCTGTATGTTCCCCGCCAAGCCCTGTTCCTGAAAGATGGCAAGCGTGTTGTCTATGTTAAGAAGGGTAACGAATTCGAACAACGCGAGGTCAAGATTCAGAATGAAGGCGAAAGCCGTGCCGCCATCGAAGGTCTGAATGCAGGTACCGAGGTCGCTCTGATCGATCCGACGGCACCGCGAAAAACGGGCGCTTCAGCCAGCGCCGCCCCCAGCCTCGGCGGAGGAGCACAGTAGTGTCCACGATGGCGTCGGAGAGTCCCCGAAGAGCGCTTCGCGGCTACCAGTTGTGGTTTCCCGATGTGCGGCTTGGACTGCAGAATCTTCTTGTCCATCGACTGCGCTCGCTGCTCACCATGTTGGGCATGATCTTTGGGGTGGCTGCTGTCGTGTCCATGCTTTCGATTGGCGCGGGAGCCCGACAGAAGGTGATGGCGCTCATCGAGCAAATGGGGGTCCGCAACCTTATTGTAGAAGCGAAGGAGACGACGGAGTGGCAAGCTCACCAGAAGATTCGACAGATCTCTCCCGGCCTTACGTTCCAGGACTACCGCGTGATTCGCGATGACGTGAGCGACATTGTCGTTTCGACTCCCCGCAAGCGCATGACACCTTCGAAGACGCTTCCGAAATCTCAGGAGGATGTGCCGACCGTTTATGGGGTCAACCCGAGTTACACAGACATCGCCGGGCTTCATCTTGTTGCAGGCAGATTCTTCGATCAGAACGAAGAGAGCCGGGGAGCGCCGGTCTGCGTTTTGGGAGCGGCTGCCAAGTCGAGTTTGTTTGGTGCATCGGATCCGATCGACCAGTACGTCAAGGTCAATGAGCAATGGTTTCGCGTGATTGGAGTGGCGAGCCCCCAGCTCAGCTCGCAGACGGAGGTAACGGGAGTTCCAACGCAGGATCTCAACAACATCATCTATGTTCCTCTAACTGCGGCAGTGTTTCGCCTGGAAGACAGTTACAGTGACGTCCGCGACGAAATTGACGCCATCTATCTACGCTTGCGGGAGGATGCGGACATGCCCTCGGTGGCGCAGGTAGTCAGGGCAATTCTCGATTCCTCCCACCATGCGGCGGGCGACTTTAGCGTGATTGTGCCGGCCGAATTGCTGGCGGAACAAAAACGTACGGAGCGGCTGTTTAATATCGTCATGGTTGCGATTGCTTCCATCTCGCTGCTGGTCGGCGGCATCGGGATCATGAACATCATGCTGGCCAGCATTCTGGAACGAACGCGTGAGATCGGGGTGCGCCGCGCAGTAGGGGCTCGACGGTCCGACATCGTTCGTCAGTTTGTGGTTGAGGCTACGATGATTTCGTTTGTGGGCGGAAGTCTGGGTATTGTTTTTGGCTTTGTGATGTCGCGCCTGATTGCATGGCTTGCCGGATGGTCGACCATCGTGACAGCGAGCTCCATTCTGCTGGCGTTTTTTGTTTCCATTACGGTGGGTCTGGTGTTTGGAATTTATCCGGCCGTGCAAGCCGCGCAACTGGACCCGGTGGAAGCCATTCGTTACGAGTGAGCCCGCGGCTCGGCTACGGGATGGGCGAACGATTCCAGTGCGGGTGTCTTTTCGGTAATTCTGGAGGAACAATGAAGCTCTGTCTCCTGCTATGCACGACGCTGTTCTGGCTGGCTGCAAGCATCTTGTCGGCGCAAACGGCGCACGAACGGGAAACCTACCGCAGTTTGACCACCCCGCAAACTGTTTCGGACACTCTGCCAGGCCCAAAATATATGCGGGAACACGTGGTCGACGGTAAACTGCGCCTGACTCTACAGGAAGCAGTTGTCTTGACGCTCGTCAACAACAGTAATGTCAGGCTGCAGGAATTGAACGTCGAGTCTGCCAAGTATTCATTACTTAATGCGCATTCGCCCTTTGATCCGCTGATACAAGCGAGCTTCAACGCGCAGCGCTCGATTTCGCAACCCTTTACGGAGCTCGCAGGCGTTCCTTCGACGCAAGTTCCGCTCAGCGTGTTGACCCAGGCGACGCAGGTCAATTACAGCCAGACGTTTGAGACCGGAACTAACGTTCAAGCCAATTACAGCATCAACAAGCTTTCATCAAACAGCACCTTCAACTTCTACAACCCTTCTACCTCGACCTTCCTCGGCTTTCAATTCACCCAGCCGCTGTTACGCAATCGCTGGTTGTTTGCCAATCGCGCGCCCCTTGTGATTGCGCGCCGCAACCTGCAAGGCTCTCGCGCAATGTTCGAAGTCCAGGTTAGTAACACCATCCAACTGGTCGTTAGCCAGTATTGGAACGTAGTGCAGGCCCGGGGCAACCTGGAAGTAACGCGCACGTCGCTCGATGCCGCCGAGGCTACGTATAAACATGACAAGCGCGCCCTGGAATTGGGTGCGTTGCCGCCGCTCGATATTTATCGTTCTGAGTCGGAGGTAGCCAGTCGGCGAGTACAGGCCATCCAGAGCGAATACGCCCTGAAGCAGACCGAGGACGCTTTTCGTCAAACTGTGGGCGCCGATCTCGATCCTTATTTTCGGGCGCTTGATCTCGACCTCACGGAACCGGCCGAACCCGCCGTCGAGCAACAGAACGTCGATGTGGCTACGGTCCTGCAGCAGGCCATGGGAAAGCGCCAGGAACTTGAAGTAGCACGCCTGTCCTTAGCCAACGATGACACGAGCATCCTGCTCGCTCACAATAATTTGCTGCCGGATTTGCGCTTGAGTGGAAACTACTCTGGTAACGGCTTGGGAGGGAATGAATACAATCTCAATTACACTCCGCCACAGTTGATTTCTACAGGAGGATTCGGCGACTCCATGACTCAGCTGTTCGGCTTTGCCTATCCGTCGTATGGGTTCGCGCTGACTTTGAACCTCCCGGTCAAAAACCGGAGCGCCCAAGCGGCTCTCGGCAATGCACTGGTCTCGCGTCGCCACGATCTTTACAGCGAACGGCAGATTCGGGAGCAGATCACGTACGACGTCAGCAACGCGGTCCATCAACTGGAGCAGGCGAAGATTAGCATGGCGGCCAGTAAGGAAGCCGTTGAACTGGCACGGAAGACGATGGCTGCCGAACAGCGTAAGTATGAACTGGGAACCGGCCAAATCTTTCTGGTGCTCGAAGCACAAACCGAACTGGCGGCGGCAGAGCAGAGTCGTTTGCAAACCGAAATCGGCTATCAATTGGCCGTGGCCGACCTCAATTACGCAACCGGAAGCTCGTTAGAGCCTTATGGTGTGCAAATTGTGGACATTACACATTAAGCTTCCGTGTGAGCGTCTGACCAACACACCTGTTCGACTGGCGGGGTCTGTGTTGAAGTGTCCGGATGAACACAAAAACAGAGTTGCCAGCCCCCAAGCGACGTTCACCGCTATGTGAACCGCATCTTGCCGACGCTTTCCAAACCACGAAAATGGTCTGTGTCAGGTTTGACTCTGCAACGAAACTGTCGGGCTAGACCGCTTTCATCGACTCGTCTTTGGTCCCAATCCTTTCGGCGTTTTGTATCAACAAGAGCAGGGCATCGCAAGCCTTCGGAGTGAGCGCCACGGCTTCTCCGCCTCTCCGCCATACCCGGGTCTGGGGGTGGAGCATGAATTCGCCGAAGCGGTACAAGTTGTTGGTGAGGCTGGGCATAATGCGGCTTTTAGAGGTTTTGAGAACTTTTGAGCGCCGATTTTAGGACTTGTGACCGACATGCGAAGTAGCGTCTGCGCGGGATGGCGGCACGGCGAAAGCTAAAGGTTGGCGGGAATTTTTGTCACGATTGTTCCCAGGCGACCGCTAATTCCAGGCAGCAGGGGTAGCGAGTCAAGCGCTCTTTGCTCTCGCGCCCGGACCCCGAGAACAAGACAAATTCCTTTGAAGGAGATTCTATGTCGCGCAAAAACGTTTCCTGGAGCGTTCTTCTGGTTCTCATCGGCTGGGCCACGCTGGTCATCCCGGCATCAGCGCAGCATTTCGAGCAGGTTAAAGGCACCCTTGCCAGTGTTTCCGCTGGCCGAAACGAGGTTTTTGGCTTCGATACCCATGCCGCGGTCTGGCGATTCAATCCCAAAACGAACGCCTTCGACAAGATAAAGAATGCGTTGCTGGACTATATAGCAGTGGGCGGCGGCACCGTCTCCCAGCTTGACGAGGTCTGGGGAACAGACCCTAGCCTCAACGTTTACAGGTTCAACTACACCACCAAAGCCTTCGATCAAATACCTGGTGCTTCTCTGTTGCAAATCACGGTGGGTGTGGGCTACGAGGACCAGTGCCATCCCTATGAAGTCTGGGGCATCGCTGGCGGCGGGCAGGTTTTCAGGTACGACTACTGCTCAGGCAAGTTCAACCAAAGCCCGGGTAGTCTCCTGCGTTCGATCGCAACCGGCGGGAGCGACGTATGGGGGATCAACTCCAATTCCCAGGTCTTCCACTACAGTTTTGCCCAAGAAAAGTTCGTCCAGGTTCCAGGCACCCTGACACAGATCGCCGTGGGAGTGAATGATGTATGGGGAGCTAGCAGCTCCGGTCAGGTCGTTCGTTACGATCCCGCCAGCGGCGTGTTCAACGAGGTAACGGGAAATTGCGCTGCAATCGGGGCCGGCGGGGATGGCGTCTGGTGCATCGGCGGATCCGACAGCATCTGGTTCTTTTACTCCAGCAGCGAAGCGTTTGTCCAGGTTCCAGGTGCTCTGTTAAGTATTGCCGTCGGATCGGGAGCCGGCGTCTTTGGAGTCTACGATTCAGGCCAGGTCTTCACATTCGTCCGACCGTAGAAGATCCGCCCAGCAACCGGGTGCAACCGCCGGCGCAACGATACCCTACGCGAAAAAACCTATAAGGAGATCGCGAATGAAGCAACAACCGGGAAAGTCTGCTCTTGTGCTATTGGCTGCCGCATTGGGTGTTGCTTGCGCCCAATTCGGATTCGCACAAACCTTCAAGAACGTACCTGCTAACAACGACGCTGGTATCAGCCAAGTCTCGCCAGGTGGTTCCAGCGTATGGGCACTGGACAGCCTAGGAAATTCCTATCTCTATTTCCCGACCCCGTCCGGCGATGGCAAGTTCGTGCTTCAAAGCAGCCCCGCACCCTTCGTCCAAATCGCGGTCGGGGGAGGAAATTCGTTCTTGTCCCAGCCGGATGCGATCTGGGCACTGGATGCATCGCACAATGTCTACACCATCACGGACTCAGGATTCTTTCAGGAGNCTGGTAGCCTCGTCCAAATCGCCGTGGGTCCGGGCTACCAGGACAATTGCCACCCATACGAGGTTTGGGGAATCAGCCCTACTAGCCAGGTCTTCCGATATGACTATTGCGATCAGCAGTTCAACCAGGAATCGGGGACTCTGGCCCAGATCGCGGTAGGCGGCGCCGGCGTCTGGGGCCTCACCAGCTCGGGCGAGATCTTCAAGCTGGATTTTGTGACACACGTACTCAATCAAGTTCCTGGGAAACTTACCCAAATCTCGGTTGGCCCAACCGAAGTCTGGGGAATCGATAAATCGCATAAGGTCCACCAGTTAAATCCTTTGACACAGAAATTCGCGTTAATGACAGGGATCATCCTGGCGCAGATCAGCGCGGGCGGGAACGGGGTTTGGGGACTAACCGCCTCCGGCGATATCGACCGCTTTGACCCCAGCTTGCAGGAAGTTTTCGGAGTCCCAGGAGAACTCGAAACGATCAGCGTGGGCACTGGCGCCGGCATCTGGGGAACAAGCAGTAACGGCCAAATCTGGGCGTTCTCTACACCCTAAGGGATCTCGGGCTACAACACGCTCGCGGTGCAGATTTCAAACTAGCAACAGGTCGCGATATTGAGTGGGCCCGAGTGGTTCGTACACCGCGACTCACGCTGGCACATACAAACTGATCCACTTCCGAGCTGCGGATTCAATCGGGAGGCCGACATGACGAGCCTAGCGAGGGATCAGGGCGGGATTTCGGAGATGCGCCAGCGGTCAGCAAGAACGGCCTTGGCGTTTGGCGATTGCGTTTATGTCGTTCGTGGTGGTGGCCTAATCACTGCGCGCGCAGACTCTCCACGCGCCGACTATCGCTGCAAATGCCAAACTGATCGCTGAGCACGACCGAGCTGTGTTTGAAATTGTCGGAATAGCCCCCCCGCCATTTGGCGTGGGTCCCTGGAACAAGCCACTGCCAGAGAATTCGCGGCTCGCCATGCGTTCGCGAAAGAGTATGTAGCTTGTCTAGAGAGACGTGCCGCAGCGCTCGTCTGCCACGCGCTCAAGCGGGGACACGAGACCGCCGGGACCTTGTCCTTCCCTAGCCGAGCGATCCAATCAGCCAAACCACGATTATCCCGCCAACCGCTAATATCAGAAGAAGTACCCAAGTTCCAAGCTGGTCGAGAAACATTCCTATCCCTGTTGGCTTTCCGCTGTGGGGAAGAACACCGGGGCGACTCAACTGCGATTGCATGACAACTACTCCTTCGGCATCATGTTCCCCGATTTCTCCGTAGCCCTGTTTAGCACTCGGGAACCTCGTTACGAAACCCGAACGAGTGAAGAAATTCAAAACAGCCCACTACCAGAGTTACGGAGACCAGGAGGACACCCAATCTTCGGGCGGCGTCGCTATTCCCCATACATTGCCCGGTTCGGTCAGAGCCAAGCCGAGCAGCCAAGATTTCTGATATTGCCCGAGCGAGATGCAGTTCACGACCCGAGCCGTGACATTGGTTTTTGAGGGGAGACCTTCCAGCCGCACTGCGGTTCCGATTCCTAAAGGACGAGGGAAGCGAGCTGCGCAGCCTTGCGGGTTTATGAGAATCACCAGACAGGGATCAGAAGACGGACAATCCGTGTCCAGCCTCATCAGCCGGATGGGGATCTCGCAAGGAATTCTAGTACCCCGTCTATCCGGTCTTTCTTGGGGGCTCGAACTCATTCTCCAAGGTTCCTCGAATACTGGTTCGCCAGCTTGCGCCATGTGCTGCCTGGAAAAGAGCGTTCGCCAAAGAAGATAAGGGCCTTTAATTCTGTCGTTCGGGACCGCAGACTGTCGTCTTGAGGATCGACTGGAGGCTCAGGACTTACCTCGCGATGGATTCGATTTTCCCAACCCATGTAATTAATTCGGGCGAGCAATGAACCGGATGCCGCACCCAGCATGAACACAGCTACAACCAGCCACGCATCCAACACGACCCACTCCTTGTTTGTTTCTGTGCGCCAAACCAATAGGGTATGGCTTAGCAACCTACATGTGGGTCCAAATCGGCCTGGGAATCGAGACCGGGCTTAGGTCGGGGCTGGTCCACGCATTTTTTGACTGTTCGCAGTATGCTGGCATTTTCACTATCGCCGTTTACTATCTCGGTTCTTCATTACGAAATCAGAACAGCAGGGGCAGGATCAAATTTTCAGGAAGCCGCGGACGACGACGGGACCGTCCTTTAAAGTTATCGCTGTTATTCAACGGATGATGCTCGGATTGATCTTTCTTGTTTCTAGGATCAATCACTTTGTTCTCCCCGGTCATGCACTGTGAGCACGCCGTAGCCACCGCCCTTCATTACCTGACCAGCGAGCCAGCCCGCGATCAGCCAAACCACAATCCAAGTAATTAATCCCATCAGATCCTCCAGTCGAGCGGAATATACGCTCAGCTCCTATCTCTCCGCAGGATTGTGTGTTAATTAGAGGCTTCCATTCCTTGCCGGGAAACACTGTGAGGAGAGCCGTTCTGGAGGCTAGGATCGCGAGTTGAGTGCTTCTATGACATTGCCTCCCCATCGCGTCCTCACGAGGACGGCGGAGCAGGATGAACTAAATTTAGAACACAAAACACTACCTATCGAACAGGTGCGTTACTCGAACGCTTACGCTTCAGTGCAGGGCGGGACGAACTTACAGGAACTCTTATCAAGGAGTTCCGTTCTCATCCTGAACACAACGGAAACCAATTCCGCCAGAACGATCTAAACCTGGCGAGGTCAATAGCAATTTGCCATGTTCCGTGAGTTTGTATGCTTGCGGAAAATACCACATCGACCCTTGCGGCTGGTAGTATTCGCCTCCCCGCAGAATCGCAGCGCGCGTGTGGGCGTCGGTGAATTCTTCGGTCCACTGCCAGATATTACCGACTAAGTCCATCACGCCAAACGGACTCGCTCCTTGAGGGTGTGCATTCACTGCATCGGGTCCACGCATGGTGCGACTGTTGTCCGGAACTGGAACCGCACTTGCGTTCCAGTCATTTCCCCACGGATAAATACGGCCATCCCCGCCTTGTGCGGCGTATTGCCACTCCCACTCATGTGGCAGGCGCTTGCCGGCCCATGCCGCATAAGCGCGCGCGTCTTCTAGAGAAACCCAAGTTACAGGTTTGTTTTCCCAGCCGGCAGGAAAGTTTCGGTCCTTCCAATCTCGCAGAAAATTGATGTCATCCTGCGGATGATAATGAGTCCTGTCGATAAACGTTTTGAATTGCGCATTGGTGACTGGATATTTGTCGATATAGAACGACTTCATCGGGATAGGCTGCTCGTGGAAACGCCGCGGAGAATCTTCCCAGGGATATTGCACGTCAACCCCGAGGTCATTGAACCCTTCAATCTCAATTCCATGCACCCGAAAGACGAAGTCGCCCGCGGCAATCTTTACCATGTCGGGCTGAGACGCCGCCGACGCCCTGGTTGCAGTGATGGGGACCATCTCCTGCGGTAGTACCCTCCACTCATGCGAGTAACTGGCTAGCAGTTTGGCGGTCATTCCTTTCATCGTCCCGATGAGAGCCTGTATGGCCGAATCTGGGGATGTCTTTGTCGCGAGTACCGCGCCGTAGCCGTGCGCCTCGATACGGAAGCTAAGCCCGATCTTGCCATCCGGACTGCGCTCGGGTCTTAGTTCGATACCATGATAGAGATCGAAATAGCGCATTCCTTCTTCGGGCTCAAGTTCGATCTGCTGACCGTCTGCGTCATATTCGTTGCGGTTCACGATGGTCCAGAGAGTCTGTTGATGTAGCGGCCAGCGGCTGGCAAAAACTCCGTAGCGCAACATCGGCGTGTCGGGCTCCCATTCCGTGCTGACGAGAAACGGAGCTACGGCACGTTCGATGGTCGCAACTCGGCGAGTCGCTTCGGCGTCACGGGGTGTGATCCCGTTCCAGATCCCCCAAATATTTTCCCAGCTCTCCCAACCGACTCCATTGAAGAACGCGAACTGCAGATCACTGGTCTTGTCCCGATTCCAGCGATCGGAAATATTCACCATGTGACGGGGTTCCAGCCACTTGTACTTATCGACCAAGGGCGCAAACGGAAAACTGTATTGTCCCCAGGTCATTACATTCCAGGCCAGAGCTTCATCGGAGGGGCCGTCTTCCGGCTGAAAGGCAAGACTGTGTCCAACCTTATCGGCAGCGGCCGAAAATGCCAGCGGGACTCCATCTTGGGTGTCGCCGTTGATGCCGTCCGCTCCTATCTCTGCCATGAGTTCAGCAATCGCCTGCGGCCACGGTTTGCCTGGATCGCGAGTCCCTTGGTCCCACATCATCATGGGAAATAAAACGCGCACGCCGCGTTTATGAAAATCTGCGATCATCTGCGTTACTCCTGCGACTGCTCCCGGCATGCTGCGAATCAAGTCAAGCTGATTCCGGTCGTCTATGCCCATGTTCGGATACGTCGGCCAGATCAGGACCGCATCGATGCCGCCATAGCGCTCGTCCAGATCGTCGAGATAGCGGTCGACCGTATAACGATGAGAGACCGGATCGTAGAAATAGCGGTCTTGCACCATCATTTGTGGCTGCAAGAAACTCGACTGCGTCCACTTGAGTTCAGGTCGCTCATAACGCGATCCATCGTAGCCAATGCGAATCAAGCGCTCCCTGCGCCAATGCTTGATGTCGGCAAGCCATGTGTCATGGTCTTGCTGAGTGCAGGCTCTTGTTTCAGGTTCCCAGACTGGTCTCGTAGTTAGGCAATCAGCCGCGGGAATCTGCTGATGGTCCGGTTCAAAATTTGTGTCCTGGCTGTACACCAGGCTGGAAAAGACCAGCAACATCGCGATACCAAGTTGTTTTATTGTCAGTTTCATGGGTTTTGGGTCCGGTCGACTACCGCCCGCGAATCTTGCCGCGAATTACAACTACCGAGGCTGCCGGTAACTCGTAAATCGAATCGACACCGACACTCTGCTCGCTATGCAGAATGGGTCCATCGGGATCCGCCATGCCGGTGGTCTCCGCTGCAACCGAAGGTTCCGCGGGATATTCAGCATGTCCCACATAACGCGTGTGTCCGGGATGCCATTGATACTGAGCTTTGCCAAATGTGGAGATTTCGACGCGTCCGTCGAATGTGTTGCTCTTCTGGCCGCTCTGGTTTTGAAACTCGATCTGCACCCGATGCGGATTGTGTTGGTCACGATTTACCACCAGCAGAGACCACTCGCCATCGGGGCGCTTCACGGCATAGGCCGTCACGAGCGCATGTCCCGCCCCGTCGTCAACATCGCTTTGAGCAGGATATACATCATTCGCTGTCTCGCCGGGCCCGACCCACTCCAGATTAATCAGCTGCGAGACGAAAAATTGTGCCAGCGGTTGCTGGATCTTGTAATGGGCGTCGACGCTCAGCATCCCGAAGGTCCCAGGTGAATCGTTGCAGCCGTGCTCCATGAGCAGCGGCAGATAATGGAAGTAGTAGGCCCCGTTCCCACCCGCGGTCAGGAAGGAACCAATGTAATCGGCGAGCCAAAGTCCCGAGAAAATATCCATGGAAGTTTCGCTCGCAGCGGCAGAGAGATTTGATTCCGTAATGAACATGGGAATATCTTTCGGCACTCCGTCGCTGTGCCAGACGTCCATGATGTGACGTACGAGTCCAGGCTCTTCATAGAGGCTGCCCCAGGGAATTCGGCAACCTTCGAGCGGATAGTGTTCGAACGAGAAAAATGC
>JGI12631J13338_1000192_pt1 | contig 19876 bp, 18 predicted proteins | sample BlaSpr_A8_Ref_O1_FD_13338 | JGI IMG/M metagenome (IMG submission 13338) | reverse complement strand
GCGCTAGCGGACGACAACACCGACCTGAACAACATCCAGTTCTTCGACGCCGTGCAGCGAGCGAGCTCAGCGATGCGTGAGCACGGCGTGTCGGCCGGCGACGTGGTAGCGATCATGCTGCCCAACCAGGCCAGCTTCGTCGTCGCGCTGTTCGCAGCGTGGCGTCTGGGTGCCGCGGTCACACCGATCAGCCCGACCTTGGTGCCGGTGGAGGTGATCTATCAGATCGAAGATGCCGTAGCGAAGATCCTTGTCGTCGAGAAGCGGTTGGAGTTCGACGCGCCGGTGCGGGCGGTTCTGTCGACCGGCGAACTGACCTCCAGGCCGGCCGCGGCGGCCGTCGAACCCGCGGAGCACCACGATGACGCGCTCGCCCTGTTGATCTACACCAGCGGCACGACCGGCCGGCCCAAGGGCGTGATGCTCGATCACGCCAACCTGAATGCCATGTGCCGCATGATGATCGACGCGCTCACGCTGACCAGCGACGACCACAGCCTGCTCATCCTCCCGCTGTTTCACGTCAATGGCATTGTGGCCGGCACGCTGTCGCCACTGGTGGCAGGCGGGCGCGCCAGCATCGCCGGCCGGTTCAGCCCGAAGGCCTTTTTCGACCGGATCGAGCAGACCCGCGCAACCTACTTTTCCGCGGTTCCGACGATCTACACGATGCTGTCCGACCTGCCCGCGGAGGTGCAACCCGACACGTCCTCGGTCAGGTTCGCCATCTGCGGCGCCGCACCGGCGAGCGTCGAGCTGCTCACCAAATTCGAGACTCGCTACGGCATCCCGCTCATCGAGGGCTACGGGTTATCCGAGGGATCGTGCGCCAGCACACTCAACCCGCTGGTGGCCAAGCGCAAGGCCGGCACAGTGGGACTTCCGTTGCCGGGTCAGACGATTCGGATCGTCGGCCCAGACAACATTGACCTTCCGCACGGTGAGGCCGGAGAGGTTCTGGTCCACGGACCGAATGTGATGCGCGGCTACCTGAACCGCCCGGAGGAAACCGCCGCAACGATTGTCGACGGCTGGCTGCACACCGGAGACGTCGGGCGCCTCGACCAGGACGGCTACCTCATCCTGGTCGACCGGGCCAAAGACATGATCATTCGCGGCGGTGAGAATATCTACCCCAAGGAAATCGAGACTGTCGCCTACCAGCTGCCGCAGATCGCCGAGGCTGCCGTCGTCGGTCGGGCGAACCCGGTCTACGGCGAAGAGCCGGTCCTCTTCGCCTCACTGAACTCGGGCGCGGCCATCACCGCCGACGGGGTCGATCAGCACCTCCGTGGATCACTGTCCAAATACAAACTGCCCGTGGAGATCACGATTCTGGATGCCCTCCCCAAGAACGCGGTCGGCAAGATCGACAAGCCCGCACTGCGGAAGTTGATCGCCGAAAACCACTGAGAGTTTCACGCTATGCGTACCTCGCCACGTTGACCGCGGGGCTGCCGACGTCCAGCAGCGACCTGGTCAGGTCCATGCCGACGTAGATCTTCCCGTTCGGGTAGTTGAGCTCGTAGACCTGCTTACGGCACGCCGTCGACTGAATCTAACTCGGGTCGGCCAGCGCGCACTGATGTGGCGGCCTAGCCTGTGTTATGGCCGCTGTAAGCGAGTTGGTGTGGTCGACGTCGGGCCAGTGGATGGTGCGGCCGCCGTCGCGTTGCCCCGCTGTGACAATAACGTTCAACAGACATTCAGGCCGAACAGCGGATCGACTGACGCGGCCGACGTGACAACGGAAGGACGTGACCTCCATGACCGTAACCATATTGACGTGGCAAGGGACGGGCGTTGACATGTGGACGGGTTTCCCGGCACAGGTTGCCCAGGCGGCACAGAACGCCTACCCCAACGTGTTCTACTGGCAGCCCGTTGGAAACTGGCCCGCTGCAACCTATCCGATGGGACCCAGCGTCGCTGCGGGCGTTGGGGAGGGTCAGCGGTTGCTGACCCAAGTGCATACGAGCGGACCCGTCATCGTAATTGGTTACAGCCAAGGCGCGATCTGCGCAAGCCACCTGTGGCGCGACGTGATCCTGAATCCCAACGGCGCATGCCACAACCGGGTCAACGACGTCATCGCCGCGGTTACCTGGGGAAACCCCTGCCGCGCACCGGGTGTGGCCAACGGCAACGTTTTTGCCGGGTGGCCGATGCCCGGCGACGTAGACGGTGTTGTCACCGGCGGCATCGCTGGACCCGACGACCTGACGCCAGCGCAAACCCCGGCATTCTGGTATGACTTCGTGAATACGCTGGCCGGTCCGAATAACAACGATATATACACCGATTGCCCTGTCGGGCCAACGCCGGCCGCGAACGAAGCACCGGCCGGAGCCATTGAGACGCAGATTTACAACATCGTGCAGCAAGCCACAGCATCCGATGTCTTCGCCATCGTCTTCGATGTCCTGAAGTTGGTCGGCCCGGATGGGTTTGCAGAGGCGCTGGCGATCACACAGGCCATCGTCAACGGCGGTCTGTTCGCGGCGGCCGGATCGAACGCCGCGCACGACAAATACGACATCGCACCGGCCATCACGTATCTTCAGCAGCTCGGTGCGAGCCAGGCCGCAAGCAACATGTAGACAGCAGTTCACAACCGTTGCCGTTGAGCGTTCCCGGACGCCGCGACGTCCGCGGAAACCGCTGTGCCCTGACGATGTCCAAGGGGAGCAGCGTGTTCCGGGAAACTTGCTCGGAGAGCTTCTGTCGGCGGAATTGTTACTCGTCACTGTGCAGCAGCGGCCGCAGTTTCTCGGTCTTCTGTGGTGTCCAGCCCGGCGGCTGCAGCACCGCTGCCCACCCGTTGGCGACGTCCCGGACGTAGACGTGACCATGTCCGTCGGGCACATTCACCGCAACCGCCATGTCCGCGGCCACCTGCAGGAATGTCACCACCGGAATCCACTGCATCTGCGGTGACACGTCGTATCCGCGCGGCTCACGCAGCCAGTCGGGCTTCTGGAACAGCAAGTCCGGATTCCACCAAGCGATCGGATCGGAGCCGTGCTGCAGGTACACCGCCCGCGGATTGCCCCACGGGTCCGGCGGGCGATTCAGGTCGTCGGACCGGGCGACGAATCGGACGTTCTCGCCGCGGTTGTAGATGGACAGCCATTGCGGCGAGCCGGGATCGCGGTTGCGGGTCAGGTCGGTCCATATCGTGTTGTTGAACGTCGGCCCGGAGAACAGCGCGCCGTCGGTGCGGGCGACAAGGTTGTCGAGGCTCAGGAACGGCGCTTCACCGCCGAACGATCCCAGGCTCTCGCCGAAGACCACGAGCTTGGGCCGTTGCGACTGCGGCATCGCCCGGACCAGCTTGTCCACGGCTTCGAACAGGGTCCGACCGGCCTGCCTGGCGTTCTCCTTGTCCACCAGGAACGACAGCCAGCTGGGCAGGAACGAGTACTGCATGCTCACGACCGCGCTGTCGCCGTTGTACATGTACTCCAGCGCCGATGCTTCCGCCTCGTTGATCCAGCCGGTGCCGGTGGTGTTTGCCACGGCGATCACTTTGCGGTTGAGGCCGCCGGTGCGTTGCAGTTCCCGGGCGGCGAGTTCGGCAGTCGCCTTGATGCCGTCAGCGGAGTTCAGGCCGGCGTAGGCCCGTATCGGTTCGGTGGCCGGGGTGCCGTTGAACTGCGAAAGCTGTTGAACCGTCGGCCCGCGCGCCACGAAGATCCGGCCCTGGTGCCCCAGCGACTCCCAACTGACCAGCGATTGCGGACCGCCGGAGCGCAAGGGGGACGTCGGAGCCGCAGTATCGGGGGCGGTCTCGTCGTTGACGGCGGCGAAGGTCTTGTTCATGGTGCTCATCGCGAACCGAACCGCGACACCGTTGAGTAGTGCGACGCTCAGTGCGATCAGCAGCACTACCACCACCACGGCCGAAACCCTCGGGGGCGCAACGCGTTCGAGCTGTCGGACGAGAAAGCGCACCAGCTTGCCGACCAGCTGTCCGATCTCGACGAACACGAACAGTACAACGATAGACAGGACGGCGGTCAACGGGTGGTCAAGGAACGTCAGCCGGGGCACGCCCATCAAGTCGCGGACGTCGTCCTGCCACACGTGGAACCAGATAATCATCAGGATCTGCCCGATGACGCCCACCGCGACCAGTGCTATCCACGCCCGTCGGGGGGCGGGTGGACTGGATTCATGTGACCGCATGTACCGCACCAGCCACACCCCGAACACGCCCAGGCCATATCCGATCGCGCCGGCCGCGCCGCTCACCAGACCCTGGAACAACGGGCCTCGGGGCAGCAGCGACGGGGTCATCGAGAACCACAAGAAAAGCAGACCCACGGCGGTACCGAAGAACGTATAGTGCCGAATCCACCACGGCACCTTCGTCTCTGCCGCGGTGCCGGGCTCCGCCGGTATGCCCGCTGGTTCGTCCCGGGCGTCGGACCCCTCGGTCACGACCCGCGATGAGGCCTGGTTCGGCTCATCGGACGCGTCGTCGACCTGCGTCGGCCGTGCGTCATCTCGATTTAGCCCCGATTCAGTCACTGACGCACCTTCTGGATCTTCCCCGGTTGCTTATCGCTCTGGTATCGCGCGGAGTTGATTCCATCTTTGAACGAGTCGCGGCGCCCGTCGATGGTGGCGGGTACAACGTCGGTCACCAGATGGTGTGTCGGCGAACAACGTTATTTGGGCCCGCACGCACATAGCGTGATCGACACCGTCCACAGAGTTTGGGCACACAACGAAGGGAATGGCGTGGTGGCCGAGGGAGCTAGAGACACTGCTGCGCATTCCTTGACCAGGCCGGAGCCGTGGAACCGCATCCAGTGCCCAGAATTTGGGTCCGACGTCGGCGGTAAGTGTGGGCGGATACATCGCCTTGGCCGGGATGTGGGCGAGTCACGTGCCGTAACCGGTGCTGTCGCCTGCCGTCGCTGGTTCTTTCATCACGCTGCAACCTCCGCTAACCAGGCCGCGGCCAGGGTCGTCCATTGTTCGGCCCGGCCCGCGCCCTTAGCCAGCCCCAAGCTGTGCGGGCCGTGGGTAAAGACATGCAGGGCATGTGGCTGTCCGGCTGCCGACAAGGCTGCCGCCAGCCGGTAGGAGTGTTCGGGCTGGACGTAGGCATCTTCGGCGGTGTGCCAGAGAAACATCGGGGGAGCGCCCGGCGTCACCAGGCGGTCGAGGCTGGTCTCCCAGCGGGCAAGTTCGGTGGGGGAAGTGCCCAGCAGGATGTCTTGGGCTGAGTGATATGTGGCCAGTTCCATCGAGGTGATGGCGTAGCCGAGCAAGGCGAAGTCGGGGCGCTGCTGCGGCGTCGAGTCAGGGGTCAGCGCCGCGTGTCCCGCCAGATGGCCCCCCTAGACAGTCGGCTCAACAACGTCCCACCCAACGAATACGAGACCGCCTACTATGCTCGAATCCACGCGCCCAGCCGGCGACGCCTCAATGATGACGGTCAGCTCAAAACGATCCTTCACCGTAAGGGATTTAGATGATCAACCGCAGAGAATTCTCGCTGGCGGCGGCCGCGGCGGCCGCGGCGGCCTCGCTCGCTGCGTGCAGGTCAACACCTGCGGCATCACCGACGGGCTCGACACCGGCGTCACCAACCACGGGCGCGGGGACGCACACCTCATTCCCGTCAATAAAGCAGATTGACGCCGGTCTCCTCAATATCGGTTACGCCGAAGCCGGCCCCGCGGACGGTCCAGTAGTCATGCTTCTGCACGGCTGGCCCTACGACATCTACAGCTATGTCGATGTCGCCCCGTTGCTGGCAGCCAAAGGCTACCGGGTGATCGTGCCGTACCTGCGGGGCTACGGCACGACGCAATTCCTGTCCAGCAACACCTTCCGCAATGCCCAACAATCGGTGGTGGCTCTCGACATCATCGCCTTGATGGATGCTCTCAAGATCCAGAGGGCCGTCATCGGCGGCTTCGATTGGGGTGCGCGGACTGCCGACATCATCGCGGCGCTCTGGCCGCAACGCTGCAAGGCACTCGTCTCGGTGAGCGGTTACCTCATCACCAATCTTGAGGCCAACCTGAAGCCATTGCCGCCGGCGGGCGAATACGGGTGGTGGTACCAGTTCTATTTCGCCACCGAGCGCGGGGTCCTCGGCTACACGCACAACACACACGATTTCAACAAGCTAATCTGGAAGATCGTCTCGCCGAAATGGAACTTCGACGACGCGACCTTCGATCGCACCGCGGCCTCGTTCACCAACCCCGACCACGTCAGCATCGTGATCCACAATTACCGCTGGCGGCAGAGCCTCGCTAAAGGCGAGCCACAATACGATGACCTCGAACAGAAACTTTTCGCAACTCCCGTCATCACCGTGCCCACGATCACCATATCCAGCGATTTCGACGGTCCAGCTGCCGATGGAGTAGCGTATCGCAACCTGTTCTCCGGCAAGTATTCTCACCGCATGCTGACCGGCATCGGTCACAACGTGCCGCAGGAAGCCCCACAAGCCTTCGCCGACGCCATCGTCGACGTCGACGGCTACTGATCGCCACCGTCGCGTCCATCTGACTGCCGGTGACGATGCCGCCCGCAGCCGGTACCGGATCCGACTGCCGAGGGCCCTGTCTGGTGTGGTCCGGGGACGTCGCCACCGTCGGTTATTTCGTCCGGGATTCGCACACGCCGGCGATCGCGATGGCGATCAGCCCAGGGCGTGGACGAGTTCGATCGCGCGGCCGAGCGTGGTGAGCCTCTGGTCGAGGGTGTCGCCCGCGGGGTAGAGCCGGACGGTGTCCACGCCGGCGTCACGCCATACGCGTAGGCGTTCGCTCACCATCTGCGCGGTGCCGATCAATGTTGTGCCGAGCACCATCTCGTCGGTGACGAGCGCAGTCGCGCCGTCGCGGTCCCCGGCCTGCCAAAGTTGGTAGATCGCGGCGGCAACGCGCGCCCAGCCCTGCCGGCTGTAGGCGTCGTTGTAGAAGTTGGTGCTAGCCGAGCCCATCCCACCCAGGCTGAAGGCCAGTTCTTTTTTGCGTGAGGCCACGTGCGCGGCCACGGCGTCCTCGTCGTCGAGGAACGCGACCTCTGCGCCCTGGCAGACGTCCAGGTCTTTGCGGGTACGCCCAGAGGCGACCAATCCGCGATCGAGAGGGTCGAAATAGGCGCCGGAGCCCTCCGGGACGAAGCTGGTGCCAAGCCAGCCGTCGGCGACCTGACCGGTGAGCTCCAGCATCTTCGGCGACATCGAGGCGATGTAGATGGGGATGTCCGGGTTCGCAGGCAGCGACAACCGCATCGGCCGCGCCTCACCGCCGGGCCTCGGGATCTTCACCTGGCTGCCGCTGTAGCTGATCTTCTCCCCGGCGAAGGCCTGGCGGATCACCTCGATGGTCTCGCGCATCCGGGTCAGCGGGGCGGCGAAGGGCAGGCCGTGCAGGCCCTCGATCACCTGCGGGCCGGACGACCCGAGGCCGAGCAGGAACCGTCCCCCAGAGAGCCGAGCCAGGGTCAGGGCGGTCATCGCGATCGACACCGGTGTGCGGGTACCGATCTGGATGATCCCCGAACCCAGCAGTATCCGGTCGGTGCGTGCGGCGAGGTATCCGAGCGCCGAGGGCGCGTCGGACCCCCAGGCCTCGGCCACCCAGCAGATGTCCAGGCCGAGTTTCTCGGCTCCGACGACGAAGTCGAGGGTCTCGTCCCACGTTGCGTTCTGGGCGGCCTCCACCGTGGTCGCGGTGCGCATCAGTGCTGCTCAGCCAACGTCTTGATCGCCGCCACGGTGCGGGTCATCGACTGCTCGAACTCGCGCATCCGGACGAAGACGATTTTTTGCTCCTTGTCGGGCATGGCGTCGATCGCGAAGCTCAGGCCGGACCGGCCGGGCCCCATTCGCATCCACTGGCTGAGCGCGGTACCGCCGCGCTCGGGGCGCAGGGTGAACTTCCACGTCGCGGTGGGCTGGTCGACATCCTCCACGGCCCAACCGAACACCCGGCCGGGTTCGTACTCGACGACGTGGGAGACGGTCGACCACTCCCCCAGGGCATGGTGCTTGCTGTGGCCGCGGAATTTCGCACCGACCGCGGGCGCCGCGGCCGGATCGAGCCACTCAACCGACTGCAGCTCGTCGCTCAGCTTGGGCATTAGCTCGATGTCGGCCACCAGCGGCCAGACCCGTTCCGGTGGTGCGTCGATCCAGGTCTGCACCTCGGCGGTCGGCATGTCCGCGTAGCGGGCCCCCGTCCACTCCATGACCCTAAAACCACCTTTCGGACAGCTCGATCATCGATCGATCCAGACTGGCGAGCAGGTCGAACTGGGTGGCGGTCTTCGGTAGCTCGTAGGTGAAGAAGTACCGCGCCGCCGCCCGCTTCCCGTCGTAGAAATCGCCGGCCTTGCCGTAGGCGGCCAGCGCCTGCTCGAGCCAGATCCACGCCAGCACCACGTGGCCGACGCCCTCGAGGTAGGCGGTCGAGTTGGCCAGCGCCGTCTCGGGATCACCGGTACCCCAGAGGCCGCTGGTGACCTCGGCGATGCGCGCGACCGACCGGCGCAGCGCAGCCGCCCATCCGCTGAGCTCAGTGTCGCCGCTGTGTTCGGCGCGAATGGTCGTCGCGGTCATGGCTTCGACCAGCACCCGCAACCCCGTGCCGCCGCCCATTGTCACCTTGCGGCCCAGCAGGTCGAGGCCCTGAATCGCGTGGGTTCCCTCGTGGATGGCGTTGAGTCGGTTGTCGCGGTAGAGCTGCTCGACGTTGAAGTCGCGGGTGTAGCCGTAGCCGCCGTGCACCTGGATTGCCAGGCTGTTCGCCTCCAGGCACCACTGCGAAGGCCAGCTCTTGACGATCGGAGTCAGCACCTCGACCAGCAGCCGGGCGTTCTCGCGCACGGTGTCGTCCTCAGCTGTCGCGACGTCGTCGAGCAGCCGGGCGGCGTACAGGCCCAGCGCGAGGCTGCCCTCCGTGTAGCTCTTTTGCGCCATGAGCATGCGTCGGACGTCCGGGTGGGCGATGATCGGGACCTGAGGGACCGGCTCACCCGCCTTCCGAGCCCCGAACGGCCGGCCCTGAACCCTCACCCGCGCGTAGGCCAGCGACTGCAGGTAGCCGGTGTAGCCGAGGGCCGTGGCGGAAAGCCCGACCCCGATCCGTGCCTCGTTCATCATGTGGAACATCTGCGCGAGGCCTGCGCCCTCCTCGCCGACCAGGTAGCCGACTGCCCCGGGTCGACCGTCCGGTGCGAAAGTCCCGTCGCCGAGGCTCAGCAGTGCGTTGGTCGTTCCCCGATTGCCCATCTTGTGGTTAAGGCCGGCCAGGACGACGTCGTTGCGTATGGTGCCGTCCTGCGCCTGAAGGTGTTTCGGGACGATGAACAACGAGATCCCCTTGACACCGGCAGCGGCCCCCGGCGTCTTGGCGAGTACGAGGTGGACGATGTTCTCTGACAGGTCGTGGTCGCCGCCAGAGATCCACATCTTGGTCCCGTTGATGCGGTAGGTGCCGTCGTCCTGGCGCAGCGCCCGGGTGGTGATGTCGGCCAGGGACGAGCCCGCCTCCGGCTCGGACAGGCACATGGTGCCGAAGTAGCGGCCCTCGAGCATCGGGCGCACCCAGGTGTCGATCTGGTGCTGGGTGCCGTAGTGGGCGAGCAGGTGCGCATTCGCGATGGTGAGGGCCATGTAGGCCGAGGTGCTGATGTTGGCAGCCTGAAGCCACACGCCTGCGGCCCTGGAGACGACGTAGGGCAGCTGCATTCCTCCGAGGTGGTTGTCGAAGTCGCCGGCCAGCAGCCCCGCAGCGCCGACCGCGTCGAGGGCCTTCTTCGTCTCGGGAATCGTGTCGATGCTGCCGTCGGGGGCGACAGTGATCTCGTGCGCGTCGGCCAGCTTGTTGTGCGGGGCGAACATCTGAACCGCGAGGTCCGCCGCAAGCTCGAGGACCGCGTCGAAGGTCGTCGCCGAGTGTTCGGCGAACCGTTCGCGCTTACACAGCGACTCGACATCGAGCCACTCGTACAGCAGGAAGTTCAGATCCCTCGGGTTCAGCAATGGGGTATCTCCGCCGACGTGCAACTTCATGAGGTCGCTCCAAATCAAGTTTCCGGTTGTGCGGGTGGCCGCCTGCGGCTGCCCTCGGGATGGCAAGGTGAAAGCCACGATAGTTGCTTTTTACTACACGACTGTAGTCGTGATTTGCAACTATAGTAAGGCCCGAGAGTCCGCCCGCCTTCGGCCTATGTACCCTTGGTGGCCGCCCCATACTGGTTGCTTTCTGCGATGAGAGGACACGATTCCATGCCTACGACCGTGCTTGACCGCTTCCGCCTCGATGACAAGGTCGCCGTCGTCACCGGAGCCTCGTCCGGACTCGGCGTCGCCTTCGCCACGGCGCTGGCTGAGGCCGGTGCCGATCTGGTGCTCGCCGCGCGCCGCACTGATCGCCTCGAACAAACCCGCGCCCTGATCGAGGATCGCGGACGACGCGCGCTCACCGTCGCGGCAGACGTGTCGCGCCCCGACGAGGCACAGGCCATCGTCGACGCCGCGATGACCGAGTTCGGGCGCGTCGACGTGCTGGTCAACAACGCCGGCAAGGGCACCGCTGTGCCGAGCACCCGCGAAACCCCCGACCAGTTCCGCGAAGTCATCGACCTGAACCTCAACGGCTGCTACTGGATGGCCCAGGCCTGCGGGCGGGTCATGCAGCCGGGAAGCGCAATCGTCAACATCGCCAGCGTGGCCGGCCTGATGAGCGGCAGTCTCCCACAGGCCGCCTACTCGGCGAGCAAGGCGGGATTGATTGGCCTCACTCGCGACCTCGCGGTCCAGTGGACGGGCCGCAAGGGCATCCGTGTGACTGCCTTGGCGCCTGGGTTCTTCGCATCCGAGATGACCGACCAATTCCCCGACGGCTACATCGACTCCGTCCTGCCACGCGTTCCCGCCGGGCGGATCGGCGACGCCGCCGAACTCGCGGCGGCGCTCATCTTCCTCGCCAGCCCGGCCGGCGGCTACGTCACCGGCACGACCCTGATCGTCGACGGCGGCCTCACTGCAGCCTGACGTCCGCCTCGTCGTGAATAGCAACGGCCACGCTATCCTGTATCCATGAAACATGCCGCTCTGCTCGAGGAGAACTGCGCCATTGCGCGCTCCTCAGGCATCGTCGGCGAGCGCTGGGTGTGGGTGATCCTGCGCCAATCGTTCAACGGCGCCCGGCGCTTCGAGGATTTCCAGCGTGGCATCGGCTTGGCGCGCAACGTTCTCACCGACAAACTCAACGCACTCGTGCAGAACGGAATCCTCGAACGCCGCCCGTACGCCGAGCACACGTCCCGCGAGCTGTACGAATACCGCCTCACAAACAAGGGTCGCGAGCTGTTCCCCATCTACGCCGCGCTGATGGCGTGGGGCAATCGCTGGACCGGCCTCCCGGCTCCGCCTGTCGACCTCCTCCACAAGCCCTGCGGCGAGCGCATCACCGCCCGCGTCGTGTGCTCGCACTGCGGCGAGGACCTCGACGTGCACGACACCGAACCTGTCGTCGGACGCGGCTTGATAATGCATCGCGGAAACCGCACCTAGTCGCTTTCTGCAACCTGTAGAACGGTTGCGCGTCGCAAGCGGCCTCACTCGAACATATGAGAGAGCCGGCCAGAGTTCGGGTTCACCGACGAAGTTCACCGACGAAGTTCACCGACGAAGGGGCACGGAACGCCGAATTGGGAACGCGAGTGGATGCCGAAGTCGGAGACGCCTGCTGGACCGGTTGTCGACACAAATCATGGTGTTGTCGCTTTTAGCCAACAATTCGATGGAACTGCATCAGGTTTGACGGGCCGACCGCGTCGTTGACCCACTACGAGACTTCGTCAAACGAGGTTGCCGTCGCGAGCTTGCCGAGCACGGTCGGCAACCTACGACGCAACCAGGCGATCGTCGCGTCCCGGCTGCTCGACCTCGGACCCGACGACGCGGTGATGGGTTGCCTGCCGTTGTTTCACGCGTTCGGCATGACCTGCGGCCTGAACGCCACGATGTCATCAGGAGCAACGCTGGCTTTGCTGCCGAGGTTCACGCCCGGCGACGCGCTCAAGACCATAGCGGCGGCGAAAGTCACCGTCTTCCAGGGCGTTCCGACCATGTATGCCGCGATGCTGGCCGCCGCGGACGAGGTGAATACCGAGTCGCTGCGGGTCTGTACTTCCGGTGGGGCGGCCTTGCCGGTCGACGTGTTGCACCGGTTCGAATCCCGATTCGGCTGCATAGTCCTCGAGGGCTACGGCCTGTCTGAGACTTCTCTGGTGGCGAGCTTCAACCATCCCCATACCGAGAGGAAGGCCGGATCGATCGGCACGCCGATCGAGGGCGTTCGCATGCGTATCGTCGACGATTCCGGTAAGCCCGTTGCGCCCGGCGACGCCGGAGAGATCCAGATCCATGGTCACAACGTGATGAAAGGTTACTGGGGAATGCCGGAGGCCACGTCGAAAGCGATCGTGGACGGCTGGTTTGCCACCGGCGACANCGGGCGCGTCGATGACGATGGCTTCTACTACGTGATCGACCGAAAGAAAGAACTCATCATCCGCGGCGGATACAACGTCTATCCCCGCGAGGTCGAGGAAGTGCTTCACGAGCACCCGGCGGTCGCCGCGGCCGCCGTAGTCGGATTGGCCCACGACATCCTCGGGGAAGAGGTTGGCGCGGCGATCGTCTTGCAGCCGGACGCCGACGTCACGACCGACGCAATTCAGGCTTACGTCAAGGGAAGAGTCGCGGCCTACAAATACCCACGCCGCATCTGGATTGTCGACGAACTTCCGCTTGGCCCGACCGGGAAGGTCCAGCGTCGCGACATTCGCCCGCCCGAACAACACGAGTCTGCGACCCCGTAAGCGGTCGCCGACACCCGCAAAGCCATTCGAACGGCGAACCAACTGCGCCGCAGAACGAAAGCGTGGCTGGCGCCGAAGTGTCCGCCCGAATGAAGTAGAAGTTCGGATTGATCGCAAGATCTGGGCGCCCACTGCCGCGCCAGATGCCGAACAACAACGAGACCTGGACCTCACCCTCGTCGTCGGCCACCTGTTCACGCTCGTCGTCTACGGTCAGTTGGTTCTCGAGCAATCCGGTCTGATCGGATTGGATCGCGACCTGGTGGACCAGATCTTCGACTTCCAGATCCGCGATTTCTCCGGTTATGCCATCGCCCTGCACGGTAAGCCGAGTTCTACTCCGGCACAATAGGACTGGGCTCTGTCCGGTGGTGCGCACGCCGCTCACCGATGCGCAGCGCTTCGACCGGGTGTGGGAGCAGGTGAAGGCCTACGATGGCGCCTACGAGATGCGTCCGCAGCTCCGTGTTCCGCCGCGCGCGGAACCCGCAGTTCCCGCTGACCACCCTTGAGTAGTAAGGAGTCGTCCGTGAAGCAACTCACCGGCCTTGACGCCGGATTCCTCTACATGGAGACGCCGACCACGTTCGGGCACGTGACAGGCCTGATGATCTTCGATCGGCCAGGCGCCGACTACGAGCCGTACCCGGCCGTGTATTCCAAGTTCGCCTCGCTCGTCGGTGAGCTCGAGCCGCTGCGACGACGCGTCGTCGAGGTGCCGTTCGGGCTCGACCATCCGTACTGGGTGGCCGACCCCGACTTCGACCTGGACTTCCACATCCGCGAGCTCCACCTCGCGCGACCGGGCCTCGTCGACCAGCTGGCCGAGCAAGTCAGCCGGATCGTCGGGCGCCCGATGGACCGCACCCGGCCGCTGTGGGAGGTGTACGTCATCGACGGTCTCCAGGACGGACGTTGGGCGCTGCTCACCAAGTACCACCACGCCACGATCGACGGCGCCTCTGGCCAGCTGATGTTGCAGATCATCACCGACACCGACCCCGACGGTCCCTCGCCGGGGGCGAGCCCGCCGTGGGAAGCCGAACCGCTTCCGACCAACGCCGAACTGTTGCGTCTTACGCTGGGCAACCTCGCCCGCAACCCGTTCAAGGCGATGCGGGTGGAAGCCCGGATCGTGCGTCAGCTCGCCGACGCCGCCGGGATCCACGGGCTGAGCAGCGCAGCCACCCAGGCCGGGGCGGCGATCAAGCGCATCGCGCAGCCGGGCGGTGGAGACCGGCCGACGGTCGCGCTACCGACCGCGGCGGCGCCGCCGACGCCATGGAACAAGACGATCACGCCGCACCGCCGCTTCGCGATGCGCACGGCCTCCCTGGAGAACATCAAGCGGCTCAAGCAGGCCACCGGCGCAACGGTCAACGACATCGTTATGGCGATCTGCGCCGGCGGGCTCCGTGAGTACCTGCTGACTCACGATGCCCTACCCGACCGCCCGCTGCGGGCGATGGTGCCGGTGTCGATCCGCACCGGCGACGAGGCGGACCCGTGGACGAACCGGGTGTCGGCCATTGTCGCCGAGTTGCCGACCGACCGCGACGATCCGCTCGAGCGGGTCTCCCGCTGCCGCAAGGCGATGCAGGAGGCGAAGCGCCTGTTTGACCTCGTACCGGCCGCGGCGCTCGTTGACCTCGCCCAGTACTCCACGCCGGTGCTGGCCACCGCCGCCGTGCGGCTGGCGTCCCGGCTACGGCTGGCCGACCGGGTTGCCCAGCCGGTCAATCTGGTGATCTCCAACGTTCCCGGCCCCCGCCAGCCGTTGTATTTCGCCGGGGCGATGCTGCGTCACCAGTTCCCGGTCTCGATCGTCACTGACGGCCAGGGCCTCAACATCACTGTGGTCAGCTACCTCGACCGGCTCGACTTCGGCTTCATCGTCGATCGCGACCTCGTCCCTGACGTCTGGGACCTGGCCGACATGCACATCGCCGAGATCACCCGGCTTTTCGACGCCACCGGGGCCGAATGGGCCCAACCACCGCAGTCGGCCTTCCCGCGCCGCGGCCCGATCAAACTTGGCCAGACCGCCACGACATCAGCGGCCAAGAAGGCGACTTCAACGAACGCGACCGCCAAGAAGGCGGTAGGCAAACCGGCCGGTGCAAAGAAGTCGGAGGCTGGAACGGTACGGGCGAAGCAGCCTTGACCGCTGTCGACGCGCAGCACCTAGGCCTCTGCCGATAACGGCGGATCACACTGCGGCGCGGACCTCCTCCGCCGGTATCTACCAAGACGTCGACGAGAGTGGCGAATGTTTACGGGCGAAAAACGTGCCCGCAGGAGAGGATGACTGCGTTGGGTGCGCACCGTCGCATTCCGAAAAACCGCTCTACGCTGATCGCTCCACTCAGCGAACCGGGCCTCCCGGGACGGGCGTGGATGATTTTCGCCGGTGTCATCAGCCTCATCTGCGGCACCGTCGTCCTAGCATGGCCCTTCGACTCGATCGTCATATTGGCAGTCGTTGCCGGCAGCTGGCTGATCGTCATCGGTGTGTTCGAAATCGTGTCGGCCTTCCAGATCCGCAAGGCGGGCAAGACAATCACAGACGCCGACCACGCCGCGCGCGCCGCACTGGCCGCCTAGCCCGGGCATGGCGCGCCCGAAATACCCTCCCCCGGCGCCGATTCGGCGAATGTGGCGGCCGGAGAGCACGACCACGGCCACGGCCGGATCATGATTCCTCTCTCCGATGGGATTCCGGCCCGCCGGTCCCATTCGTCAATGTGACCCTGATCGCCGCCAACTTCGCAGCTTTCCTGTTCTACGAATTGCCGAACGGGGACGCGGCGGTTAACCAGGCGTCGTTCTATCCCTGCGATGTCAATAGCGCCTGCCACCTGGGCATACCCTGGGGCGTTGGCTGGATCACGGCCATGTTTATGCATGCCGGCTGGGACCACATCCTCGGCAACATGCTGTTCCTGGCGATCTCCGGCAAGAACGTCGAGGACAGGTTCGGGTGGCTCGGCTATCTGATCTTTTACTTTGCCGGCGGTTTCGCCGCGATCATGATGCAGACCGCGATGACCCTGCTCTTCGGGACGGCATCCGACGCGCAGGTACCCACCCTGGGCGCCAGCGGCGCGATCGCCGCCGTGCTGGGCGCCTATTTCGTGCTCTATCCGAATTCGCGCATCCGCACGCTCGTGGGGTGGTTCCCGATCGACATCCCGGCGTGGTTCTATCTCGGCGGCTGGTTCCTCTACCAGTTCTTCGAGGGCAACTTCGCGCTAGTCAGCGCCTCGAACACGGGTGGCAGTGGTGTCGCGTTCTTCGCCCACGTCGGTGGATTCATCTTCGGTGTGGTCGTGGCAGGAGTTCTCAGCCGCACCAGACGAATCACGGCCTGAGAGGCGCCACGGGACAAGACATAGGTCCGTGGGGAGGATCCGCTCACGTGAGATTACCTGGAGCGGCCCTGAGCGTCGGTCGTGGCTCAGTCAAAAACACCAGACGAAACTTGCCGAGCTGGACTTCATCGCCGTTGGCCAGCACTGCCGAGTCCACGGGCTGACGGTTGACATAGGTGTCGTTGAGGCTGCCGACGTCGATCACCTGGAATTGGCCGTTCTGTAACCGGAACTCGGCGTGCCGGCGACTGACGGTGACGTCGTCGAGGAAGACGTCGCTGTTGGGATGCCTGCCAACAGAAGTAACCGGCCGATCCAGCAGGAACTGGGACCCCGCGTTCGGGCCGCGCTTGACCACAAGCAACGCCGACCCGGTCGGTAACTCCTCGATCGCGGAAGTTGCGCCCTCGGCACCCGCGACTGCAGCGTCATGCTCGTTGAGGAAGTCGGCGCGAAACGCAGTGGTGGCCTCCATGGAGACTTCGTCAGACGGCTGGTCGTTGTCCTTTTCGGTCACCCACTGCTCTCCTTTGCGGCTGCTGTGGCGGTGTCAGGCGTAGGTTCGCTGCTCGGTGGGCCGCTGGTCATTGTTCACCGGGACACGATCTTCGACCAGGGCTTAGTCGCCGCGACAATAGTGCGGCCGCGCGGCTCACAATGTCCACTGTGACACTATCGGGCCGATGGTCTTGTATCAGGGGCGACACCGCGACGGATTCGGTCGGGAGCAACAATGTGTTTGGTATCGATCAGCGTCATGCCAATCAGCGAATAAGAGCCACCAAGTTGCCGCGCGGCGCGGATAACCCGATTCAGCCGCGGTTACATCAGGCGGCGATTCACTTCGAATGCAAGGCAGGGCTCTGCGAGATCGCGGGGCCGCGACAGGCAACGGCCGGTGCGTTGCTCGATCCGGTGGAAGCGGTAGCGGACCGTGTTGGGGTGACAAAAGAGCAATTCGGCGGCGGGGCCAAGTTGTCCGTCGTTTTCCAGCCACACCCGAAACGTCTCAAAGAGGATCTGCCGCTCGTCGTCGGAGAGATCGGCGAAGCCCTGCATGATCGGACTCACGAGTTTCACCATCACTTCGGGCGCACTGACCGCGGCACTGGCCAGGATTGAGCCGTCGAAGACCGCGACCGGCGCTGCCGGGTCAGCGTGGCCACGCAGCATCAGCCGGGCGTATAGCAGTGCTAGAGCCGTTTCCCGCAGGTCGTCGAAGCGTGCGCTCACCCCCACCCGGTCGGTGGCCATCCGCGACACCAATGCCAGCACATTGGCGAGGTGTGTGTCGGTTTTGACGTGCACGATCCCGACATGCAGATCGGGAAGCAGCCGCCAGGCCGAGAATACGTCCATGCTGCGCAGCTTCGACTCGATCTCGGGAAGCGCCGGTCGACCGTCGACGGGAACTTCGGCGACAACGACCATATACGGGCCCGCGGTGGGCAGCCGAAGAGCGGCGGCGACCTCCCACAGGCTCCGCTGTTCGAGGAGCCGGCCGTGCAGTAGCGAGTCGATGAGAACCGAACGCTCGGATTCGTCGTTAGCCAGCCGACAAGTCCGCTCCTCTCGGTAGCCGACCGCCATGGCCCTGGTGTAAATGTCTTGGGCTGCACGTACTTTCGCGGTCAGCGTCCGTAGTGCCTCGTTAGTCATGTGCGGTTGGGCGGCCGCTTCGGCGACCACGGCGTCCCATAGCCCGCGGAATCCGACCCGGTATGCCTCCATCAGCGAAGCAAGCGACACGCCGTCGCGGGCGCGCGCGGCGCCCAACTCGGTCGCTACGGTCGAGTCAAATGCGGTTTCGCCGGCGATCGCGGCGAAGATCGGCCGAATGTTCGCCGCGCAGCCCTCCGCAACCACGTCGAATTGGACCGACCGGGTCGACAGGTAGAGCGGTACCTCCTGGATGATCGCGCAGGCAAGCACAGCGGCGAGTTCATCGGTTCGCTGGCAGAGCACCTCTGCCACTAGGGCGACCTGCTGCTTCACCCCATGGCCAGTCAGCTGCACCGTCTGCCCATTCGCCTGCAGCACGTCGCCACTCATACTCGGAAAGTTAGACGCGACGAGCAGGCGGCCATCGTCCCGAGGGAACGAAGATGGCCACCATCATTGTCGGTCGACGATGAAAGCAAGCTTGGGCCCACCGCCGATGTAGAGGGCATCGATGAGAACGTCGTTACTCATGGCACACCTTGTATTAGGTATCGGATGTATTAGGTATCGGATCGAGCCGTTATGCGCTGCAGCGATCATCTGCGGTTTGCGTTGACCTGCCCTGCCGACTCGGCCGGCTCACTCAGCAACGGCTGCACGTCCAACTGCGCCACCACCGCTTCGACCAACACCCGGTCGCGGCGCCCTGCGCGCTACCCGCTAACCGGGGACCCAGAGATATCAGCTGGCTGCTAATCTCGATTGGTGTCTGCGGTAACGACATCGGTTCGCTAAAACACAATAGCGGAGCACAACGCGACCACGTCGGCGCACCGTTGCTCGCCATCCGCCAAGAGGCCGGTAGAGGCTTGTCCGACTTATAAGAGAAACGAAGTGGAAATGCGTATCTTGAACATTGTCACCTCACCAAGAGGGGAGCGATCCGCATCCATTGCTGTCATCGATTCGTTTCTTTTCGAGTACCAAAAGAAGGTCGCAGGCCTTGTGGTCGACACGCTAGACGTTTGGACCGAGTCGCTTCCCGAATTTGGCGCAGAAGCGATAGGCGCCAAATACAAAGGCGTCTCAGGAGAGGCGATGACGCCATCGGAAAGAGCTACATGGGAAAAGATTAGAGAGCTCGCGTCACGGTTTCAAAGGGCGGATCGCATCGTGCTTGGCGTTCCGATGTGGAATTTTTCCTTTCCTTATAAACTAAAGCAACTGATCGATCTTGCCTGTCAGCGGAATATGCTTTTCACGTTTAACGGGAAAGAATATGGACCAGCGCTGAATATCGATAAGGCATTTGTCGCGTACGTCCGGGGGCAAAGCGAGGAAGCCGGCTTTCAGACAGTCCCACCGCCTGGATTTGAATATGTAACCAAGTACATAGAATTCTGGCTTCAATTTATCGGCGTGCGCAATATCACGGCAATGACCGTTGAGCACACGTGGGATGGACGGGCACTAGACATGATCGACCATGGGAAGAAGCAAGCAGCGGAACTGGCAAAGCAGTTTTGAAAGCTATGGGTTTCGCCAACTTGTCGCCGCAGCTGTCGACCTGAACATGGCGTCGTTCGTCTCGATCTGCTCCGTTGCTCGACCGGCCAGCGACCATCCAGGAGGCTAACCTCGCAGGTGACTCATTGTCACTGGACTTCTTCAGCACCGATGAGATCAGCGCGCGGTTGTTGCTCGATGACTTCCCCATCGGCACCGGCGCCGGCCAGCCGCATATCGTCGTCGCCCACCTCGATGCCCTGGGAAGCCGGCTAGTCTTGCGCGCGGCACGGGGGTGGTTTGAGGACCGCACCGACGCCGCCACGCCGCTGTGGGTCACCGTCATCGACGACCACGCCGAGGAACGCGTCCGCTCACTTCTCGACGAATACCCGGCCCTCGAGCACGTTTGCCGGTTCATCTGCGCCTGTGCATCGTTGCGCGACATCCTCGGAGTCGCAGCA